>Ga0255768_10004691_pt1 | contig 13332 bp, 10 predicted proteins | sample 071ome_33_FD_179983 | JGI IMG/M metagenome (GOLD analysis project Ga0255768, IMG submission 179983) | Coastal salt marsh microbial communities from the Groves Creek Marsh, Skidaway Island, Georgia - 071412AT metaG (version 2) | ecosystem: Environmental > Aquatic > Marine > Intertidal zone >...
CATACTCTTTCGAAGAGCGTGTTGTGTCTAAGGACATGGCGAACGACTTCTTGAAATAAGATTCCGTCTTAATACCGATATTTGAACCACTCCCCGGAGTGGTTTTTTTATATCTAACCCATTGAACAATGAGCTTCTTTTCAAAATTCTTCACGAGAGATAAGAAAGAGACCTTAGACCAAGGCCTTGAGAAGACACGTAGTAGCGTCTTTGAAAAGATTACTCGCGCCGTAGCTGGTAAAAGCACGGTGGACGACGATGTGCTCGACGAGATCGAAGAGGCATTGATCACTTCAGATGTGGGTTTGGATACGACCGTAAAAATCATTGAAGCCCTCGAGGAGCGCGTTGCCCGTGATAAGGTGATGGGCGAGAACGAGCTCATGGACATGCTGTACGAGATCATCTCAAACTTGATGAAACACGAGGGCGGCATGTGGGAAGATTTCGAACTTCCTAAAACCGAAGGACCTTATGTACTGATGGTAGTAGGGGTGAACGGTGTAGGTAAGACAACGACCATAGGAAAATTGGCCCACCAGTTTAAACAGAAGGGGTACAACCTCGTTTTGGGTGCAGCCGATACTTTCCGTGCGGCCGCCATTGACCAGTTAGTGGTTTGGGGCGAGCGCACCGGCGTGCCCGTAGTCAAGCAGCAGATGGGCTCGGATCCGGCGTCCGTGGCTTTCGATACATTGCAACATGCCGTGAGTAAGGGCGCAGACCTTGCCATTATTGATACAGCGGGTCGATTGCACAATAAAACCAACCTCATGCAGGAGCTGTCGAAAGTGCGTCGCGTGATGGACAAGGTCATTCCGGGAGCGCCGCATGAAGTACTTCTGGTACTCGACGGATCCACGGGACAGAACGCATTATTGCAAGCCAAGGCCTTTGCAGAGGCAACTCAGATTACTTCTTTGGCCGTGACTAAACTCGACGGTACGGCAAAAGGTGGGGTGGTCATTGGCATTTCAGATCAGCTGAACATTCCCGTGAAATTCATCGGTGTCGGTGAGGGAATGGAAGATCTACAACTATTTAATCCACAGGCATTTGCCTCAAGCTTATTCAATAAGTAATCCATGCGTACGAAAAGCCCTAAAAAGAACAAGATCAATGTGGTGACCTTGGGGTGTTCTAAGAACATCTATGATTCAGAGGTATTGATGGGACAACTCAAAGCCAACGGCAAAGAAGTCACCCATGAAGCTCCGGAAGAAGAGGAAGGCAACATTGTGGTGATCAACACCTGTGGCTTTATTGATAATGCAAAGCAGGAGAGCATTGATACCATCTTGCACTACGCCAATAAGAAGGAGCGTGGCTTGGTGGATCACGTGTATGTGACGGGTTGTTTGTCGGAACGCTACAAACCGGATCTAGAACAAGAGATTCCCGATGTGGATGCCTATTTCGGGACTCGCGATATGCCGTTGTTGTTGAAGACCTTAGGGGCGGATTACAAACACGAATTAGTTGGGGAGCGCATGACGACGACGCCCAAGCACTTTGCGTATTTGAAGATTGCAGAGGGTTGCGACCGTCCTTGTAGTTTCTGTGCCATTCCATTGATGCGCGGTGGACATAAGTCGACGCCGATCGAGGATTTGGTCATTGAGGCCGAGAAATTGGCAGCGAAAGGCGTGAAGGAAATGATCCTGATTGCACAGGATTTGACCTACTACGGTTTAGATCTATATAAAGAGCGCAAGCTGGCGGATTTGCTGCGTGCCTTGGTGAAAGTGGAGGGCGTTGAGTGGATCAGATTGCACTATTTGTTCCCTTCAGGATTCCCGGAGGATGTCCTAGATGTCATTCGAGAGGAGCCCAAGGTGTGCCATTACATCGATATTCCACTGCAGCACATCGCCGATCCGGTATTAAAGAGCATGCGCCGCGGCACCACCAAGGCGAAGACGGATGCCTTGTTGGCTAAAATGCGTGAAAAGGTGCCGGGCATTACCATTCGTACGACGTTGATTGCGGGTTACCCTGGTGAGACGGAGGAAGACCATCAAGTGGTGCTGGACTGGGTTCGTGAGCAGCGCTTCGACCGTTTGGGCGTTTTTGCCTACAGTCATGAGGAGAATACCCACGCCTATTCTTTGGAGGATGATGTGCCTGCGGAGGTAAAGCAACAACGTGTAGACGAGATCATGGCCGTTCAGATGGACATTTCGCGTGCGTTGAACCAAGAAAAAATTGGACATACCTACAAAGTACTCATCGACCGCAAGGAGGGAGGCTATTTCATCGGGCGTACGGAATTTGATAGCCCTGATGTGGACAATGAAGTCTTGATCCCAGCGGAAGATATCTACCTGAAAATCGGGGATTTCTGCGAAGTAGAAGTCGTTGATGCGCACGATTACGACCTCATCGGTCGCGTGCTGTAGGGCACCTCGGACACATCTTTGAGAGTTTTTAACTTCCGGTTGTGAATAGTTCATTAATTCAGTACCCTTTTAGGTGATAAAAGCCTTTTTGGAAGCGTTATCTTTGGAAGAACGATGACGAAATCCACTCAAATATCAACGCTTTTTTTTCTGCTTCTTTTCGCAGGTAGCGCCTCTGCATCTGCCATTCCGACTGATACAGTAAGGGATGTTCGTTGGGAGTTGAAGGGAGAATCTGGTGCTTTTTCGCCGGCCGGTTGGGCGAGCGAGGAGGTCTTGGCCTTGACGCGGGTACAAGCCGTGAGAATGGGCCTAAATATCAATGAGTTTGTCGACGAGCGCTTTGATCCGGTGAAGGGCAAGCGTGCAGCACTCCAATTTTACAATGAGCAGGCGACTGTGGCGGCACAGGAGATTTTCCAGTACAAGGGCGGACATTTGTTGCTTGAGGATTTGGCCGATGAGGCGGGCGTGCCGTTGCGTACCATTGAGGTTGCAAATCCACATTTGCGGCGTGATATCTTGCCGGCAGGGGTGGCCCTTTATGGAACAAGCTTGGCGGCTGATGAGGCGAAATTAGCCGAACTCAGCGCTTCACAAGCGTCTTACCAAGAAGGTTTAGAGGCACAATACGAACGCAGACGTAAGCAGGTGTTGTCGTTCATGCCGGATCCGAATACACACAAGTTGATTACCTACACCGTCCGCTCGGGGGATTACCTCGGGAAGATCAGCGCCAATACTGGTGCGAAGGTGGACGATATCAGAAAGTGGAACCGCATACGTGGCAACACCATTTACGCCGGGCAGAAGCTCAACGTATGGGTGCCGAAGAGTTCAGGCTACGAGCAACCTGCAGCGGCCGTGGCCGCGGCGCCAAAGGAAGAAGCGCCCAAGGCGGTGGCGGAAGTGGTGCCTATGGATGAGGCCTCGTACATTACCTATGAAGTAAAACCGGGAGATACCTTGTGGGGCATTGCCAACAAGTTCCCTGGAGTTAGCGCCGATAATATCAAGTCTTGGAACAAGATCGACGAGCTGATCAAGGCTGGCGAGAAGTTGCGCATCCAAACCCAAACGATATCGGATTATTCACCAGATAAATACCCTAGCACGCTGTAGGGTATGCAGAAACCGGTTCACATTTTTCTTTTTCTCGTGGCATTGGGCTTGGTCATTACGGGGCTTAGTTTCCTGTCGCCAAAGGATAAGGTCAAGGTGGGCGAATTTGAATTGGGCTTTTACCAGCCTCAAGACCTGTTGGGCCCGTTGTGGAGCCCGGGTGAAGGGGTGCTCGAGGATACAGTGGCATGGGCCGAAGATTCTCTGGATTTAGATACCCTCCCGGCGGAAGTAGTGGAGGTCGTCAAGGAAATGCCTGTGCTGGATACCACGTTGCAGATGGGGCAGTGGGATGCTTTGGGGCCGTTTTTTGAAGCCTTGGCGAGCTTGGAGCGCGGTGAGCGCAATGCCGTTCGCATCATTCATTACGGAGATAGCCAGCTCGAAGGGGATCGCATTACCATGCAGCTCAGAAACAGTTTGCAGAAGAACTATGGCGGACGCGGTTTTGGATACGTGGCGCTGGAGCCTTTGGTGGAGCCGGCCTCTTTGGATTTTGTGAATGCCGAAGGGTTTGTGAGGAAAACGGCCTTTGGTCGGCGCGATACAGCCATCACGGATATGGCCTACGGGCATTTGGCATCGTTCACGATGTTGGCACCGAACGTGACGGGAACGGGATATTCAGGACAGGTGACCTTTAGCAAGCGAAACTGGGGATATACCTTGGCGCGTGATTTTACTCGGGTCCGCTTGAGCTTGCGCACTACGGCCTTTGTCATTGCACAAATCTATGTAGCAGATACGGTGTTCTCCACGCGCGCTTTCCCGGAGTTTTATGAAGGAGCCTTGGCCCTTGATATTCCGGAGGATGGCGAGTTTACTCTGGCCCTACAATCCGATGAGAGTCCAAGAATTTTTGGGATCAGTTTCGAGAGTCCTACGGGAGTGCATGTGGACAATGTGGCCATGCGCGGTGCCTCGGGGATGGTCTTTAGTAAGTTGGATGCGGACCAATTCAAATCGCACCTCGAGCGCGAATCCTACGCTTTGATCATTATGCAATATGGCGGAAATGCCGTACCGTATTTGAAAGATGAAGTCCATTCCAAGCGCTTTGCACGTTCGGCCGCCCGTCAGATCAATCACATTAAATCCCTCTATCCAAATGCCGCCATCATCTACGTAGGTCCTTCGGATATGGCCCGTAAGAATGGCTTGAAAATGGAGAGCTATCCCCTCATTCAGGCCTTCAAGCAGGCCTTGCGTAAAGAGGTGCTGGCGCGGGGAGTCGTGTATTGGGACCTTTATGATGTTATGGGCGGGGAAGGCTCCATGGTTCAATGGGTAAATCAAGAGCCGGCATTTGCCGTGAAGGATTACATCCACTTTACGCCAAAGGGCGCACAGTGGGTAGGCAATAAGTTAGCAGAGATGGTCGAACTGGCCCAGAAGAATTACCGTGCAGAAAAGCAGCGTTTGGCAGAGGAAGCCGAACGACGTGAAGATTCTGTTCGTGCATATAATGCCGCGCCCGTTGATTCGGCTGCACAAGATTCTATTGCCCCATGAGAATATTCATCGCATTTGTAATGATCCTCGCGGCGCTTCCTGCCCGAGCACAGGAAGAGATGGGCGGAATCGCGCTGAAGTACCCGTTTTTGGATACTAGCGCCAACCACTTGCAGTTTTTCGGCTCCGATAAGGGCATGGAGAAGTTCTACCAGAAACTCGATCGAGCGATTTTTGAGCAGGAGGGCAAGGTCAATGTGGTGCACATGGGCGGGTCGCATGTTCAGGGCGGGACCTTGAGTCACACGTTGCGCTCGCAGCTAGGAGAATTAGCCCCATCCCTAAATATCGAACGCGGATTCTTCTTCCCGCATCGCTTGGCGAATACCAATATGCCGGGCAACATCTATGTGAAGAAAATAGGGACCTGGGAAGGATGTCGAAATAGTATTCCACGCAATAATTGTCCGTGGGGTTTTAGCGGGATTGATGCCATCACCCGGGATGTGGAGGCTGGATTTGAACTGCAGAGTTTCCGCGAGGCGGGCAAGGCCTATGGGTTTACAGAGTTACGTTTGTTTGAGCACAGCTCGAGCAATACGATGGTGCCCGTTGGGGTACCGGCGCCAGATTCTGTCGCAGTAGATACGGTGGCCGGAGTGCGCCGATGGTTCTACAAAGAGCTTCAAGATTCGGTAGCCGTTCGTTTTGAGGTGGCCGAGGGTGAAGACCCTCAATATACCCTGCAAGGGGTGCAGATGGTGCGCGAGGAAGCAGGCTTGGTCTACCATGCTCTTGGGGTCAATGGTGCCGCGACGAAAAGCTTTTTACGCAGTGAGAATTTTGTAGAGCAAGGCAAATACGTTGGGGCGGATTTGGTCATTTTTGGGCTGGGCATCAACGATGCGTACAAGCCCGATAGTGAATGGCACCCGGAAGAGTATAAGATGCGTTACGATACATTGATGAATTGGTTCCTAGAAATCAATCCAGATTGCCAATTCATTTTTATGACCAACAACGACAGCTATTACAAACGCCGCACGCCGAACGAGCACGCGTTGGACGTTCAAGAAGTGATGCAGCAGCTCAGTAAAGAACACGATGCCGCGTATTGGGATCTGTTCCAAGTGATGGGCGAGTTGAACAGCATCGCGATTTGGGAAGAGCAAGGCTTGGCCAAATCTGATAAGATCCACTTTACCAACGCCGGGTATAGGCTCAATGCTACTTTGTTGTTTTGGGCCCTGTGGGAGGATTATGAAACACATTTACAATCCTTAGCGCCATGATGGAACAACTCTCTACTTGGCTCACCTACGATCCGTCGACCCCGTTGCTCTTCACACAGCAGTATTTCTGGGTCTTCTTTGCCTTGGTCATGGGCGGGTACAGTATGTTGTACAAGAACACAGCGCGTCGCAACATCTTCTTGTTCGCGGTATCCTTGTTCTTCTACTACAAGACCAGTGGATTCTATTTCATCATTCTGCTCTTTTCCACCCTGGCGGATTTCTTGATCGGGGGTGCGATTTATCGCAACAAGGTCAAGTGGCAACGACAAATGCTCGTCGCTTTAAGTGTGGTAGTGAACCTCTTTGTTTTGGGCTATTTTAAATATGCCTATTTCGTGGCCGATTTTATCCGCGAACTCACCGGCATCGAACTCGAAGTTATCAATCACTTTGCACTGTGGACCAATGAAGCCATAGGCACGAACTTCATCTTTGACCGCATTTTATTGCCGGTCGGGATCTCCTTTTTCACCTTCCAGACCATTTCCTACAGCGTGGACATCTATCGCGGGCACATCAAGCCGGTGAAGAACATATTGGATTTTGGGTTTTATGTGAGTTTCTTCCCGCAGCTGGTGGCAGGGCCCATCGTGCGTGCTTCGGAGTTTATTCCACAGCTGTATGAGCCGTATAAACTCTCCAAGGAACGCGCGGGATTGGCGGTGTTCTGGATTTTGAACGGGTTGCTGAAGAAATTGGTCCTCGCAGATTACCTCGCAGTGCAATTCATCGATCGCGTTTTCGACAACCCGCAGCTCTATTCCGGATTCGAAACCATGAGTGCGCTGTTTGGATACTCGCTCCAAGTCTATGCCGATTTCTCGGGCTACACCGACGTGGCCATCGGGATAGCGATGCTGATGGGCTTCACCCTTCCAAAGAACTTTAACAGTCCGTACAAGGCAACGTCTGTGGCGGATTTCTGGCGCCGCTGGCACCTCTCCCTCAGCACTTGGCTTCGCGATTACCTCTACATTCCGCTGGGAGGGAACCGAGAGGGGAGTATTGCGTCGTATACCATTGTCTTCGCCTTCTTTTTGATGATTGCATTGATCGTGGGCAGCCCTTGGCTCAGCATAGGTTTGGCCGCCTTATTTGCATTGGGTTTTGTGTTGATGCGCTACAGCCGCGGCACAGAGCGTTGGGTGAATACCAACATCAACCTGATGCTCACCATGGTGCTAGGCGGTTTGTGGCACGGCTCTTCGTGGAACTTCGTTACCTGGGGTTCGCTCAATGGTGTGGGGTTGGTCGTGTACAAGAATTGGAAGAAAATCTCCCCTTGGGCCGATAAGAGCAAGGCTTACAATAAAGCCATCGGGTTGGTACTCACCCTAGTGTTCATTACATTCACGCGGGCTTGGTTTAGGTCGCCGACTTGGGAAGGTGCCATAGGTATTCTGTCTAAAATCCCATCGGACTTCGGTTGGGATACGGTCGGAGAGGTGTTGGTGGCGAATTGGAAATTCTACGCCGTCCTCATTCTCGGTTACCTTATCCACTGGATACCGAGCGAGCACAAGGAAAAGATGCGTCAATGGGTAAGCGCTGCTTCCGTGTGGACGTTGTTCTTGCTCAGTGTTGCCGCCGTCGCGGTCATTTACCAAATCTTAAGTGCTGAGGTTCAGCCGTTCATTTACTTTGCGTTCTAAACGTCCTTGTGTATCTTAACGCAAACACATCACGGACATGTCGAAACGCATTTATTGGGCCGGAGCATTATCGGTTCTTCTTTTAGTATTTGCCCTTTGGAAGGGTGTGAAGGGTCAACAAGATCTTATTGGGCCAGTGCATGTTCCGTTGTTTGAGGCCAATGAAGAGTTGAGCTTCCGGGGCCTGCATGCTAACCAAGATTCTGTCGTCGTCGTTGGCGGAAATAAAGGAGTGTTCGGCTTCAGTCTGGATGCCGGCATACATTGGATCTTCCAGCACATCCCTGAATCTGGGGAAAGTCAGTTTCGCAGCGTATGGGCGCTCAACGACAAAGAGTTTGTGGCCGTAAGCGCTGGAGCACCGACCTACATCTACCACACGGATACCCGTGGACAGCAGTGGAGCAGAGTCTTTGTGGATACTGCGCAAAGCACCTTTTTGGACGGGATAGTCTTTGTAAACGACAGTATAGGATATATCTACGGCGACCCTGTGGAGGGCAGATTCAAGCTGCTGCGCACTGCGGACGGCGGTCGCTCTTGGAATGAGATCGAAGGCCCCGAGGCTATAGATGGCGAAGCAAGCTTTGCCGCCAGTGGATCTGCCATTACAGTGGGCAATAACATCATGTCCATTGTCTCGGGCGGAACGGTAAGCCGATTGCATGTAACCATGGACTTGCGCGACGGATTGGGTTGGACGCCTTCGTACATAGAATTGGCCCAAGGGACGCCTTCTCAGGGCGCCTTCGCACATTATTGGGATCAGGAAAAGCTTTACATCGTCGGTGGAGATTATATGGATGAGGAAAATACCTACAGAACTTCACTCGTGGCAGATTTAATGACCGGGCAGGACGATACTGCGACCATGAACAAGTTGGCGGCCTTGCCTTATACTTCAGATGTTTGTGGCGACGGTGAGCGCCTCTACTTTACGGGTACCACAGGCATTCGCTATCTAGATAGCGCTTTGCATGTGATGGACACTACCGCCATGCACTCTCTTGCCTTTAGTGGGAAATGTGTATTTTCTTCTGGGCCAAGTGGCAGGATAGGACGCATCTTTACAGGGACTACGCAAGAATTGAACGAGCTTTTAGGCGCGCTAAAAAACAGAGATAAATAGATGGAACGCACACCAAATGGAGGATTAAAAGGGCTGGTACAGCACTGGAAGAGTGATATGATTGCGGCGGTCAGCGTGGCACTCATCGCCTTGCCGCTTTCCTTGGGTATTGCCTTGGCCGCAGGTGCCCCAGCCATGGCAGGGATATTCTCCGCTGTTGTGGGGGGTGTGGTCACCACGTTCTATCGCGGAGGTCATATTTCCGTCAATGGACCGGCTAAAGGAGTCATCGGGGTCATTCTGTTGGGTATTGTCCTGATGGACGACGGTACCGGTCAAGCCTTCAACTATGTGCTTGCTGCTGCAGTGGTTTCAGGGGCGCTTCAGACTTTGTTGGGAATCTTTAAGTTGGGACGCATTGCAGATATTTTCCACGGTTCGGTCATTCAAGGACTCTTGGCGGCCATTGGGATCATCATTTTTGCCAAACAGATTCACGTGGCCCTCGGTACCCATTCCGAAGGCGCAAATATCGTCGATAATCTTGTGGATGCATTCGTGATGCTCCCGCACGCCAATCCTTTTGTGGTATTGATATCACTGGCGGGATTGTTGATGATTTTGTTCAATAGCAAGATTACCAATCGCTTCTTCCACTTCTTGCCGGTACCGATGTGGGTGGTCGTGCTCTCGTTGCCCTTTGTATATGCCTTTAACTTCTTTGAGCCCCACCAGATTTCGTTCTTAGGTAACGCTTATGCTGTAGGACCAGAGCTCATGTTGGATATTCCGGACACCATCACAGATTCGATCATGCACCCCAACTTTGGGAAGATCAATACGCTGGAATTCTGGGGAATCGTGTTCTCGATGTTGATCATCACCAGCATTGAACACCTGGCCATTGCCAAGGCAGTCGATAAAATCGATCCATATAAGCGGAAGACGGATTTGAATAAGGATTTGACCGGAATTGGGATCAGTACCATGATCAGTGGGTTGATCGGTGGTTTGCCTATTATTTCGGTGATCATCAGAAGTACAGTGAACATTCAGAACGGGGCAAAAACCAAATGGTCCAATATGTACCAGGGATTGCTTTTGCTGCTGTTCATTGTAGTGCTCAGTCCTATTATGCGCCAAGTACCGCTCTGTGCTTTTGCCATCCTTTTGGTGCACACAGGCTTTAAATTAGCTTCACCTGCCGTATTCAAACAAGTTTATAATCAGGGGATTGAGCAATTGGTGTTTTTCATGATCACCATGGTGATCACTTTGTACACCAACCTTCTGGTGGGGTTGTTGGGCGGTTCCATTTTAGTATTGGTCACACACATACTCTTGGCGCGCATTCCGGTACCGCAATTCTTTAAACTGGTTTATTCCAACCGTACGAGGTTAATACCATTACCGGACGGCAGCTATATCCTAAAGGTGCGTGGTATTGCCAATTTCTTGTGCATTATCAAGGTGGATAAATTGGTCGCACAAATTCCTGCGGATGCCGATGTGAACATTGACCTCTCCGAAACCCGACTGGTGGACATGTCGTACATGGATTACCTCGTTGAGTTTTTGAACAAGCAAAGAGAATCGGGAGGGAAGGTCTTCATTTCAGGACTGGACGCCCATATTTCCTCATCCACCTACAACAAGGCATTGAAGTTCATGGTGACCAGTGATAGTGTGAAGCTGACGCACCGCGAAAAACGATTGCGCAATTTGGCCACCGAAAAGGGCTACAGTTATTCACGCGAGGTCAATTGGAATACGAGCTACCTCAAGCAATTCCACTTCTTCGAAATCCGACCTATAGAGCGCAAGAACAATTGTTTGAACGGCTCCTACAAAGACAATGAAGCGAGCTGGGAGATTGCCGATGTGATTTTCAACGAGGGAAAGGCCTTCACGGCAGAAACCTTCAATACCACCTTGATGGTTCTCAAACTCAACCGTGCGCTGCCCATCTTCACGATGGAGCGTGAGAAGGCGTACGAGAAGTTGTTCGATCGCGTCATCGCCTTCACCGGATACAAAGACATTGAATTCAAGATGTTCTCGAAGTTCTCCAAGAAATTCATGGTAATGGGAGAGGACGAAAAGGAGTTGCAATCTTTCTTTACTAAGGAAGTGGTCCAATTCTTTGAAGACCACCAAATCTCCCATGTAGAAAGTAATGGAGAGGCCCTGCTCATCTTCAATAAGCTGAAGCTTGCCCGCACGGATGAGACGCTAGAATTCATTGACTACGGGGAGGAATTGGCCAACTTACTCCATGCGTAATCACGCCGGTGGTAGCGGCCGCAGCATAAAGACCTTAAAGGAGATGGCGAAGTGGGAATTGATGGTTAATTTTGCGGCCCAGTAGCGCGATAAAATCAGTTTCTCATGAGTATGTTAGGTTTGAAACTGCCCACCGACCCAAGATGGGCAAACATTGCAGAAAAGAACATTGAGGAGATCTTAACGGATCACGCATATTGTGAGCAAAAGGCTGCATCGCAGGCGATCAGCCTGATAATAGGATATCCTGAGAAATCCGAACTCGTCGATAAAATGACCGCACTCGCCCGCGAAGAGATGGGCCATTTCCAGATGGTGCACAATAGAATGATGCAGCGCGGTATGGTCTTGGGACGTGAACGCCGCGATGAATATGTCAACGAACTACAGACCTATTTTCAAAAGGGCGTCAACCGCGAAGAGCGCTTGGCGCAAAAGCTGTTGCTCTGTGCACTCATTGAAGCGCGCAGTTGTGAGCGTTTTAAGGTCTTGAGCGAGAACATCGAAGACGAAGAATTGGCCTCCTTCTACCATACCCTTATGATTTCTGAGGCCAACCATTACACCATGTTTATTACCCTCGCCCGTAAATACTTTGACCGCGAGAAGGTCGATGAGATGTGGGAGGGATTATTAGCATTTGAAGCGGAAGTGATGTCAAAATTGGGCAACACTGAACGCATACACGGATAAAAGAACCACTTATACACAGACGATGTCAAATTTAAAATCAACAGCACTAGAAGCCACCCACATTGAAATGGGCGCAAAAATGGTCCCATTCGCAGGCTACAATATGCCCGTGCAGTACAGCGGACTAAAAAACGAGCACCACGCCGTACGCGAAGCGGCAGGGATGTTTGATGTGAGCCACATGGGCGAGTTTTTCGTCGAAGGCCCGGATGCCTTGCCGTTCTTACAGAAGGTGACCTCGAACGACGTTAGCAAACTCTTGCCTGGAAAGATTCAATACAGCTGCATGCCAAACAAAGAAGGCGGTATTGTAGATGATTTGTTGGTGTATTGCTTCGGCAATGAGCACTTTTTGCTCGTGGTGAACGCATCGAATATGGAGAAAGACTGGAACCATTTGATACAATACACAGCAGGCTTCGATGTAACCATGCGCAACGATAGCGATGCGTATTCGCTCTTGGCGGTTCAAGGTCCAAAGGCAACGGAAATCCTACAGTCTTTGACCGGTGTGGATTTGGCCGAGATCAAGTACTACCACTTTGTCATCGGTGAGATGGCCGGTATTGCAGATGTAATCATCTCAGCAACGGGGTATACAGGTGCAGGTGGTTTCGAATTGTATGTATTCAACCAGGATGCGAAGAAACTCTGGGATGCGGTAATGGCGGCCGGTGAACCTCACGGTTTGTTGCCTGCAGGTTTGGGTGCCCGCGATACGTTGCGCCTGGAGATGGGGATGTGTTTGTACGGCAATGATATTGACGATACCACCAGCCCACTAGAAGCTGGTTTAGGCTGGATCACAAAGTTTACTAAGGAATTCGTTTCCTCTGAGAAGTTCGCGGTACAGAAAGAAGCGGGCGTGAGCCAAAAGCTAGTCGGATTTGAAATGATCGACCGAGGCATTCCAAGACACGGCTACGAGATTGCGGATCTAGCAGGCAATGTCATTGGACGTGTGACTTCAGGAACCAACAGTCCTACTACCGGTAAAAATATCGGGATGGGGTATGTTCCTGTGGCACTGGCCGAGGAAGGCAGTGAGTTCGCGGTAGTGATTCGAGAGAAGCTCATTAAAGCACAGGTAGTGAAACTGCCGTTCGTGAAGAAATAACAAACGCCCTTCGGGGCGTTTTTTTTGGCGCAAAAAAAAGTAGCGCTGCTTTCCCCAGCGCTACCTTAACCCAAATACAAACAGAGTGAACGGAAAGATTGTTTATGCGTGAACAGCGTCCAACTCTGCTTTGATGGCTTCGCCTGCAGGGTGGTGGCTGTATCGTTCTAAATACTCATTAATAGGGTAAGTATATTCCTTACATCTATTGTAGTTCAAACACTTCAACTCACGAACTACATCGTTATCC
>Ga0255768_10004692_pt1 | contig 13325 bp, 4 predicted proteins | sample 071ome_33_FD_179983 | JGI IMG/M metagenome (GOLD analysis project Ga0255768, IMG submission 179983) | Coastal salt marsh microbial communities from the Groves Creek Marsh, Skidaway Island, Georgia - 071412AT metaG (version 2) | ecosystem: Environmental > Aquatic > Marine > Intertidal zone > Salt...
CCTGCTTGAACTGACCCTGTGCTAAAGTTACGGAATACTATGTTACGTAATCTTGCACCATTGTTCATTTGGAATACATCAGAGTTAGCATTTGGAGTTGATCCATCATCGGATATACCAACACCAAATCCGTTATCATTTGTAGTGTCTGGTTGTACATCAACAGCACCTAGTCCGCCACCTTCAACAACAACACCTCTACCAACTTTAATTGGACATTGCTCTGGATATGTACCAGACGCAATTGAAATAATTGATTGTCCTCTGTTGAATGTTTCGTTACAAGCATGTCTAATTGTTTTCCATGCTGTTGCTGGTGTTCTACCATCGTTTGAGTCATCACCTTGTGGTGAAACGAAATAATCTTGTTGTGGAGATAAAGCACCCCATAATACATCTGTACCATCACTGTACAAGTACGACCCTGCAGGTCCAACTGGAAGTCTAATATTTCCAACACTTCCTCTTACAATAATATCACCACGTGTTGTAGTAATTGTGCTTGCATCACCTTGTGCAACTAAATTCCATGCCGCTGGAGATGAATTAGGAGTATCACCTGTGGTTTCTGTAATAGCAATGTAAGAACTTAAATTGTATTCAACTACATCATCAATATTATATGTTACGCCTGGATCATATGTTCCTTGCCATTTCATACCAGGTAAGAACGTTTGCCATGTTCCGCCTTGTGTAGGATCACTCGGATTATTTGTTTGTGTAGAAGTATGAACAAAAACTGCTTCGTACAATCTACCACCTTGTAATACAATATCACCTGGATAGTATTGTGTATTATCTGCCCAATCGCCTTTGAATTCAAATGCTTCAACAAACACATCATAATATTGTTGTGTTGTTGGAGTTGTACCTACTGGAGGTGTTTGTCCTTGTTTTACAATGTAACGTTTTGCACCGTACTTAACAACGTCACCAGCGGAGTAAGTTGTGGTATTATTCCACGTACCTCTTTCATTGTAAGATGTTGCAAAAATGTCCCAGTTGTTAGTTTCTGTAGGTGCAACACCTGTTGAATCATTTTTTGCAATGTATAAGTAACCACCATAAGTTACAATGTCTTGTAGGTAGTAACTTTCACTTGCGTTATATGCGCCTCGCCATCCTGAACCTGCGGCAACTAATGCCCAATAAGCAGAACTTTCACTTACTGTAATTGTTGACCAATCACCGTCAGTTGCTTGTTCTGTCATGTCAGGATGATTGTGGCAGTACCAATAAAGTGTGTCTGGTGCACTTTGTGGTACAGTAATTCTTACCTGTCTTGTTGTTGCGGCGTCAAAGCCTGCTAGGTATTGTGTTCTACCTAATTGTAATTGTCCGTCTAAATAATATTCAACACCTTCTTCATATACTGATCCACCTGCATGTGAACCATTTCCTGTTCTTGAAAATAGTATTGGGTGTCCGTTGTTAGTACCACTATCTTGATTAAAGATGTAAGTGTTACCTTCAGTAAATGCTAGGTCTGGTGCTTGTACACCGTCAACAAAATATCTGTTTCCACCTGTTCCGCCTAATGTATCAACATTAACAGTAATAGTGTAAGTGGTTATGGATGGGGTACCACTTGGTTTATTAGCACCTGTAGTGTGTTGAATGTTTAGGTAAAGTGAATTTCCGTAAGTAACAAGGTTACCAATATTGTATTCTGCAGAGTTATCATACTCGCCGTCATACTGGATACCTGAAATGTATAAGTTAGCATCAGAGTTGGTAGAAGTTTCAAAATTAGCGCCTGATGTATGTCCTTCAGTTACAATATAAACGTTTGATTTGTATTTTACAATATCACCACGCTTGTATTCTGTTGCGGCTTGCCAATCACCTTTCCATTCAGTACCACCTGCCATCTTTTCAAGTTTAGCACTTGTAAGATCTGCTTCAACACTTGAGGAAGTGTGATTTTCTTTAACCACATAAGATATACCACCATGTAGTACAACATCGTCTTTGATGTAGGAGTAGCCGGTTACCCAAGCACCTCTCCACTTAAATTTAATTCTACCTAGATTAAAATCTGCCATGTTTTATTACCCATCCTTATTTATTTATTTTGGCTCCGTGTATGTATAATCTTCATTGAATCTAACAATAAGATTTCCATCATCGTCGATAAAATAAAATTGATCCCTTCCACTAAATTTGTATTGATCGTATAACGTATTTGTGTTAGGTTTACCAGTAGCATGATTGTAGTTATCAAAACTATAAGTAATACCTTCCCAACTACTGTTTCCAGCATCTGTTCCAATAGTAAGGCTAACACCTCTATCAATCATATCGTATTTTGTATACTTTAGCATGCCGTCATCATCCACTGTAAGTGCATGGAAACTGTCGTTACGTGTACCTGCGTATTCGCCGCCGCCTCCGCCGCCGCCTCCGCCGCCACCGTCTGCTATAATTCGTGCATTACTAGTCAAAATACCTTCTCCGTTTAAACTTAAAAGTATTTATGCTTAACTACTGAAACTGATTCCACCAGTAAATTTATACGGAAAACCGCTTGTAAACGGTGTTTGTAAGTATCTATTAGGTGCACCTTGTAGAGCATAATAGTTTACATAATCAGTTGCAGGAGTGCCTGTAGTTGGATCATATAAGCGTCCAGTTGCGGCTTGTTCTGCTAGCCAATCACGCACATTTTGTTGATTATATGTGGGCCTTGCTTGTAAAAGAGTAGCAACAATACCAGCAACTTGTGGACTGGCCATGCTTGTACCTTGTAATTTTCTAATCAAATAGTTAGAATCGTCAGGATGTTGTGCAGTATTACTACTTAATGTTGCTCCTTGAGGAATTGCCGCTTGTACTGCATATCCTGGAGCATAAATGTCAACTCTAGGACCTGTAGTAGAAAAGTTTGTTTGTCTTTCTGTTCCTGAATTATATTGATAATCAATAGCACCTACGCTAATAACATTAGAACTTGTTGAAGGTGTTGAACCTCTATGATAATATCTGTTACCAAACAGTGTTGATACAAAGTAGTTGTTGTAATCGTCGCCCGTTGTAACATCATTTTTATGATAATCGTTGCCGGCCGCACCTATTAAAATTATTCCATCATTAATACAATCTTCAATATCTGAATCAACTGAAGTTACTCTTGTACCAAATGTGTAAGCAGTTCCAGCATTGTTTAAATTTCCTGCTGATATCATTCCGTATTGATTTTCTATAGATGTTCCTGTCCAAGGAGTACCTCTATAATTTCCGCCATTGATGTTTGTATATTCTCCAAAATAACCCCAACTCATGTTTACAACTGTTGGTCTACCTGTGCCTTTGTTGTTGTGCCAGCCTCGTATCAAGTTAAAACTTGCACTTACACCATATGCATCTGTATCAAAAATTTTGATCGCATATATGTCTGAATTATTTGCCCAGCCATATAACTTACCTGCTGTTGTACTTGCACAATGAGTTCCATGACCGTACTGATCAGTATAGTGTTGAGCACCTTGTGTATATGTTCCTGAAAGTCCTGCTTCAACAGGCCAATCAATTTGTTTTAATCTGCTTGTTAATCCGTCTCTGGTATTCCATTCAGGATGTCCAACTTCAATACCACTGTCTTGGATTACACAGTCAACACCAGTACCATCTAAATTGTATGAGTGCGTATAGTTTGTAGTAGTTCCTCCGCCGTATCTTGATGTTTGACTAGTGCATTCTGCAAACGCCCACGGATAATGAGTATTGTTTACTGTGTTATCTCTATTATGACTTCTTGTTGGCTCTGTCACAGTAGGTAAAGGTGTGAATCCGTTTTCTTGTTTTGAACCCCAACGTACATCTCTTACTCTTGGATCATTTTTTAAAGTTTCTGCTTCTGCTTGTGTTAATACAAAATCAAAATTTGAAACTGAATCAACTTTTTCATTATGTAATGTAACTGCACGAGAAGGCACAGAATCATCACCATATGTTGTTGTCATATTATCTAAAAATTCGTCAGCATTTACACCCTTGTGTAATGTTACTACCGCTCTTTTTTCTTCTGCACTCATTTTATCTCCTATACAATATTAATTGTTCCTACCATGTTTGAGTGTAGCGAACATTGATAATACAATGTTGCTGGTGCATTCATTGGTACTTCAAAAATTGTTTTGTTTCCACTTACGCTACCGTTGTTTGTAACGCCCGATGTGTATTGATTACCTGTTCCTGTGCCAGGTGTAGTTTTAATGTAAAAAGGATGACTGCTTCCAGTTGTGTTATTAAACACATAAGTAAAACCTTTGTACAAATATAAGTCTGGATCATTTTGTGTTCCAGTAATTCCTGGACCTTGGAACGTATAATCAGTTGCACCGTTTGCACCTATACTCCATTCAATAACAGGTCCTGAATTTACTTCCCAACTTGATCCATTGTAATAAAGTGTATCACCTGCGGCAACGCCGGCTGTGCTAACATCACTTAAACCATTTAAATTTGTTGCACCACTTGATGCGTTGATTGTAACTTCGTCTGTGCTTGCATTTGTTGTTATTGTTACATTAGTGCCTGCTACAAGCGTTAATGTATCTGTTGCCGTGTCTGCCGCTACTGTGGTTTGTCCTGATACAGCGACGTTTGCAAAAGCATTTGTTCCACCGCCTGCACTTGAGTTAATTGTAATATTTCCTTCAGCATCGCTCGAAGTTGTTACATTTGTTCCACCTATAATTTTGAAACTTTCGCCTGGTCCTATAGTTCTCATAGTACTGTCATCAGCACCAATGTCAAAACTCGTTAATGCGTTTTCGTCAACGTATTTTTTAGTTGCGGCATCTTGTGGATTTGTAGGATCTGCAAGTCTTGTAATTTTAGTTTCTTTAACGTTTATTTCACCAGCGGCATCAAATATAATATCACTGCCTGATTCAAAGGTAGGAACACCTGCACTTGAACTTTGAATTGTTTGTGCATCAATTGTATCAGCAGTCACAGTTCCTGTGCTTGTTATATTTCCTACTGATCCAGTTAAATTTAAATTTTGCAGTGTGAGTGTGTTTGTTCCATTGTTCCAACTCATTCCACTTGAAGTGTTTACAACTGTTGTACCAGTTGAAGAATAATATGCTAGTCTACCTGCAAGTCCTGATGTAACAGTACCAGTACCGCCTGAACCTGCACTTGCATTAATCGTTATTTCGTCAGTTGCTGGATCTGTTGTAATTGTAATATTTGAGCCTGCAACTATTGTTAGAGTATCGCCAGTTTGATCTGCAACGACATCGCTCTGGCCTGCTACTGCAATAGTTTGGAAATTGCTTATTGATGAACTAGAATTAATAGTGAGAGTATCACCAACTACTGCTGTGCTGATACCTGTACCGCCTGCGATTGTTAGTGTATCTGATACAGTATTAGCAGTTGTACTTCCACTGTCACTACTAATTGTTAACCATTTTGGAGCATCATTATTAATAGTTAATGTGCTTCCTGCAACAATAGTTCCAATGCCAGTACCACCTGCGATAGTAATTGCATCGTTTGTTGTGGTTGGCGTAACAGTTCCATTATCACTTACTACACTTGTAAATTTGTTTGCATTATCAACAGCAAAAGTGATGGTGTCAGTTAAGTTGTTTGTTGTGATAGTTACACCATCGCCTTCGGCAAAAGTAAGAATATCTGTCGTACTATCAGCGGCGACTGAATTTTGACCTGCAACAGCAATACTTGCAAAAACATTTTGTGTTCCACCGCCGCCAGTTGCTGTAATAGTTAATGTATCGCCTGAAATGCTTGTAGTAATGCCTGTACCACCCGTAACTGTTAGTGTATCAGTTGTTGTATTTGCTGTTGTGCTACCGCTATCTGCCGTGAATGTTGCAAATAGATTTTGTGAACTTGCTACTGCGCCTGCTTCCCATTGTCCGCTTACTCCGTTCCATACAAGTGCATTACCTGTGCTCGGGGAAGTTGCATTTACATTGTTTAAATCTGAAATATCAGCGGCCGCAATACGTAAATCTGCTCTAGCATCTGCTCTTACATTTGTAAAATATAAATTGTTAGATCCTTCAGTGAGATTATCTGTAGTAGAAATATTATTTGGTGAAACAAAACTTAAATTACCATTACCGTCTGTTGAAAGCACATCTCCTGAATTACCGTCAACTACATTTAATTTTTCAATAGTAATAAAACTATTAGGTACTTGACTGTATGCAATTTGTCCTTGTAGGTCAAAGAAGTTAGTTACGGCTCCGCCGGATCCGCCGGATCCGCCTGTCACTGTTATAAATGATAGATTACCGTTTCCATCTGTTGCAAGTACCTGTCCAATCTGTCCATCGCTTACTTTTAGTTCTGTTATGCCGATTGTGTTTGCACGAATTTGTATGTTATCTGTGGTTCCGCTTACATCACCACCAACAGCATAGTTGCTTGGAAACGTTACGTTACCAAAACTTAAATTACCGTTGCCGTCTGTGGTTAAAAACTGTCCTGCACTGCCGTCTGAAAAAGCAAGTTCATTTAGTGTTACACTGCCTGCTGGAATACTTGCACTTGTAATAGGCGAATATCCTCTAACATTAATTTCTGCTCCATCTATTGGTGGATTTTGTGTGCTATCTTCTTCTGTAAAACTTAAAATATTGTTGTCAATAATACGAAAATCTAGTCCGGCTCGTTGAACAACACCGTTATTGGTTACAATAATATCGTCTTGATCTGTAACATTTTTAGATAATATAAATTCATACGTAGTGCCATCACCTACAAAGTATTCAACAAACGCAAACGGAAATGGTCCCATGCTACCCCAAGCACTGCCATTGTAAATTTCCATTACATTTAGGTCTGTGTTATAGCGTATTTCACCTTGATTTGGTGCGGGATTTCTGTTGGCTGTATTTCCTCTAGGTACAGTGATACCTGTATCACCATCAAATACTAGATTTCCAACAATTTGTCCGCTTGATACTCGAGTTCTTGCCATGTATAATTTTCCTTGCTATGTGTATTTAGCGCCAGGCAAGTTCTTATACTATGTAGGAATAACTTTGAGCCAGAAACTACCTGCACGGTTCCAGCCGTTTGAGTGACAACTCTGCCAGTTACTATATGCTGGATTACCGTGATCATAACTTGAATATGTAGGCGATATTGAATACCCCCAGTTTTCGCTGTAGACATCACCACTGTCAAAGTTGTGTGGGTATGTGCCCCAACCTGATCCAACGTGTGTTAGTGCTCCGCCGCTTACTGTTCCTGCGCCGTTGTTGCCACTGTCTGCTGTGTATGTATAGTAACAACTTTTTAGCCATTGTACGCCGGGATCATTATGTGCCGCACTACTTAATCCAGTTTCTGATCCAACACCTGTGTTACTGTGTCTAGCGCCGGCGCCATCAATATTGTTTACTGGATACCAACGTGCATCTCCGTTAGCAATCATGTAATAGTTACGCCAAGTTGTACCAGCATCGTGAATTCTAAATTTTGCCGCGGCCCTGCCTTGTCCGTTTTGTACTAGTCTATCAATAAATGCTTGTCCACAATTTCCTGCCCACCCGCTTGTAGAAACAGTATTGTTACTGTTACAACTGTTAGTAAACATGTTGAAACTGGATACTCCGTCGTCATCTATATTATCATAAGCATGATATTGATCTCTTACGTGACGGCCGTCGCTGTTATCAACTCCGGTGTAACTCATAAGCATCCAGCCGCCGCCGTCGTTACTCATGTCACACCATATTCTCTGTGCGGCGCCGCCCCAGCCTGTTGGTTTAATCCAATACCAACCGTTTTTGGTTGTTCCTGTCAATGATTTAATGTAACTTGCACTAGGTGCCGCTCTGTTAGGATCACAACCGTCAAAACCTGGCTTTATTGTAAATGTAAATGTTCTATCTAAAGTTTGTGAATTAGTTGTTGCCCTAACTGTAATAGTGTAAGGAGTGTCTGCTGTAATACCTGAAGGATAACCTTCTACTGCTCCAGTTGAACTGTTAAGTGTACAACCAGTTGGTAGTGATCCGCTTTGCAAACTGTAAGTTACAGCATCTCCATCTGGGTCACTTGCTGAAAGACTAAACACAGTTCTAGTATACAAACTTTTTGCAAATTTAATTACAACAATACCTGTTCCACCGTCTCCGCCTTTTCCAGGCTCATGACTTCCACAGCCACCGCCTGCGCCTGTGTTTGGTGCACCATCTCCACCTTTTTGTGTTGCGGATCCATTACCGCCACCATCATAACCATTATATCCTGTATTTTTTGCACTACCGCCACCTGTACCGGCGCCGCCTGCATTTGCAGAACCACCACCGCCGCCACCTAGGCCGCCGTTACCTGCTCTAGCGCCGCCGGTATAACAAGATGCACCTCCGCCGCCTGCCCAGTAATAGTTGTTACCATCAATATTGATTTGGGCACCTTGTCCGCCATCGCCTGCCGCATCATTTGTACTTGCAGGTGATTGTCCGTTTCCGCCGGCACCCGCGCCTCCGCCACCAGGATAGTTATTTCCACTGTTGCCTGGACTGTTACCTCCACTGTAACCTGCATAGACAGTTACGTCTCCGCTTGCACCTGGTGCTGAACCTGATTGTCCACTTGTATTGTTACCTGCCGCACCGCCTGCGCCATTTGCACCTGCACTAGGAAATCCTGAATATCTTCCCGCGGCCCCTTGTCCCCCTGTAGCAGTTTCGCCAAATGCTGTTGTTGATTCACCATTGGATCCTGGATTTCCAGTTTCTCTTAACCCTGTTCCGCCATTGCCAATTACTATTCCATAATTGACTCCTTGTGTGACACTTCTCCCTTGCATGTGAAGTACGGCGCCACCTCCGCCACCTCCAGCAAGACTTGAACCACCGGCTCCACCGCCGCCTACAATCAGTGCATCAATTGATCCACTAAAGGGTGCTGTAAATGTATTACTTGTTCCGTAATAGTATACACTGTAATCTGTTCCGCCGTCGTTAAACTCTGTATAAGTTGCTCCGTCACCTACTTGGTCATAAAACGTACCAACATTACCAGCCGGAGTATTCCATACTGGATCACTATCAATGTTACCTGCTGGTTCTAGTACTGCACTTAATCCCGAGGGGTTAGTAACTTTAACATTAAAACTTGCTCCTGCTACATAGTTAACTGCTGAAGCATTTGTAGCCGCAGTTAATTCACTTGAACTAACAAACGTAGTTGCAAGTGCTCTGTCTAAACTACTAACACCTGCCCCTGTGATTGTAATAGTTGAACCACTTTTAAAGTTACTACCTGTAACTGTAATAGTACTGTCGGTATTTTCGTTGATCACTCCGCTTATAGAAGTCACAGTCGGTGGAGCATCAATACCTGCCCAACCGGTTGTATTGTATTGCTCTAGAAAGCCTAAATCTGTGTTGTAACGTAATTTACCTAGGTCGGTTCCTACACGTTCTGCTGTAGTACCTTTAGGAATAATAATACCATCAGTACCACCAAATTTTGTATTTTTGTTTTTGCTTTCTGAATAATTTGCCATGTTTTATACCTCTAGTAGTTTCCATCCATATGTTGATCCAGTGTAAACTAACTGGAATGAAGCATCGTTAGTATCAACTGTTAAATCAGCAGTGTCTCCTACAATTTTTTCTCCGTTTCTTCCTACAGTTAAATTATTTGTTGCAAACGTTGAAGCAAGATCCATTATTCTTACATTATCGCCTGCACTTGGACTTGCAGGAAGTGTAACTGTAACAACTCCACCACTTGTGTCTACAAAAATTCTATCATTATTCAATGCAGTATAAGGTGAATCTCCAGTTGCTTTAGTAATCCAAGGATTACCTCCGCCTAGTCCGCTCCACTGTCCTCCTGAATAGCCTTCAAAAGTTGCCAAATCTGTGTTATATCTTATGTAACCTGCACTTGGTGATCCAGGTCTATTAGCAGTTGATCCTGCAGGTACTAGTAAATGTTCATGTCCAACTTGAGCAACAGTGTCACCGTTAATATCAAAATTAATTGTGTCAGTTAATGTGCCTGTACCAACAACTTCAACTTGAGATATGTTTGGAGAAGTTCCTGCAACAATAGCCGCTGACCCTGCAACTTTGCCGTCTACATAAGTTTTTACTGCTTTTTCTGTTGGTACTGCTTCGTCTGAATTGTCAGCAAATGTACCATCTGTTGAAAATTCGTTAATAGTAGCACCCTGTTTACCTGCTGTGATTGAACCCAATTGTAGTTCATTCAAACCAGCAAGGTCGAATTCTTCAGACGAAAGTGTGGCTCTACCTGTGGCCTGTTCAACTTTGAAGTAATCACCAACTCGGAAGTTACCATCTTGGTCAGTGGTTACGTAGAACACTCTACCACCGTTTTCGGATTTTGTTTCTCTATTTTGATCTGGTTGTTGCGAATAATCACTTGCAATAATTACTGGATAATTTGTGTCTGCAAATCCACCTGTACCAATGTCCAAGAAGTCGTGTCCACTCATACGCACTTGAGAAAACGCCTCACGGAATGTTATGTGTGTTAAATCACTTGGAGTTTTGTTACTTGGAATAGCAGGATCAATACCTAATGTCGCAGTACCGTAATTTGTTTTTGCCGGCGCTGAACTTAATCCACCATTAATAGTATCATAAATTGCTTGTACATTATTTTCTGTAAGTGTAACAGAACCTACTTCCGTAGTTCCTAGTCCAGTATTTTGTGTTACTCCGTTGCCTGCACTAGGTGTAATTGGATTGTTGTTTAACACATCATCAACAATAGATTTCAAATAAGCAATAGAACCTAATGTTTCTGTTTTTTGTGTAGTAATTGCAACTAGACCGCTTGCATTTTTATAATAAGAAATACCAGCATCTACAGAATTACCATTTGAATTATTGTCTAAATCAGTGATTAATGCATCTACAATTAATCCTATATCTCTTTTACAAGTTGTTTCATTATAATTCAAACTAGGATATGTAACATTAATATAAGCAATAACTTCTTCTTGTAAGAAAGTTTTATTTGCAGTTAAGATAGATTGTGCTATTGGATTATTTCCTGTTGTGTAACTAGGTCCAATATAATTTGCAACACTGATAACAAAATAAGTTTCATCATCTCCTTCAATTTGTAATACAGAACCGTCTTTTGGTTGTCTATCTAAACTGTCTACACTAAATGAAGTTCCTCTACCAATACCAGCAAACCCTGCTCTTGTTGCAACAGTTGTTCGTGTTTGTGACGGAGTTTGATTTAGTGTTAATGAAGTATCTGTAGTACCTAACACAACTGTTGATGCTGTTGTTTCTTCAACTTGTCTTTGTACAACAGTGTTTGAACTAACTCCCGGAATAATACTGTTTATAGCATAACTTCCACTGGTTACTGTTCCTAAACCGCCACTTAAATCTCTTTGCACATTTACAATAACACTATTACCTTGTTCAATACCTGCCGCAATTACGTTTACACCATCAAGCATTACGCCATTAAGTGCTATATTATTTGCACCGTTATCAAAAATGTATGACCATGTTTCTACTCCTGCTGATGACCATCTAGATAGATATCCTGTATTGTTATTATTACTTGTTTCGTTAAAATAACCTACAGCATATACATCACCGCCAAATGGTAGTACATCCTTAATTTCTCCATTCTCGCCGCTAATTTCAATTTGTTTTTGCCATTGTACTGTACCATCAACACTTAAACGGAATACCAACGGGCTCTTTGTTACTGCACCTGCTGGATCATAGTATCCTCCTGCAACTAGATATATACCATCTCCGTTGCCTGTATCTAGTCTTAATTTGTTTATTCTTACATCTCCATATATATAAGAGTTAACGTAATCGCCTGTGCTTTCAAATCTAGTAATAACTGATTGATTTGCTGTACTGTCATAACTTGCTACATACAAATTATCTTCTGCTGTAGCATCACCTGCTAGTGCATATGTGTCTGTAGATGTTGTAGGTGTTCCTGCAAAACAACATGATGTAGCAACAAGAGTATTTGCGGCAGAACTGTCGTTATATTCGAGTGTTCTTGACCAACTTTCAATACCAGCCGGATTTAATTTAATAACAGACGATCCTGTTGTGCTGTGTGTTCCTATAGCATATAAATTATTTCCATCTGTTGTCAAATCTGATATTTCAGTAGTGTCACCTATAGTTTTTTGCCATTGGATTTCACCTGCTTTTGAAATGCTTAAAATAAATCCTTTATTTGTTGCACCATCGTATATAACTCCACCACAATAAATCCTATCACTTAATTCTACTGCTGAATGAATAGCACCAAAACTAGTTTCATATGAATAAATCCAATCTAAACTTCCTGCACTATTAAATTTTGCTACAATTGGATAACTTGCTGTATTGTCCCAACTTGAACTAACATCTGTTCCTGTTGGAGCCGTATGTCCTACGAAAAATCTATTACCAACAGCATCTCTATAACTTGTAAATAAATGTACGTCTGTACCTATTTGTGTTACAGAATTAATAGTAGTATTGTTAAGTCTTAATTTACCTGTTAAAGGTACTTCTGCTTGTGAAAATCCTCTAGCAACTGCACCATATTCTCCATATGAGTTGTTACCAACAATAGCACGTATTTTTGCACCACCTTCTGCAAGATAACCAATGTCACAATAATATGTAAAACATGAAACAATTTCTGTTCTACCATCATTTAGTGCATGAATACCAATACCATCTGAATTGATCTGTGTCCAGTCATTAGCAACCATACTTTTATAACCACCATTATGTAGAGCACCATCAATTTTAAATCCAGTACCACCTGGTGTAAATGAAGTACAGTTTTGTACATATGGCGACTGTGAAGTGATCCATACACTAGTATCATCCGGACCGTTGCCTGGGTCAAGTGATACAATAACACTACCTGTGCTAAAGTTACGGAATACAAAGTTACGTAATCTTGCACCGTTGTTCATTAAAAATAAGTTAGAGTTTGCATTTGGAGTTGATCCATCATCTGATATACCAACACCATAACCTTCATCTGTTGTTGTGTTTGGTGAAATTGTAACAGCACCAAGTCCATTACCTTCCATTACTACACTACGTCCTACTCGAATAGGACATTGTTCTGTGTAAACACCTGCCTGTACATTAATACGACATTGGCCTAAACTAAATGTTTGCTCACAGGCATGCTTCAGTGTACGCCAACTTGTAGTTGCAGTTCTACCATCGTTACTATCATCTCCTTGTGGGGAAACAAAATAATCGTTTTGTGGAACTAGATGCCCCCATACAGGTTCATTACCGTCACTGTATAAGAACGATCCTGCAGGTCCAATTGGTAATCTTGTG
>Ga0255768_10004694_pt1 | contig 13314 bp, 14 predicted proteins | sample 071ome_33_FD_179983 | JGI IMG/M metagenome (GOLD analysis project Ga0255768, IMG submission 179983) | Coastal salt marsh microbial communities from the Groves Creek Marsh, Skidaway Island, Georgia - 071412AT metaG (version 2) | ecosystem: Environmental > Aquatic > Marine > Intertidal zone >...
TTAATACCACCTCTAATAATAGTCGCATTACTTTTCCAATTAAATAAAGCAGTTCCATCTCTAAGAATTCCTACAGGAAACTGTGCTGTAGTTTTTTCTTGATTTGCTGCAGATAATTGAGTAAAAGTTCTTGGAATTTTTATGTAAATATCATCATCACTAAGTTTTATATTTTCAACTTCTTGTGTAGTAAGATTTTCTACATTAGTAAGGTAACTAATTAATTCTCCTTCTGGATATTTAAATGGAGTTTTTGCGAAAGAAGTTATAACTGCATCATCTGTATAAAATAATTTATTAATCCCCGAGACAAATCCTTCATTAATATCTACTGGAGTTGTTTCATTAAAGTTCCAAAAAGTAATTATATTATCTGACTCAGTAGTTACATTTGTAGCAACTCCAAGATCATTTTCCAAATATCCAAAATAATTATTATCTATTTCAAAAGATTGAATAGCTGCATAAACTACAAAATATTTTGATGGATCTGATTTTAAATATGCTAACGTATTTCTATCATAAACGATTTTACCTATAATATCAGCAATATTTGGTGCAACTACACAATCAAAATAATTAGTCCCTTTATCAGAATATTCAATAAAAGAATCTAATATTCTAATAAATCCAGTATTTTCAAATCCATCAGTAGAATCTACATAGAGTCTAGTAACATCATTAATTTGCTTTACTGGTGCAATAATTTTAGTTAAATTTGTAGTGACTAATTTTTCTGCAGGCACTACTTCATATTCATCTACTACAGCAGTTGATGAATAAATGTTTTCTGAAGTTTGAACAGAAAATTCAAGACCTTTTTGAATAATTGTGTTGTTTACAATTAAATTTGGATTAACTCCATCCAAGTTAGCTAATCTTACAACATCTTTGTCTTGGAATGTAGACTCTGATGCTGTATATAAACTTTCTGAGAAATTTCTAAATTGTGTTTTTTTCTGGAATAAGAATTTAAAGTAAAAATCAATCCCGTTTGGAGTTCCTTTTGAATTGTAAAAATCTTTAATCCTTTTTAATATAGAATCAATATTAATGGTGTTTAAATTCTTTTCCAAAATATTTTCTGGAAAATCAACCAAATACTGAGATCTAATCTGTTCTAAGAAATATAAAATATATGTGTAGGATTGATTATAAACTACAGACTTTTCTACATGACTTTGTGCAACTGTAGAAATATTAGGACTAAATCCAGTATCAATGCTTAAATTATTATAAGTATATCCCCTTCTACAACCTTTAAAAATTGTTACTTTTATTTCTGGAATATCTCCAGGAACTTGTCCTGGACCAAGAAATCCAGAATACTCTAATTGATTATAAAATATTACCTCATCATCAATCTTTAGCAATCCACTATTTGAAGGATATTTAACATGTCCTTTAACTACAATAGTTGTATCTTCACTATCAATTGGTCTATACAATAAGCTTGACGGATCGATGCCTGTGTAAGTATCGATATCAATTAAATTTTGTATCCCATGTAGAATATCTAAAGGATTACTATTAGTCTCTAAGAATCTATAGTAATCTCTTACAAAATTTACAAAATTGGGATATTCTTGTGGCAAGTAAGTTGGTACTTGCTCATTGATAGAATTTGATACTCTTAAATCGTTAAACATGTTTAACTAGATACTGGAATTTGACCGACGCCTGAAGATCTAGATGATGATGCCAATTCATCTAAAATTACACTAACATTAACAGTTTCCGAATCAATAACGAGATATAAATCTCGTAAAGAAATAATATCATTAGATGCTGGTGTTACCGAAATCGATACCACACCAGTATTACCAAGTGAAGAATTAATGTTTACATCATTAATATTTATTTCTCCTTTTTCATAATTTATTGTCCCAACATTGGTGCTAAAATATTTTTTCTCATTTCCTTCTGTCCTATAAATTGCAACTTGATTGGTAGTTCCAAATCTTTCAAAGAAATATATCTCAGTAGAAGGTCTTCCAGTTATTTTAAATCCATTAGATACTAATTGTGTATTTTTTGAGATTCTGTTACCGTAGCAAATCTTATAAGTGGCAAAAATGTTAGAAAGAAATTTAATATTCTTTCTCATTTTTACTCTAGTAATATTTGATGTAATTCCTTTATCAACATCATCAATTACACCAACTAATTTACTGTATTTAAATTTACCGTTAAATTTATCAAGATCATTATTTGTACCAAAATTGATAATGGTATTTTTTACTTTATTTTCGATTACCTGTGGTATATTTTTTGTCTTTCTTGAATCGTAATATACAAAAGATTGAATATCTAAGTATAAAAATGATGGGTCAATAATTTCTGGTACAATATTTAAAATTGAGTACTCCTTTAAGTAGTCTTTTACATTTTGCTTTGCAGTAACTGTTAAAGAATCTGCCCCAAATGGTTTTGCAACAATAAATACCTTTCCATATTGAGGTGGACTTGCGTCTTCTCCACCATAAACAGATAACCCTTCAATATTTGCATATCTTTGCTTAATAATGCTTTCGTAGTCACCTACAGTAACTGCTCTATTTTGAGCAGCATAGCTTCTTGGTGCAAGATACTTAATGGAAGTAATGCCCTCAGGATCTGCACCTCCAAAAGATGCTCTATTTACAGTAACTGTAGAAGAACCATTGTAAGGTACTCCAGACTGTCTTTCTAATTTACCAGTAAATGCAAATGTCCTACAATCATTACCTTCTAACTTATCTGTGATTAAATACTCAATTCTAATTACATCTAAGTTGTTTAATTTTCTACCAAATACACCATCACCAAAAATTAACTCAAATTGTTCATTTTTGTTCTCTTGAATAAAATAAATTCTATTTTCTGATGATAAATTACTAATATTTTTTACTGCTTTATAGGATTGTGTAGTAGATGCTGTAGAACTCAATCTTTCATCTACAAAAACATTTAGCAATTCAGAATCGGCATCAGCACTTGGTATAATATACTTTTGTTTAGTTGAAGTGTCAACTGTGTATTCTATATTAAGTGTAGTCCCTTGGTAAACTTCTATCTCACTAAAAGTAACTCTAGAACGCCCTGAGTCATCGATATATGACTCTCTAGTAATGTCCTCAAGTACGCTGAATACATATGATCCTTCGGCAGAATTGCCAATGAATGCAGCGCCTTTTTTAAGGGTCAGTGAAGAAATGCTAGTATCGTTAATTTGTTGAATTGTACCATTTTGACTAATTGTAGTAGTTAATGGTACGTCTAATGTAACAACTGCTTTTGCTGCTTTTGCCGATCTTGGAGTATATCCAACTATACTTGCAAGTGATACTACGTTCTCTCTGATTGAAGCTGAATCAAAGAAAACCTCATTAGCAACTAAATTAGCATTTAACGCCGAATAGTAAGTGTTATATGCTAATAAGTCAATTAATTGAGAAAGAACAGATCCTTCAAAGTTATAGTCAGTAAAAGTAGGAGAAGACCTAAGGTACTCCTTTAAACTGAGTCTAACCTCTTCAAAATCTAAATTGGTAACTTGATTAAATGCCATTATACCCTTTCTAAGACGAGATTAAGCGATTGTGGATTTAAAGGTATCCCTACAATAGTATAGTTAATGTTAAACTCCAATGCATTAGCATCTACATCATCCAACACATCTATATCCGTCACTCTAATTCTAGGTTCATACGCACTTAACGCATCTTCAATATTAGAAGTGATTGTGTCAATTTCAGATAACCCAAAGTTTTCAAATAATGAATTACTGACACTAGATCCAAAAAATGGGCGAAATGGTTTTTCGCCCCTAATTGTCAATACAATGTTTTTTACCGACTGTTTGATGGCATCTTCATTTTTGATGATAGGAACATCACCAGAAATTGGATGTGCATTAAAATTCGGATTTATATCAACAAATTTTTTAGAAATAGTTGCCATTTTAGTGCCTATTATACTTTATATATCAGGTCAACCACTCGGCATAGTCGTCAAACCCACCTTTTCCTCCACATGGACGACTCAAACGGTCGTTAGGGGGCAAATTTTTGGGTTTTTGTGAAATTTTTAAATAATAATCAGCAACTGGATTAGTAATTAGGCATTTTGTGCCAAATTCTGCTTCCATTTGAACAGGATCATAATCTGGGTTTGGATTATTTGCCATTTTTTCCTCCAAAGTCTGTTACCAGAACTTTTTTAGAGGTTGCTATCTCCAATTTTATTTATTGCCAATGGTTATTGGGTTGTTCCCACCAAAAATGCAAATCTTCTTTTGTATCATCATAATAGAGTGAAACCATATCACTCTTAAATTTGCTGTGTATGTTCTCACACAATGAAACTGTATAATGGTTGTCTTCTACGAATTTTTTCATACATTCGGTTATCCAAGTGTAATTACCACCACGGATAACTCCAGCTTCTATTAAAACGAAATTTTCCCAATCTAATGTCCATTGTGCAAAGTTAATCTCAAAATCAACTTGATACTCACGGGGAGATTCGTCTGGAAATGGCACATTTACCGCCTCTATATGAAAAATCTCGCCATCCATGGTTAGTGAATGCGCGAGATGTTGAGTAACGATACTAGAATAATCAGGAGAAACGCATAAAAAGCAGGTTTTTGATGGGTGAATTTCCCATTTTGCCATTTTTATGCGGTATACCATCTCCTGAATGAGTGCCATCTCCTTATCTTGGGATATAAAAAGGAGAGGTTTAGTCATTTTTCCGTGTTATAGGTTGGTTTGTGGAAGTTGCAATACTCATTAAAGGTGATTTTCATCTCCTTGTTGCTCAAATTGCAGTGTTTTGCTGCTTTTGGAAGGTTCCACTTCGCAGAAAACAGCATTTCCATCGATTCTCGCGTCTCAGGTCTCACTTACCTTGACCTCGGTACATTTTTTTTGCCTTATTTCGCGAAGTCGCAGCATATTTTGTGTTTTTTGAGCAACCTTGACGAGTCATTTTGGGCTTGCCGGGTTCAAATTGGATGCCAGAGATGCCGATTTTGGAGCGAGGTGCCATAATTTGCGTGTTTTTTGGTGAACAACAGTAGTATAACAGGCATTTGCCCGCCTGTCAAGGGAATTTTAGAGTCCTTTGGTGCCTGCAAAGACATTTGGAGACCCAGCAGCAATTTTATCACCGCATGAAATGAAATCTCCTATCCTTCCAGGTGGTCTGAAATTAAAATACACATTCAATGGTCCTTGGGAAATTGCTCTGACCAAATGGGGAGGAGGGCATTTATCACAAGGACACGCATGAGACGCAAATAAATCGCCCATACGCCCTGCAGGCAATGTATTTACGAATACATTTGCTGCTCCCTGCGTTAATGCTGTAGGTGGATAGCAGATATGCCCAGTGCTCACAGCACCGATAAATGTACAACCTTGTCTAATTGCCATAGTTAGAACGATATTTTTGGATCTGTTGGATCTCTTCCTGCTTGTTTCTTCACATTTTTAACAAATCGTGCTGATGAAATGTCTTTATCATCATATACAATCTGTTTGATTGGAAATGTTCCTGCTCCAATACCACAACTACTTGTGATGACTACCGTATACTCTACAATAATAAAGTAATTTGGATCTGGTGTATACCCTTGCATATGTTGATATCCAGGAGGTATCTCTTCAATTACTCCTACAGTAGGTGTACCAGCAGTAGGAACACCACCAATAGGATTAATCAATGGTGATCGAATTGTAGCTGTGCCTTGATTTAAGGTTCCATATGTTGCAACCTTTCCACTAGGACTGGTCACTGGTAATGGTGCATGAATAACACCACCAGGAAGATCATTACGATATTTATATTCCTTGTTTGGAAATAGGTAATCGGTATATGTACCGGTAGCAGTTAAGGTTGCTGTTATTGGTCCACTTAATGGTCCAGTAGTAATGACCCCAGCACCAGCTACTGTAGAAGCTCCTGGTGGTGATAATGTTAAAGTAATACCAGGATCACCATTATATATTGCTGGATTGATAATTGGTGTAAAATTAGTTACAGTGATACTCCATACCTCAGGTGTTGGTGGAGTCGTAGGACATATTACTCCAGTCCAGGAATTAATTGTCCATGCAACAGGTTTCCCTACAATACTCGTAAATGGTTGAATTGGTGTGTATACAGTTGGAATTGGCATTAGATCTGCTGTGCCTCTACTAGTTCGGTGAATCTTTCAAGTCCTATTGTAGCATCATTTAATACGTACATCGTAGTACTCCATTCTCCTTCGCCATATGATGTACGATTTACAATGTTACTTGGTACATATCTATAACGTAATCCACCATTATCCGTAAAGAATAATCCCGAAAGATCTTCCTGTAATGTTGGTCCTACATCGGCAGGTTCCCCAGGATCTCCAGGTACAGGTGGTTCTGCATTCGGATCTCCAGGTGTTGGTGGTGTACCCTCAAATACTACCCCACTCGTTAATGCAATCCATAACTCCCCACCAAATGATACATAATCACCTGCAGTAATAGTAGCACCTAATGCCCAGGTCACAATCGTAATTGGTGGTATACTACTCGTTACATTAAAGTTGAATTTTACTGTCGTCTGTGTCGTAGTGTCCTGAAAATACTTATACACAATGCCATTACTCGGTATCTCTTGTGATAAATCTCTCACAATACCAACTCCATTCTTATTTTGTTGGTCTACCTGATATAATGCATACCTCTCATTTGGATCAAATGGTAACGTCTTTACATCTAAACTCGTAGCCGTATTATCATTAAACTCAGTTAATGTAATCGTACTGTCATCATCCGCATCAATTAAATCCTCAATATTATTCTCGGCATCATATGGTCGGGTAGTCTCAGTTGGAAACTCAACAGCAAGATGCCCAGGTACAGGCGTAAATGGTACGTCATTACCATTCTCATCCTTCTTGATAAAATAATACTGCCAAGTCTCATTCGGGAAGAGTTTTTTTGAATACTCCCCTCGGATCCTTATCGTAATAGTCTCAGGATATGTCGCAGTCATACTAATACTTCCAATCGTACTTGATGTTGCTACAATCTCATCTAACTCATTACCAGCTGCATCGTTCTTTACTAACTTTACAGTGAGATCATCGTCCAAATACGGTTGCTCGTCCCTGATCTGAGGAGTTATACCTAAAAACTCTAATGTAAATGTCTCAGATCGTACTACGGGTCCTGGAATATACTCCTCAGGTGTTCCTGCTGGAATCAGTGGACTCTCTACTGGACATGCATATGCCCCTCCAAATTGTGTCGCATACGGTCTCTGATTATCCCACGTCACAAACCCAAATTGATCATAACCAATCGCAGCTAACTTCAAATCCATTACACGCTTTTGGTCTAAGCTGGGTTCTTCATAAAATACTGGGGGGTCACCCTCATTCTCCCCTGGTTTGAAGCAACACCCAGTGTAACCGTTGTTTAAACTTGTCTTAATGTCCTGACCAATATACACCAATCGGTCGATCTTATTTGAATAGTTCTTTACATCGAATTTTGCATTCGTTTCGACACTAGTGCATTTGCGTATCTTGAATTCATTTGGTAGTTTCTCCTGCTGCCTAAATGTTGTCGCAGGTTTTCCTCGTAATATCGGATTCTCAAATATATCCCCAGTAGTATAAGTTACAACGGGTGTCTCACTCACAGGATATATACCCGTCTCTACGTTACCTTTGTCAACGTCATAATATACTTTCACATCAATATCACTAGCAGGACTTGAAAAGTTCTCAATGTATTGTCTATATTGTGGCATTTTTATTTGGGAAAAATTTTTTGAAATAAAGGGTCCCTTCGATATTTATCGGTCGTTGGGATACTTTTGTAGGTTAGGAGGGACCCATGGGTTTTAACCCCCATAGGTTAATTATACATAGGGGGCGCAATCGCGCCGACTGCTTTATACATAGTGCTGCACCAGTTAGGTATACTTAGTGGGTGCAATCTGCAAAGTTGGAATACTTTGCTTTTTTGATTGTTGATAGATAGTGCCCCCACCAGTAAGGTATACTTAGTGGGGGCACAGTTGCTATCAGATAGCGACCTGATAGTAGGTTACACCTTGCTTGTGAACACAGTGCTGATTAATCCAGAAACCGAGCGACACAGTAGGCATCAATTTGAGAGCAGCAATCGCACGTCGGGAGACATTGCGATAGAGGTAAGAATGACCGCTCTTGAATGTAACCAGAACGGCAGCATTCTTGACGCTTGCTTGAATCATCTTGATGGCACTGGAGGTGCGCTCAGGGGTCTTGATGATCTCGATGGAATCCATGTCGGTGGAGATGGAAGGAAGTGCGAGCATTGGTCTGTCTGTGGTTGACTCTGTTATTCTACAGGATGGAGGGGGGCACTGGGGGTGCCCCTGGCAGAATCGGGTCAGTTTGCCGACCGGCACACCTGCTGGGTGGCAAGGGCAGCACCTGCCTTGACGCCCTCCACCATGTAGTCACCGATGAGCAGGGTGGCAGCAATGGCGACGGTGATGGAGAGGAAGCGAGTCATGGTTCGTGGTTGAGTGAACTGTGATCAGTCTACAGGATGGAGGGGGGGCAGTGCCCCCCTTGTTACATTTGTTCACATGCCGTTCAGCATGTCGTAGATGGCATCCAGGTAGTCTGCCTCAGTCTCAAAGGTGCGACCGTGGACCGTCCGAGGGTACACGTTGGAGGGTGCCGGTTCATCGATCACGTCACGACCCTGGTCGATCATCTGCTGGCGGTAGGGGTTGCTGTTCATGGTTGGTTGGTTGAACTGTGATCAGTCTACAGGCAGTGCTGCTCAGTGGCGGTCGCTGATGTTCCACTCTCCCCACTGTCCACTAGGGGCAGGGAAGGGGGCAGGGCGACCCTCAGCGTGTGCCTGACGGTTGGCAGCAGAGCGTGCCTGCATCCGGTTGTACTGCTGAGTGTAGGTTGCCAGGATGGCGCTCAGGTCGGGTTGCTTGGTCATTGGTCTGTGTTGTTTGAACTGTAGTTATCCTACAGGGGGGATGCCCCCCCTGAGGGGGGTGGTGGACAGTTCAGCGACTGACCTTGGACAAAATTAGAATTAGGAGAGCATATGCTGCCTCAAATCCTAATGTCATCAGGACCGCAATTGAGATCAATGTTAACATCAACCAACACCATTAAGGCGACGGTGAGCAACCCAGGTGATTGCTTGAATCTGGGCAGCACTATACTTAGTGCCCTCTAGGTTGTTGATAACAACTGCTGCGTGACGGTATGCCTCAGAAACCGTGGCATATAGTTTGTTGCTGATGGCAGGAACTTCATTCAGTGAAGTGTACATACCACGCCAGATGTTGAAGGCGTGCCCATCAACGGTGATCTCATCACACTGCCCGTTGGTATAGATACCACGGAAGAATGCAATGGTTTTGTTACCCTTAAGGATGGCACAAATGTTGTCGGATGAGTCAATCTCACACTCAAGAATAGTGATTGCCTTATCCTTGTTTCCAGTGAATGTGCAGACCTTAGGGTAGTCAAACCCCATGCAATATGCCTTGATTGTCTGTTCGGCATCAAGGATATTGCGATCCCATTTGTTATTGGGAGAGAGTGCAGATACAACGCCCACGACTGTAGACAAGGGCAGATTGTATTTGTCACTCAAACCCTGGCAGATTGAGTGGGCATTGTTGTACCAAACCGTACCCTCTTGAGTGTCTACAGGCGTTGCCTGCATATACATTGCGAGGATGTTCTTGATGTCGGTCATGGTGGGTTGGTTGCCGATGAGATCAGTATAGAGCATCAGGGGGGCACCATGCCCCCCAGTGGACACTTAGCGAAGTGGCAGCACCCCCTTGGCATTCAGTATACCCCAGTAGATTCCAGAGCTATACAAACCAGCATAGCGGTTGCCTACACTGAATCCGACAATCTCATCACCAGGGTATGCCTGAAAGTTGACGGCAAAGTATACCAAATGGGTGATGGAATCAGGCGTTGAAAAGTGTGCCTTACTGATTCGTTCAATGATCACATGAATGATGGCAATTGTGAACAGGCAGACTGTAACAAACTGGTTAAACAGTTTCTTATAGTCAAAGCGTGAGATTACCTCAAGGGCATCATCAATGGGAGGGAATGCAGCAGAGTGAGCGTACATTGGTTGGGTGTCGTTGGTTGACTTGCTCATCCTAGAGGCAGGGTAGAGCAGATGCGAATCTGAGTGGACACCTAGCAGACTGTCCACTGGTGGCAGCAAAGTGGGCACCGGGTGCCTACAATGTTTATAAGAATAAAACAACACTGTGTTATTCTTTATAATCAGTGCTGTGTAATTCTAATTACATTGTACTGTGTTATTCTTTATATACAGTGTTGTGTATAAAGAATACACTAAGAGTTAGTTATTCTTTATACTAACTCTTAGTGTATTATAATTACCCTGCAATAAGATTAGGGTAGAATTCTTCTACCTCTTTAAGTAGTTCTTCATCATCTAGCTTATCAAGATCTTCTTCCAAGTAATCATTAACAATATTTGTTAATGTTTGCAGATCCATGTCATCAATCATGCAGGAAATGAAATTTTGTTGCAGTTCTTGACGATTCATTTGTTTTTGGTGAAAACTACAGAAACTGTTGGTTTTGAAAAAAAGTGGTGGTTTTGGTCAGTTCCCTCCCCGCCACCCCTTTAGTATAGGTCTGGAGGGGGGGAGAGGTCAAGGGGGTGTGGTCACCCCCTCAGGTGTCACAGGAACACGCTAGGGTCGCCGTAGTCTCCCAGGTGGTGACCATCGAGGCGAACCTCGGCGTATCCGAACTCTTCTGCCAGATCGTAGCAGAGGTCCCAGGCACGGTCCTGATCAACGACAGAGGTGCTCTCCCAGGGGGCAGAGGGGACCAGGACTTCGTAGCGGTTGGACATGGTTGGTTGCCTTTGGTTGACTCTGTAATTCTAAGGGCAGGGAGGGGGCATGGAAACCCCCTGTGGACACTGATCAGACCGTCACAATGCGAGCGAGGTCAGCAGTTAGTGGTGCCTCAGTCACGAAATCATATTCAGCGGTGTTAGTGTCACCCCAACCCAGTTTCCATGCTTGCCAACCATCACCAGGGGTGAAGAGATAGCACCACTCTTCTCCACAATTACCACTGAGGAAGTCATCAAAGTCACCCATCTTAGGGGGGCAATCTTCACCACGCTCACTGTAATACATGGGCGAAGGTGTTGCTTTCACTGGAGAATAGACCCAGTTGTCATCAGCATCACGCATATATTCGACGGTCTTTGTACCATCAGCATGGTGAATTGTTTGCTTCAACGGTGCAGAGTCCCACATGTTGATGGTATACAACGAGGACATGTCGCCACCGTTGATGAGTCCTTCCACCAATTCTTTGGTGTTGTAGTGCTCAACAAGTTTGCGACCATTGTGCTCAATGTAACCATCATAGTGGCAGTAGACAGACACAATCTGGTCAGGACCGAGAGCAAGACCGATGCGAGAACGGGTTCCCATGGTGTTTGTGTGAACTGATGTCAGTATAGAGGGGAAAGGGGGCAGGTGCCCCCTGAGGTGGACAGTTGCTCAGATGGCACTGGTGCCGATGCTAGCCCAGAAGGCAAGACGCATAGTGGATGCTTTGTCCACCTGCTCACGAGAGCGACCCTTAGCAACTGCTCCTGCCTTGAGGTCGTTGCGAGTCACGTCTGCCATGCTGGTGGCACGCTTGCCAGTGATGACATTACGTGCTGCCTGGAGGGTCTGTTGCTTGGTCATGGTGTCGTTTGGTTGACTCTGTAATGATAGCAATGGGGGGACCCCCCGGAGGGGGTCAGTGGACAGTGGTCAAATCGTCCACCATTCAATAGTTGTTTGGACCATATGCACACTCTAGAGAATAAATCTCCAGATCTGCATCATCATCATAGAATGCATTCCATTCTTCATCGGTTAGATCCCGATCATCATACATTTGATCTTCCATTTGAAGATCATACAGATAGGCATCAGAAACAGTCATGAGGGTGTTTGAATGACTTGAATAGTATAAGGGGGGCAAAGTTCCCTTTGAACCCCCTTGTAGACGCTTCTAGAGGTGTCTCAGACTGTTGCTACTTCAGTCAGACGACGATCAGCACGAGCAGCAAGGATAAACTTACCCACACTTTGCTCATTAGTGATCACTTCCTGCAGATCATTCACGAACGTTTCGTTGATGTTGTAGGTGTAATCTTTGCCGTTGTTGTAGGTCAAAACTGCAGTGTTTGCCTCAGTATCAACCACGATGGGCGACTTGAGCATGGAAGAAGAAGCAAATTCGATGTTCATGGTAAAAATCAAAGGTGAATTACATGGGTAACTTTAAGGGCAAACCCATTCCCTGTCAATACCTAGTGGACAGTCCTAGAACTGGATCTCATCCATGGTGGGTTGGGCAGTACTCATACATACTACCATTTCTTCTTCTTGGTTGCCAGTGATGGCATTCAAGATATCAAGAATCTCAGTCCCAGTCTTACCAAGACGCAGTTGAGAAACCAGAAGATCAAAAGTCATGTGCTTTGTTTGAACTGATGTCAATATAGGGCATCCAAGGCACCTTGACAACCCCTAGTGGACACCTCAGAAACTGTCCTTCTTAAAGATCTTCCAGATCTTATTGTTGTATAGTTTATCTGTGTATTTCATCCATCCTACATTACCTACTTCAGTGTGCCCTCTATCGTTATAGTTGGCACCACGAATCTCACCTTTGTCATTGTAATTAGCACCTCTAATTGCAGTGGCAGGTTTGTAGGTAGTTGTCCACTTTGGATACTTTTCTAATATTTTATCCAAAGTCTCTCTAGTTACAATTTGTACGAACTTTGGATTATATTTACCAACTGGTGAAACAATTCGATTTCTTACTCTTTCGGCCAGTTCTAATGAGAAGTATGGTGATGGAATAATCTTTCTAAACCCTCTCACAGGAGGATACCATACCATTATAACACCATGTTGTAACTTTATGATGAAGTATTCCATGTGTCTTAAAGCTATTTATATCTTATCTATCATCCTTGACAGTGTTATTCTACTGTATTCTAAGGGTATTGTCAAGTACTATTGTGCCAGTTCAAAAACTGACGTTTTCCACAATTTCCACAGGTTCTGAAATTTATTACAATTTCTTCAGAAAATCTCAGAATTGATCAGAAATGCTGATTTGTGCCACTTTTGGTAGTGTCTGTGGAAACTTGACAATTCAGTGGTGACGTGCTAAGCCAACAACACCCGAGCACATTCCAACAACACCCGAGAACATTCTATAACACC
>Ga0255768_10004700_pt1 | contig 13306 bp, 10 predicted proteins | sample 071ome_33_FD_179983 | JGI IMG/M metagenome (GOLD analysis project Ga0255768, IMG submission 179983) | Coastal salt marsh microbial communities from the Groves Creek Marsh, Skidaway Island, Georgia - 071412AT metaG (version 2) | ecosystem: Environmental > Aquatic > Marine > Intertidal zone >...
TCTCATTATCATTTGGGCTCTATTTAGATTCACTATCGCTTGTAATGTCAACTGTTGTGACATCAGTTTCGTTTTTAGTTCATTATTATTCAATATCATATATGAAAGGTGAATCTTCATTTAATAGGTTCTTCATATACACAAACTTTTTTACTTTTTCTATGTTACTGATAGTTCTATCTAACAATTTTTTTCAGTTATTTATCGGATGGGAACTAGTTGGATTATCTAGTTACTTATTAATTGGGTTTTGGGTGAGCAAGGAATCCGCCATTAAAGCTAACTATAAGGCATTTTTAGTTAATAGAGTAGGTGACATAGGTTTACTACTTGGTTTATGCTTGGTCTTTGTTGCCTATGGAACAACAGACTATGCAGATGTTTTCAACTTAAAAGACACTATAAATAATTCTGAATTAGACATTCTTGGGACTTCATTTAATTTACTGAGTTCAATTTGTTTACTTCTTTTTGTTGGAGCTATGGCAAAATCTGCTCAGGTACCACTTCATTTTTGGTTACCAGACTCAATGGAGGGCCCAACACCTATATCAGCACTTATTCATGCTGCAACTATGGTCACCGCTGGAATTTACATGGTTGCTAGACTGTCGCCACTGTATGTCTTAGCAGAGAATGTCTCTATATTCATACTTTATGTTGGATCAGTAACAGCATTCTTCCTTGGACTTGTAGCGCTTGTTCAAAATGATATTAAAAGAATCATCGCATATTCCACTATTTCTCAACTAGGCTATATGACAGCTGCACTCGGGGCATCATTATACTCTCTTGCAATATTTCATTTAATAACACATGCATTTTTTAAAGCTTTGTTATTTCTATGTGCTGGGTCAATAATAATTAAATGTCATCATGAGCAAGATATAAGAAAAATAGGAGGACTAAGGAAATTTATGCCAATAACTTATTTGGCTTTCTTATATGCATCATTATCGCTCATAGGTTTTCCACTCACGTCCGGGTTTTATTCTAAAGAAGTAATTATTGATGCAATTGGATACTATAATCATACAATCCCATACATAATGCTTCTAGCTGGAATATTTATCACTACACTTTATACGTCAAAAATATTTTTCAAAGTTTTTTTTGGAGAATGTACTTTGCATGATGGGGAAGAAAAAGAGAATGATAAAGAAATGCTAGTTCCTCTTTTTATACTTACGGCGCCCTCAGTATTTCTAGGACTATTTTTATTTGACTCACTGCTATCAGGAACACTATTTGGCGTTTCATTAACATCGAATACTGTTGTTTTAGATTTTTATAATAATTATGTTATTAACTCTCTCTATTTCTTTTTACACTCCTTTATGACTATAAATTTTTTAATTTTGTTAATAGCACTTATTTTTAGTTATTATTACTATTATAAAAAATCTTTTAATATATCAATTCCTAATTTTTTAATTACTATTCTTAAAAATGAATACGGATTTAATAATTTATCAGCAAAGTTCATCCCAAAATTTCAAAACTTACTTACTAAGTATCTATGGAAAAATATAGATATCTCAACTATTGATAATGGACTTATTAATAACACTTCCCTGATGTTCGATAAAATCTCCAACAAAGTAAGAAAATTTCATACGGGTTATATTTATCACTATTCGCTTACAATCATTTCTGCATTAATCTTATTTTTGCTAATAATACGGATAAGATACTAGATGTTTGATTTTCCAATACTTAGTTCATTGATATGGCTTCCTATATTAGCAGGATTAATATTAGTATTCTCAAATAATCTGAGTAATAAACTTTCTGAATATTCAACACTCATTATAACTTTTTTAGTATTGCTTCTATCCTTAAGTTTGACTAGTAACTATGATCAATCATCAAATCAACTGCAATTTATGGAACGCATTGAATGGATAAGCGGCTTAAATATATTCTACTATCTTGCTGCTGACGGTATATCTGTATCTTTAATTTTACTCACAGCATTTATTAACTTTCTCATAGCTATTTATGCATCATCGGAGACGTACAAGAATAAATCAGCATATTTAGGTTATTTTTTAATTTTAGAAGGCCTCTTAATGGGAACCTTTACAGCATTTGATAGTATCCTTTTTTATATTTTCTTTGAAAGCCTATTAATACCATTATTTTTAATAATTGGTATATGGGGAGGTGAAAATAGAAAATACGCCACAATAAAGTTTTTTCTATATACACTATTTGGATCAGTCCTGATGTTAATTTCGATTATATATTTATCTACTTTAGCCGAATCATTTGCAATAAGAGATTTCTACTCGCTTAATTTATCTTTTGAGGAGGAACTATTTATTCTTCTTGCATTTTTGATTGGATTTGGCATAAAGATTCCTATGTGGCCAGTTCATACATGGTTACCAGATGCACATGTTGAGGCTCCAACTAGCGGATCAGTAATTCTTGCGTCTGTTCTACTAAAAGTCGGAGGATACGGAATGATTAGATTTATGCTGCCAATTACTACTGAAGCAGGAATCTTTTTGAGCGAATATATGATTTATTTATCTCTAATAGCAATTATATATATAAGTTTTGTTGCTTACGCGCAAACTGATATGAAAAAACTCATTGCTTATTCCTCTGTTGCACATATGGGATTTGTTACATTAGGTATATTTTTAGTATTTCATTTTTTGGGAAATAATCTAAATGCAGCAGTGATTGGGCTTGAGGGTGCAATAATTCAAATGATTTCTCATGGATTAATATCAGCAGCATTATTTTTTTGTATTGGGATTATGTATAAACACTCTAAATCAAGATTGCTCAAAGATAATTATGGTGTTGTAACATTTATGCCTGTATTTTCTTTCTTGATGTTATTTTTTTTAATGGCTAATTCAGGATTACCAGGCACATCTGGCTTCGTAGGAGAATTTCTTGTTATAACATCTGCACTAGGATCAAATATTATAATTGGATTTCTTGCTGCCACATCCTTACTTCTGTCTGCATCATATTCACTAAAGTTAGGCAAAAATGTATTATTTGGTGAAAACACTCAAAATATCCAAGGATACAGAGAGTGCGCTGTTAATGAAAAATTTATCCTTGGAGTATTAGTTATATTTATCCTTTATCTTGGGTTAACTCCTGACTATTTATTTAAGATTATTGACCATACAACAATTAATTTTATAGATTCTATTAATTTAGGAAGAACATGATTTTCAATTTATTATTTATACCTGAAATTATATTATCCATTGGCGTAATGATAATTATTGTGATTGATTTATTTTTACAAAGCCATAAAGGAATTACATTTAAATTTATACAATTACTTTTATTACTGAGTGGTTATTATTCTGTTAATGGACAAGTATCATCAATATATCAGTCATATGAGCTTAGTGAGTTTCTAAATGTTATAAAACTTATTTTATTATTTGGATCATTTATTGTTTTTCATTACACATACAAACACTTAAAGTATTTAAATAGTCTTAAGATAGAATATTTTACTATTTCTATTCTTGGTTTAATTGGAACCATGATAATGATTTCAGCAAATAGTATGTTAATGCTTTACCTAGGTATAGAATTATTATCTTTATCTTTATATGCGTTAATTGGTTTTAACAAAAACTCATCACTTTCTTCAGAAGCAGCAATAAAATATTATGTTCTAGGGGCAATGTCATCAGGTATTTTATTGTTTGGAATCTCTCTAATATATGGCTTCACAGGTTCTATCATCTACTCTGATATTGCTGAAGTAATAAATGCTACTGAAATGAATTCCGTCGAATACTTGGGAATAATATTTGGCATTGTATTTATCACTGCAAGTCTGTGTTTTAAATTTGGTGCAGCTCCTTTCCATATGTGGGTTCCAGATATTTATCAGGGTTCACTAGTCAGTACAACTACACTTTTAAGTACATTGCCGAAAATTGCAGTCTTTATAGTTTTTTTAAAACTCTACTATATACCTTTTATAAGCATGAAGAGTATGTGGTCAGATATACTTCTCTTTGTAGGTATGCTTTCAATCGTTATAGGAAGTATCTTTGCATTAACTCAGACAAATATTAAGCGGTTGTTAGCGTATTCAGCAATCTCAAATATTGGTTTTATTATATTAGCACTTGGACTTGTATCAAATGAAGGTATACAGGCATCTCTTTATTATACAATCGTATATAGTTTAACTGCTCTAGCATCTTTTGGGATAATCACTCATATTACATGCAATAGTCATGGGATTGAGAAGATAAGTGATTTGTCTGGCTTATCTCAAACTCATCCATACTATGCAATACTTATTCTTATCACAATGCTATCATCTGCAGGTATTCCTCCAATGATTGGATTTCATGCAAAACTGATTGTCATAACTGCATTGATTGATAGTTCTTATATTATTCTGTCGGTTATAGTTGTTATAATGACAGTAATATCAGCGTACTATTATCTCAAAATCATTAAAACTATTTACTTTGACAGCAGAGAAGAGCTCATATCAGTCTATTCTAATGGTTCCCTTATTTTATCTTTGAACAGTATATCTTTGTTGATTTTAGGAATTTTTCCATATTATCTGTTTAATCTTAGCAGCTACTTAATGGACTTGCTTTTTGCCATCTCTATTTAACTTGAAAATAAAATCTATAAATTATAGACTTCATAGCAATGCGGGGTGGAGCAGTCTGGTAGCTCGTTGGGCTCATAACCCAAAGGTCGTAGGTTCGAATCCTGCCCCCGCGACCATAGATTTATAAAATTCGCTCTCGCATTTTAGATATTTTAATATACAATACAAACACGGCTCCTAATGGGGCCATTTTAATGCGTGAATTATGAATGAAATTGAAGAAAATATGATGATTAAAATTAATGAGCTGTTAAAAAATGATATATCAGCAATCCATGTAGGTATATTTTCTAACAGTGGAGTAAAAAACATCCAAATAATGATCGATTCTGAAGAGGGTATTACAGTAGATGATTGCGCCCATACATCAAGACTAGCCGAAGACATAATTACTATGCATAAATTTATTGATGATAATTATAATATAGAAGTTTCATCACCAGGTATAAATAGGCCTTTATTTAATATAAAAGATTTTATTAAATTCCAAGGCGAAAAAGTATTTATAGAATTAAAAAGAAACATAAATAACCAGAGGCGATTTAAAGGACATTTTGAAGTTATTGACGATATAATCCGTATTAAAAATAAAAAAGAAACAATTGAAATATCTATTAAGGATATAAAAAAAGCTAACTTAGTTAGGGAGATAAAAATATGAACAAAGAAATACTTTTAATTATCGATACAGTCTCTAATGAAAAAAATGTTGATAGAGAAATTATCATTAGCGCTATGGAAACTGCACTTGCATCTGCTGTAAAAAAGAAATACAAGCTAGACAATAAAACGCAAGATGAAATAGATGTTGAAGTAACTATAAATCAAGACGACGGAACATATACCACAATAAGACAGTGGGAAGTTGTTGATGAGATACTAATTGATGACGAATACGAAAAGAAAATGTTAATTGAATTTGCTAAAGAAAAAAATCCTGACATAAATGTAGGTGAATACATTACTGAGGAAATAGAGTCTGTTGAATTTGGAAGAATTGTAGCTCAGACTGCGAAACAGAATATTGTTGCTAGCCTAAAAGCAGCAGAAAGGAATAGAATTGTTGATTTATATGCTCCCCGTGTTGGTGAATTATTATTTGGTATTGTTAGAAGGGTAGATAAAAATAATGTTTTTCTTGATCTTAATTCTAATGAAGGTGGAAGCTTATCTGACGAGGCAATGATACTCAAAGAAAATTTAATACCAAGAGAAAACATCAAACCTGGCGATAGAATTAGAGGATTTCTAATGGATGTGCAATCTGAACAAAGAGGTCCTCAGTTATATATTTCTAGAAAATGTCCTGAATTTTTGATTGAGTTGTTTAGACTTGAAGTTCCGGAAGTTGGTCAAGGAATTATTGAAATACTTGGAGCTTCTAGGGATCCGGGTCTTAGGGCAAAGATTGCAGTGAAATCAAATGATCCAAAATTAGATGCAATTGGAGCATGTGTAGGTATGCGCGGATCGAGAGTTCAATCAGTTTCTAATGAGCTTGCAGGAGAGAGAATTGACATAATAGCTTGGGATGAAGATCCAGCAAAATTTGTTATTAATGCTATGTCTCCAGCGGAAGTTTTATCAATAGTTGTAGATGAAACAAGTAAAACAATGGATATTGCAGTTGCTGAAGAACAGCTATCTCAAGCTATTGGAAGAGGTGGTCAAAATGTTAGATTAGCAAGTGAATTAACTGGCTGGAATCTTAATGTCATGAGTAAAGACGATGCAGACGATAAAAATAATAAGGAAGAGGAAGAAACAGCAACAAAATTCCAAGTTGAACTTAATGTAGATAATGATGTAGCTAAGATACTGGCTGAAGAGGGTTTTAGTTCAATAGATGAAATAGCATTATGTGAAATAGAAGAGCTTCAAGAAATAAATGGTTTTGATGCTGACCTAGTAAATGAGCTTAGAAAAAGAGCGATTGATGCATACGATAAGAAACAAAAAGAGATAGATGATAAACAATCACTCTCAAATCTTGAAGAATTAAATGATGATCATATAACATTACTTAAAAATAATGATATATTAACTGTAAGTGATGTAGCAGATTTATCTATAGACGAATTACTTGATTTCATAGATATATCTAATGAATCTGCAGGAAAAATTATTATGCAGGCACGCGAAAGCTGGTCAGAAGAGGAATAATGTCAGAAAAAGACAACATCAAACTCAAAACTGATACTTTATCAACCAGAAAAAGTGGTTCACCTGCTTCAGGTGTACATGTCAAAAGAAAAAGAAAAATCATAGCTAAACCGGTTTCTAAAGATCAAAAAATAGATGAAACAAGCTTTGCAGAAAAAAAACAGGCATTAAAACCCTCTGAAGATAAAATTACCTCCACAAAATCAATAACTAAAGAATTACCTAAAATATCTGAAGCAATTAATAACGACAACAAATCGTCCAAGAAGCAAAAAATAGATAAAGATGAAAAAATTGAGAAAATGGAAAATAAGGAACTTCATCTTAAATCACCTAAACAAAAAAAAGATAAAAATAAAAAAAATAAAAACGATATCAAAGATATAGCACCAGCCCATAAGTTCGAAAAACCTACAGAACCAATTAAAAGAGATGTGAAGATCAGTCAGTCAATGACAGTAGCAGAACTCGCTAATCAAATGGCTTTAAAAAATACAGATTTAATAGCGAAAATGATGAGTCTAGGTGTTATGGCTACTGTTAATCAGTCACTTGATGAAGATACGGCAGTACTAATAACAGAAGAAATTGGACATAATCCTGTGATTGTCAAAGATAAAGAGGATGAAATAGCAACTCCTACAAAAATTAAAATAACTGATGGTAAACCGCGTGCACCAATCGTGACTATCATGGGTCATGTTGACCATGGCAAAACTTCACTTTTAGATTACATTAGGAAATCGAAAATTACTGATACTGAATCTGGTGGAATAACTCAACACATCGGTGCATATAGAGTAAAAACAAATAATGGTGAAATTGCATTTCTTGATACACCTGGTCATGCAGCATTTACGAGCATGAGAGCTAGGGGTGCTCAGGTAACTGACATCGTAATACTTGTCGTCTCTGCAGATGATGGAGTAATGCCGCAAACAGAAGAAGCTATAGAGCATGCTAGAGCTGCTGATGTTCCGCTAATAATAGCAATCAATAAAATTGATAAAGAAAATGCTGACCAAGAAAAAGTTAAAAATGATCTTGCTGCTAAGAATGTAATTCCTGAAGAATGGGGCGGCGAGACTATATTTATTCCAATTTCAGCGTTAACAGGTGAAGGTGTGGATGCGCTTTTAGATTCAGTAGTGTTGCAAGCAGAAATACTTGAGCTCAAAGCTCTTGATAAAGGACCTGCAACTGGTGTTGTTATCGAGTCATCATTAGATAAAGGTAAAGGTCCGGTCGCTACAGTGCTTATTCAAAACGGACTTCTCAACAAAAAAGATTTTGTATTAGTTGGTCAAACATTTGGAAGGGTTAGAGCATTATTTGATGAATTTGGTAAACCTGTTAACAATGCTGGACCAAGCACTCCTGTTGTACTTACTGGACTTTCAGCTACACCTAATGTTGGTGATCAATTAATATCTACTGATGATGAGAAAAAAGTAAAAGATATTGCTTCTTCAAGAGAGAAGAAACAAAAAGAAATTGATATGCAATCTAAACAGAAGAACTTTTCAATTGAATCATTTGGAACAGCAGCAAATAATAAAAAGATTATAAATTACCTAATTAAAACTGATGTTCAAGGTAGTTGTGAGGCAATCATTAGTAGTCTAAAATCAATTGAAAACCCAGATGTAGGATTAGAAATTATATACAGCGGTGTAGGTGGAATAACTGAATCAGATATAAATCTTGCAATAAGCGCTCAAGCTCATGTGATTGGATTCAATGTTAGGGCAGATAGTAAAGCAAAAAAATTAATCGAGTTGAATAATATACCTTTGAAGTATTTCAGTATTATTTATGATTTGATAGATGCAGTAAAATATGACTTGTCGGGTGAACTAGAACCTGAAGTAAAAGAGGATATTATAGGTATAGCAACTGTTAAAGACGTATTTCGCTCATCTAAATTGGGTGCTATAGCTGGCTCAATTGTTGTTGAAGGAACTATTCAAAAGGATCAACCAATAAGAGTATTGCGTGATAATACAGTAATCTATGAGGGAGAATTAGAGTCATTGAGAAGGTTTAAGGAAGACGTCAAAGAAGTAAAAAGTGGAACTGAATGCGGGATTGGGGTTAAGGATTACAACGATATTAAATCAGGTGATCAAATTGAAGTTTATAAGAGAACAGAAATAAAACGCTCTATTTAGAATGAGCAGAATGAATAAAATTGAAGATCTTCTTCATAAAGAGATAGCAAATATTTTTGTCACCCGTATTGATAATCAAGACATAAAAAATAATGTTACTATTACAGATATAAAAGTCAGTAAAGATATCAGAAGAGCAATCGTTTATTTTACTACACTCCAAAATAATTATAAAAAAATTGAGTTATCTATTAATGCATTCAAATCAACCATAAAATTCTATCTTTCAAAAAATGTTCACTTGAAAAGAATCCCGGACTTAAAATTTATACATGACGACACTGTTTTAAAAGGACAGCGTATTAATAAACTTTTAGATTCATTAAAATAGTTAAACGTGTCAAGTGGTGTAATTTTAATCGACAAACATAAGTTCGTTACATCTAATGAAATACTCTCTATCTTTAAAAGAAAAACTTGCATTACAAAAGCAGGGCTAATGGGAATACTTGACCCCTTAGCAACTGGTGTTCTGCCAATTGTTTTTGGTGAAGCTACAAAATTTATCCCATACATTGAAAATGATAAAAAAAAATACGAAATAAAATCTAAACTAGGTGTATTTAGTGAATGTGGAGATTATGAATCTAACCCAATAGAATATAAAGATGAAAAAAAAATTATCTCCAAACTAAACGATGAGAGAATTATAAATACACTTAAGGTATTTATTGGGGATTATATGCAAACTCCACCTATGTTTAGTAGCACGAAGCATAACGGCAAGCCTTTATATAGCTATGCGCGTAAAAATATTAATATAGAGCGCAAACCAAAAAGAAGAATTATTTATGATTTACAGTTAATCTCTTTCAAAGATGATATTTTAGAGATGTCTGTCATATGTTCTTCAGGGACATATATTAGAACTCTTATTCAAGATATTTCTGAAAAATGGCAACTCCACTCATGTTTATATGAGTTACATCGATCCAAAGTAGAACCTTTTGATAGTTTTAAGACAATACATATAGATAAATTAGATGCTGATTGCTATCAAAAATATGTTATTTCAATTCCAGATATGTTGCATAAATTACCAAAAAAAATATGTAAAGTTGTCGAAATTGATAAGTTGTATTGCGGTCTTCCTCTCAAACAATATGCTTCCTATGTGAATCAAACTTTATGCTTGATTATAGATACTCAAAATATATGTCATGGGGTTGGAATATATAAAAATAACTATCTTTATCCCAAAAGATTGATGAAAAGATGATATTTAGTTTGTAAAAGCTTATGGACATGATAAAATCCACACGTTAAAGAAATAGAAAAGATATAATGGCATTAAATAATGATTCAAAAGCTGAAATTATAAAGAAATTTAAACAGTCTGATAATGACTGTGGTTCTAGTTCAGTCCAAATTGCTCTTCTTACAGAAAATATCAATAAGCTTTCTGATCACTTTAATAAAAACAAGAAAGACAATCATTCAAGACAAGGGCTCTTAAAGATGATTATGAAAAGAAGATCGCTCATGAAATACCTAAAAAGAAAAGATATTGATACATATGAGATGGTAATTAAAGAACTAGGATTGAGGAAATAATGCACACAAAGGAATTTGAATTAGGCGGACAAACAGTAAAAATAGAAACTGGATTAATTGCTAAGCAGGCAAATGCATCTGTTACAGTTGAGATTGATGGTACAGTAATCTTAGGCACATTAGTTGCATCAACTGAGCCAAATGCAAGAGACTTTTTTCCATTAACAGTCAATTATAATGAAAAATCATATGCCGCTGGTAAAATTCCAGGTAGTTTTTTTAAACGTGAAGGCAGACCTAGTGAAAAGGAAACGTTAATAAGTCGTTTAATAGATAGACCACTTAGACCATTATTTGCGCCTACTTATAATCAGGAAGTTCAGATAATTTTAACGTTAGTTTCTTATAACCCAGAGATAGACCCTGAAGTACCTTCATTGATAGCGGCTTCAACTGTAGTGAAACTTGCAGGCCTACCATTTAACGGAACATTGGGTGCAGTGAAAGTAGGTTACCACAACGATGAATTTATACTTAATCCTACGTCGTCTCAACTTGAATCATCTCTTTTGGATTTAACAGTTGCTGGAACTAGCAATGCTGTCCTTATGGTTGAATCAGAAGCTAAAGAGCTTACTGAAAAAGAAATGTTAGATGCAGTAAATTTTGGCCACGAAAAAATGCAAGATATCATTAAAGCAATTGATGATTTGGTTAGCGAAATAGGTGTCACGCCTATTGAACCTACTCCAGCAGAGGACAACTCAGAATTATATGCTTCTATTAAAGAAAAATATGGTAAAGAAATATCAGATGCTTATCAAATAACTATCAAACAAGATCGCTATGAAAAGCTTTCTTTATTAAAAGAGACAATATTATCAAATGAAATATCTGATGAAGATGACAATTCTGACAAGATAGCTTCAGTATTTAACGATTTAAAAAAAGATATAGTACGCGAGAGAATTCTCAACGGTGAAACAAGAATTGACGGAAGAGATAATGCTACCGTAAGACCTATTAGTGTTCAAACGGGTGTTTTACCCAGAACTCATGGTTCAGCATTATTTACAAGAGGTGAGACACAAGCATTGGTCGTCACTACTCTTGGTACTAATAAAGACGCGCAAATAATTGATTCACTTAATGGAAGAGTCGATGATTCTTTTATTTTCCATTATAACTTTCCACCCTACTCAGTAGGTGAAATAGGAATGATAGGCTCTCCAAAAAGGAGAGAAATTGGCCATGGAAAGCTTGCAAGAAGAGGCGTTCAAGCTGTCATGCCCTCACTAGAGGATTTCCCTTATACAATAAGAGTAGTATCTGAAATTACAGAATCAAATGGTTCTAGTTCTATGGCATCTGTATGCGGTTCTAGCTTATCCATGATGGACGCAGGAGTTCCTTTAAAAGCCCCTGTAGCTGGTATTGCTATGGGATTAGTTAAAGAAGGTGATAGACATGTTGTTCTTACAGACATACTTGGAGATGAAGATCACTTAGGAGATATGGATTTTAAAGTTGCAGGTACAGAATCAGGTATAAATGCATTGCAAATGGATATCAAAATTGATGGAATTACTTCAGACATTATGGAAACAGCATTATCTCAGGCAAAAGATGCAAGACTTCATATATTAGGCGAGATGAATAAAGAACTAAGTAAACCAAGAGAAGATGTTTCTCAGTTTGCACCTAGATATACTCATATGAAAGTTGATCAGTCGAAGATTGCAGAAGTGATAGGTAAGGGAGGAGCAGTTATCAAATCAATAGTCGAGCAGACAGGCGCGGTTATTGATATTAATGATGATGGCGTAATTAAAATTGCTGCATCTGATCAATCTAAGAGCGATCATGCAAAATCTATTATCGAAGAAATTACTGCAGGACCTCAAGTCGATAAAATCTATGAAGGTAAAGTGGCTAAAATAATGGATTTTGGTGCATTTGTAGCTATTACTCCAAATAAAGATGGATTAGTACACATATCACAAATAAGTGAAGATAGAGTAAAAGATGTAAAAGATGTTCTATCAGAAGGTGATATGGTAAAAGTTAAAGTACTCGAAGTTGATAAACAAGGTAGAGTTAAACTTACAATGAAAGGAATAGACCAAAATTAATAAAATTATCTAATCTACTTGAGTCTTTTCCATTTTTTCATGTCGTTCTTGTGCTTCTATGGATAACGTTGCAATAGGTCTTGCCTCTAATCTTTTGATACCTATTGGCTCTCCAGTATCTTCGCAATAACCATATGACCCGTCTTCGATTCGATTTAACGCTTGATCTATCTTAGATATTAACTTTCTTTCTCTATCACGAGTTCTTAACTCAAGTCTAAATTCTTCTTCCTGGGTTGCAGCATCATTAGGATCAGATAATTTTGATGAATCTTGTTTCATGTGATCCATGGTTTTTTCTGCTTCTGTCATAAGAAGCTTCTTCCAAGAGTATAGAATATTTTTAAAATGATTAATCTGATCGACAGACATATACTGTTCACCTTTTTTTGGTTTATATGGTTTAAAATCTAAGTATTTCTGTAGGTTTGTTGTAGCCATAGCTGATAGATTATTTTGCTATTTACTAAGGCTCTTATCAAGTGTTTTTTACTCTTTTCTGTTAACTTTTATAATACCATCACTCACTTGAATGCTTAGTTCAGATTTATTAGGAATATCTTTGATACTCGTAATGATATCTTTATTATTATTACGAACTATAGCGTAACCTTTTTTTAATAGTAGAGTAGGATTTATCTGCTTAACCTGTTGTTTTTTCGAAAAAAGTATATCGTTATTTAAATGAATCTTTATCTTCACTAGCTTTTTAATGT
>Ga0255768_10004707_pt1 | contig 13295 bp, 9 predicted proteins | sample 071ome_33_FD_179983 | JGI IMG/M metagenome (GOLD analysis project Ga0255768, IMG submission 179983) | Coastal salt marsh microbial communities from the Groves Creek Marsh, Skidaway Island, Georgia - 071412AT metaG (version 2) | ecosystem: Environmental > Aquatic > Marine > Intertidal zone > Salt...
TCGCCCGGTTGCCGGTCGACCCGAGGGTCGGCCGCATGATCATCGAGTCGGATCGGCATGGGTGCGTGCGCGAGGTACTCGTGATCGCCGCCGCCCTCTCCATCCAGGATGTCCGTGAGCGACCCCGCGAGCATCGCGAGCGCGCCGACACCCTGCACCGCCGGTTCGATGTCGTCGGTTCGGACCTGCTGTCGATCGTCGCGCTCTGGGACCACCTCCGCGAGCGACAGGCCGAACTGTCGGGGAATGCCTTCCGCCGCATGTGCGTCGACGAGCACCTGAACTACGTGCGGGTCCGCGAGTGGCGCGACCTCTACAGCCAGTTGCGTCGGGTGGCGGGGGAGATCGGCATCCGACCTGGCGCTGATTCGGGTCATCCCGACCGCGTGCATCAGGCGGTGCTGTCGGGTCTGCTCTCCCAGGTGGGCATGCGCGACCGTGACCGTCGTGACTATCTCGGCGCGCGAGGGACCCGCTTCACGGTGGCACCCGGGTCGGTGCTCACGCGCGGTGGAGCGGAGTGGGTGATGGCGGCGGAGCTCGTGGAGACCGATCGCCTGCGCGCGCGCCGGGTCGCCGAGATCCGACCCGAGTGGGTTGAACACCTCGCAGGACCGCTCGCCCGTCGATCCCACAGCGACCCCGAGTGGGAGTCGCGCTCGGGTCGTGCGGTGGTCATGGAGCGGGTCACGGTGCACGGCCTCCCGGTGGTCGCCGGTCGCCGCGTCGGCCTCGATCGCATCGACCCCGCCGAGGCCCGACGACTGCTCATCCTGCACGGCCTGGTGCGCCGAGAGTGGGAGACCCGACTGGCCTTCCTCGAGCGCAACGCGGCGATCGTCGATCGAGTTCGAGGTGTCGAGGACCGGCTCCGTCGGCGAGACCTCATCGACGAGCACATCCTCGTCGACCACTACGACCGCCGTCTGCCCGGTGACATCGTCAGCGGCCGTCATCTTGAGCGCTGGTGGCGCACCGTCGTCGACGACGACCCGGGTGCCCTCGACATCGACCGCTATGAGCTGGTCGCCGAACTGCTCGCCAGAGCCGACGACGGCCTCCCAGACACCTGGTCCGACGGGGGGTACGACTACGACCTCACCTATCGCCACGACCCCGGCAGCGTCTTCGACGGGGTCACGATGCACGTGCCGCTCACGGCGGTGAACCGGTTCAGTGGTCGGGGCCTCGACTGGCAGGTGCCGGGGCATCGAGCCGAGCTGGCTGGCGAGCTCGCCCGCGCGCTCCCGAAGGACATCCGGCGATCGCTCATACCGGTTGCGGACACCGTGTCGGCTGCGCTCGGGGTGCTCCCAGCCGAGCCGGACCACCGTCGGTTCGTCGAGGCGTTCGCTGCCGCGCTCTCAGAGGTGTCGCCAGCGAAGGTGTCCGACGACGACTTCGATGTCACCCGAGTACCGACCCACCTGCGGATCCATCTCGTCGTCAGCGATGATGCCGGAGAGGTGCACGCCTTTGGGGACGAGGTACGGGAGGTGCTCGACCTCGCGCGCCCTGGGGCGCGTTCCGCGTTGGCAGCGCGAGCACCGATCGAGGAGCGCACCGGCATCGTCGACTGGGATCTCGGCGACCTGCCCGAGGTGGTCGAGTGGGGGGAGGATGGTGAGACGGTGCGCGCGTACCCGACCCTGCTCGACCGCGGTTCGTCGGTCTCGCTGCGTCTCGTGACCGAGCCCGATCTGGCCGACCGGTTGTTGCGCGAGGGGGTTCGTCGTCTGGTGTTGCTCACCGCGCCTCCATCCCGCGCGGGGCTTCGCGACGTCCTCACCGGTGGACAGGCGCTGGAGCTCCCACTGGTCGGTCTCGGCCCAGCAGCCCTGCTCGATGACTGCCTCGGCGCTGTCGTCGACCGGATCGTCGAGGAGTCCGGTCTGCCGCGCAGCCGTGAGTCGTTCGAGGAGGTCCAGGCACGCTCCCGCGCTGAGGGCGGTCCGCTGCTGAGTGATGTGGTGCACACGGCGCTTGCCACCGTTGCCGACGCCGCCTCGGTCCTGCGCCGGTTGGAGCGTCTTCGCGCCCCGGCCGCGGCGGCGAGCGTGGCTGATGTGGAGGCTCATCTCGACCGTCTGCTCGGCCCTGGATTCGTCTCTCGGGCGGGGACCAGACGACTCCCCGATGTCCGCCGGTATGTCGCGGGTGTCGCGCACCGGGTGGAGCACCTCGCCGGCCGACTCGACCGTGATCGGCGCGCGATGGATGAGATCGCTCCGGTGGAGGCCCGCCTTCGGAGCGCCCTTGCCGCGGTGCGGGTCGGAGCGGAACCGGAGTCGCTCCGCGAGGCGGTGTGGATGATGGAGGAGTTGCGGATCGCTACCTTCGCCCAGCCGGTTGGCGCCCGTGGTGGTCCGAGCGCGAAGCGGCTCCTCGCCCTGCTCGGGTGACGACTGCGTATCCGATCATCATCCCGACAGCGGTGCCCGCCCCACCCTGTGCGACGATGAGCCCATGGAGCTCAGCACGATCACCTACGCCGTCCGCGACGGCGTCGCCCATGTCCGCCTCGATCGGCCCGAGGGCGCCAACGCGGTCAACCCCGTCTTCGCCCACGAACTCCGGCAGGTCATGTTGGCCATCGAGTTCGACGATGCGGTCCGCGCCGTCTCGGTGACCGCGGAGGGCAAGGTCTTCTCAGCCGGTGGCGACCTCAAGTTCTTCGCGGCGGCCGGCGATGACCTGCCGCGCATCGCCTCCGACATGCTCGTCGACTACCACGGCGCGATGTACCACATGAACCGCATCCCGAAGCCGTTCGTAGCCGGTGTGCGCGGTGCCGCCGGTGGGGCCGGGATCTCGCTGGTGAGCGCCTTCGATCTTGTCGTCGCCGGTGAGTCGACGAAGTTCACCATGGGCTACACGCGCGCTGGCATGAGCCCCGACGGCACCTCGACCTACTTCCTCGCTCGTCACATCGGACTGCGGAGGATGCTCGATCTCACCCTCACCAATCGCGTCCTCAGCGCTCGAGAGGCTGAGGAGTGGGGGTTCGTGAACCGGGTGGTCGCCGACGATGAGGTCGACGCGGCGACCGCGGAGTTGGCGGGGTCGCTCGCCTCCGGCCCGACGCTGTCCCTCGGCAACGCGAAACGCCTCGTCTACGAGGGGTTCGACTCGAGTCTCGAGGAGGCCGGGGAGCGCGAAGGTTCCGTCATCGCGAAGATGATGGCGACCCACGACGGTCGTGAGGGGATCGCGGCCTTCGCCGAGAAGCGCGCCCCCAACTTCGAGGGCCGCTGACCGGGCGGCTCAGCTGCCGCGGAGTCGCTCGACGGTCGCGGCGAACCCGGCGACGGTCTCGGCGATGATGTCGGCCACCGGCCGGATCTCGTCGATGCGCCCGGCCACCTGCCCGCCCAGGGCGATGGCGGCCTCCATGTCGCCACCGAAGTAGAGGGCCTGGGGATCACCGAAGTCGCCGAATACGTTGTGCTCGGCGACGGCGAGGCCCTCGGTGCGCTCGGTCCGCAGGGCTCGCAACGCCGGCGAGTGCCGCTGGTTCAGGAACAGCGTGTCAGTCTCGGCGGCTCGGAGGATGGCCTGCTTCCAGTTGTCGTGGACCGGGCTCTCCGCGCAGGCCACCATCTGGGTCCCCATCTGGACACCCTCGGCCCCGAGGGCGAAGGCCGCCGCCATCGTCGGCCCGTCGCAGATGCCGCCGGCGGCGATGATCGGCACGTCGACCCGCGACCGGATGAGCGGCAACAGCACCATGGTCGACACCGGGGTGGGGCTCTTGAACCCTCCGCCCTCACCGCCCTCCACGACGAGTCCGTCCACCCCGGCATCGACCGCCTTCAGGGCCGCGGAGAGGGTGGGGACCACGTGGTAGACGGTGAGTCCGGCTTCCTTCAGCACCGAGGTGTAACGGGTGGGTGACCCGGCTGAGGTCGTGACGAAGCGCACCCCTTGCTCGATCACGAACTCGGCGATGGATGGGTCGCGAACGAAGGCCTGGGCGATGTTCACACCGAAGGGTCGGTCGGTGAGATCGCGCATAGCGCGGATCTCCTCACGGACCGCGTCGAGCTCTCCCGATGAGGTCTCGATGATCCCGCACGCGCCGGCTGCGGACACCGCGGAGGCGAGGCGACTGCGGGCGATCCAGCCCATGGGAGCCTGGACGATCGGGATGTCGACGCCGAGGTCGCGGGTGACCCGGTTGTCGAAGGCGGGATGCGCCGGCAACTCAGCCCTTGACGGAACCGGCGAGGATGCCGCGCACGAAGTACCGCTGCAGGGAGAAGAAGACCACCAGCGGGACGAAGGCCTGCACGAAGGCGGCGGCCGGGAGCAGGTGCTCGTTCATCCCGAAGTCGCCGGCGAGGTTGGCGATCAGGATGGTCGTCGGGATGGCATCGGGGTTCGTGCCGGCCATGGTGTTGGCGATCAGGTAGTCGTTCCAGGTCCACAGGAACTGGAAGATCGCGAAGGCGGCGAGCACCGGCACCGACAGGGGCAGCACGAGGCGCCAGAAGATCGTGAAGTGGTCGGCGCCGTCGATGCGCGCCGCCTCGAAGACATCGCGCGGCAGCGACGAGATGTAGTTGTGCAACAGGAAGATGGCGAAGGGCATCGCGAACCCGGTGTGGGTGAGCCAGACCGCCGTCGTCGTGTTCACGAGGTTGAAGTCGGGGATGATGGTGATGGTCTTGTCGAGCCAGGGCAGGGTCAGGTGCGCCCCGTTCACGTACAGCTGGAGGAGCGGGATGAGCGCCACCTGGAGCGGGATCGCGAGCAGCGAGACCACGGCGATGAAGAGGCCCTTGCGTCCCTTGAAGTCGATCCAGGCGAATCCGTAGGCGGCGAAGGCGGCGATCGAGATCGGGATGATCGTCGCCGGGAGGCTGATCGCCATCGAGTTGAGGAGAGAGTTGCTGAGCCCTCCACTGGTCGTCGAGTTGAAGATGGACTCGTAGTTGTCGAGGGTGAGCTCGTCCGGCTTCGTCGTCCACCAGGAGCGTGACCGCTGCGCGTCGCGGGTTCGCCATGAGTTGATAAAGACACTGAGGCTGGGGAGGCTCCAGACGATCACGATGAACCACAGGACGATGGTCGGCACCCGACGCAGGGTCGAGTAGATCCGCTCGATCGGGCCGCTGCCCCGGGTGTGGACGGCGATGTCGCTCATCTCAGGACTCCCTCTGCATGCGGCGGATGTTGAGGAACATGATCGGCACCACCGAGATGAAGATCAGCATGGCGAGCGCGGCGCCGATACCGGTGTCACCGAAGGAGAAGGCCTCTCGGAACATGTTGTTCGCGAGCACCTCCGTCCCGAAGTTGCCGTTGGTCATCACCTTCACGATGTCGAAGACCTTCATGACCAGCACGATGATGGCGGTGACGACCACGCCGATGGTCGTGCCGATCTGCGGGAGGGTGACCCGCCAGAAGACCTGCGAGTCGGTCGCCCCGTCGACCTTGGCAGCCTCGATCAACTCGGTCGGCACCGCTCGGATGGCGGCCGACAGGATGACCATGGCGAACCCGGTCTGGATCCAGACGAGCACGATCATGAGCCAGAAGTTGTTGAAGGGCGGGTCCTGGATGAAGTTGATCGGCTGGGCGACGATGGTCCCGTCATCCTTGATGCGGTGACCTCCGACTCCGGTCCCGGTGATCCTCCAGTAACGGAGGAGGAACCACCCCACGAGGATCGCGAACACCGCGGGAGCAGCCGCTCGGGCCGGTTCGCCGCGGGCCAGGTTGCGCGCGATGTTGACGAGGAGCAGACCGAAGATGATGGTCACGATGGCGCCGATGATCAGCGTCGGCAGTCCGTCGCCGGTGCTCAGTCGTCCGAGGGCGACCCAGAGGCTGTTGAACACGCCGGTCTGGGTCTTTGCCGAGTCGCGGGCGATGTACATGAACCGCCAGATGACCGATGCGCCGACCAGCGAGACCGCCATCGGCATGAAGATGATCGACTTCGCAATCCGCTCGCCCTTCAGACCGTCGGCGAGCACCGCGATGGCGAGGCCGAGCGAGGTCGAGAAGAGCGTGACGACCAGGACCCACCAGAGGTTGTTGACGATGGTGCCGCGAACTGTGGTGAACACGGCGAAACCGATGAGTACGACGGCGCCGAGCAGGGGGCCCGAGCTGGCGCTGCCGAGTTCGATGACACGGCCCGTGCGTCGCTTGCCGCGGATGCCGAGGATGACGAAGAGCACGAGGAGCGCGAGGCCCACCCACATGAGTTGGCTGGTGAACATGTCGCGCCAGGTCGAGGTGTCCCAGGACTTGGGGTTGGTGAAGATGGTCCGGTAGTTGTCGAGACCGACGTATTCCTCGCTGTTGCGGTCGAACAGGGACAGGTAGAGGGTGCGGAGCGCGGGCACCACCAGGTTGGTGGTGACGAAGAGCAGGGCTGGCCCGAGGAAGATGAACGCCCTCGAGCGGCGGTCCATCCGATCGCGCCCGGCCTCATCGGGGACGTTGGGTCGAGCGGCCCGGACGCCGATGATCGCGCCCGGGATCGCGAGCGCGATCGTTGACCAGACCGAGGATCCGGCGCCGAGTTCGGGTGCTCCCCAGGCACCGATCACCCAGCCGATCGCTGCTCCGGTGAGTGCCCCCGAGATGGTGTCGCGGCGTCGCAGGGTCGCGATCGCCGCGCCGAGCCCGGCCACGACGACGACCGCGATCGCGAGCGCGGCGGCGTCGACCTCGGGTCGGAACTGCTCGCGGACGAGGGCGCCGCCGACGCCGGCGACCACGGCGAGACCCACGGCGCCGATCAGGGTTCGCTCGGATCGCGAGTCGCGCATGCTCATGAGCGCTCCGACCGCCGCGAACGCGAGCATCGCGATCAGCGGGAACCAGATCCAGGCGATGAGGCGCTCAGACCAGGATCCGGTGGTGACCCACGAGGTGTCGCCGTTGCGCTCGGTGGCCACCTCGATGGACCCCGATCCCGAGATGATCCGGTTACCGGACAGGATGATGCCGAAGAGCAGGCCGCCGATGCCGAGGCGAAGGGTCGCGAACCTCGTCCAGTGGTTGCGACCCTGGGCGACGATCAGGTTGGCGATGAGCCAGACGGCCGCGCTGGCCGAGACCGCGATCACGATGGTGATGAGCGTCTCGACGACTTTTCCGACGGTGTCCCCCACGGGCCCTCTCTCTCTGGTTCGGGTCGACGGTCGCGCAGCGCGCGCGACCCGCCTACTCACACTAGTTCAGACCTCGACCGTCTCGATGGGCCGGCCGGGCTCTCGCCCGCGGTGGCGGTGAGGTCGGTGGTGAGTGGACGTCAGTCCCGGTCGAACCAGTCGCCTGAGGGGATCACGGTGAGGTCCAGTCCGCTGCCGTACTCGTAGGCCCAGACCTCCGCACCCGAAACCGTCGTCAGCCGGACCCTCCGGTAGAGACCATCGACGGTCTCCTCCTCGATGTCGAGTTCTCGGAGGGCCTGCTCCCTCGTCCCGTCGACGAGTCCGAAGTGCATGCCACGGATGACGCCATCACCGCCGAACACCGCTGCCGGGTAGTCGAGACCGGTGTCGTAGAGCGTCCCGTTCACGGTGTCGGCGATCCCGTCGTCGGAGACGTAGGGAGCGAGGAGCCCCCACCGGCAGTCTCCCGGTCGCAACGTGCCGTAGACGAAGAGGCGCTCGCTGACGCTCACGTGGTGCTCTCCGACGCGTGGCTCGCGGCGACGATGTCGTCGACGCTGTCGCCGACGGTTCCGGGCCACACGATGAGCGTGCCGATGATGCCGGCGAGCAGCGAGGCGACCAGTACCCCGATGCGCGCGTCCTCTCCGAGGATCGACTCGCCGAAGGCGAGTTCGGTGACGAAGAGGGACACGGTGAAGCCGATGCCGCCGAGGGCGCCGGCCCCGATCACGTATCTCCAGGTCACTCCCCGCGGGAGTCTCCCGATGCCGGTCACCACCGCGAGGAGGGTGGCGAGGGTGATACCGATCGTCTTGCCAAGCACGAGACCGGCGACGACGCCCCAGGTCACGGTGGAGGACAGGGCATCGTCGACCAGGTCGGATGAGATCTCGACGCCGGCATTGGCGAGGGCGAACACCGGCACCACCAGGAACGTCGACCAGGGGTGGAGGCGATGCTGGAGCCACTCGACCACCGAGACGCTCTCGCGGGCTCGGCGGGTCACCTCCGAGACCGTCTCGGCGTTGAGCGCTGATGGCACCTCGGCCACGTCCACGAGGGATCGGTCTCCTCGCGGCACCACCGGTGAGGCGAGCCCGAAGGCCACCCCGGCGAGTGTCGGATGGATGTGGGCCTCGTGCAGGGAGATCCAGCACACGGCGCCGAGGGCGAGATACGCGCCGACCCAGGGGATTCGGGATCGAATGGCGAGCGCCACCGCAAGGCTCGCCGCCGCCAGAGCGAGCCAGGGCCCGCTCACCCCCTCGGAGTAGAACACCGCGATCACGATGATCGCCCCGATGTCGTCGACGATCGCGAGGGCGAGGAGGAACAGTCGCAGCCAGGCCGGCACCCTCGTGCCGATGAGCGCGATGACCCCCATGACGATGGCGATGTCGGTTGCCATCGGCACGCCCCAACCGTGGGAGCCATCGCCGCCGCTGTTCAGTACGGCGTAGATGCCGGCCGGTACGACCATGCCGCCGAGGGCGGCGAGGATCGGCAGCGCCGCCTGGCGCGGGTCGCGGAGTTCTCCGTGGGTGACCTCGCGCTTGATCTCGAGTCCGGCGACGAAGAAGAAGAGGACCATGGCGAGGTCGTTGATCCACTCGCGGACGGTTAGCTCGAGCCCCCATCGGCTCAGGTCGATCCCGATCGTCGCCTCCCAGAGCGAGCGGTACGAGTCGGACCACGGCGAGTTGGCCCACACGAGGGCGATCACCGCGCTGATCACGAGCAGGACGCCGGCGGTCGACTCGCGGTGGAGTACGTCGATCAGCGGGTTGATCGCCGTGGGTCGGCGCTCGCCTTGGTCGGACACGCGGGTGAGTATCGCAGTCTGACGGCCCGCTCCACCCTGTCGGCCCGAATGGCCCGCTGGTACCTTCCGGGGATGCCGATGCGAGCCGTGGTCGCCGAGTCGGGTTCGGGCCGACTCACCAACGACGTTCTGGTCGCAGGTCATCGTCTGGTCGCCGACGAGCCGGAGTCGCTCGGCGGGGACGACAGCGGCCCCGGTCCGTACGGTTTGCTCTGCGCGGCGCTCGGCGCATGCACCTCGATGACGATCCCCATGTACGCCGATCGGAAGCAGTGGCCCCTCCAGCGTGTGGAGGTCACCGTCGATCACGAGCGCGTCGACGGGATCGACGTGTTCACGAAGGCGGTGGTCCTGAGCGGTGATCTCGATGAGGGCCAGCGCGAACGTCTCCACGAGATCGGCGGACGCTGTCCGGCGCATCGCACGCTCGAGGCCTCGTCGAGGGTTGAGACCCGGTGAGCGCCGATCACTCCGCCCCGCTCGCCGAGCGGATCTCGCTCCTGGCGGGCTCCGACACGTGGCACACCCCCGCCTCCGCCGGGGTGCCAGCGATCCGCATGTCCGACGGCCCCGCCGGAGTGCGCGGCACGTCCTGGCGGGGACCGGCCTCGGCGTCGTTCCCGTGCGGAACCGCGCTCGGCGCATCGTTCGATCCGGAACTCATCCGCGAGGTGGGTCGAGCCCTCGGGCGGGAGGCGGGGTCGAAGTCGGCACAGGTCCTCCTCGCCCCGACCGTGAACCTGCACCGCACGCCGATCGGAGGCCGCAACTTCGAGTGCATGAGTGAGGATCCGTTCCTTACCGCGGAGATCGCGGTCGCCTACGTGGATGGTGTGCAGAGCGAGGGAGTCGCCTGCTGTATCAAGCACTTCGTCGGCAACGACACCGAGTCCGAGCGCATGTCGATCTCGGCTGAGATCGACGAGCGCACCCTGCGCGAGCTCTATCTCGTGCCGTTCGAGCGCGCGGTGGCGGCAGGGGTCCGGTCGATCATGACCGCCTACAACCGGCTCGGAGGTGTGTTCTGCGCTGACCACGAGTGGCTGCTCCGCACGGTGCTCCGGGGCGAGTGGGGCTTCGACGGCGTGGTCGTGTCCGACTGGTTCGGACTCCATTCGACGGTTGAGGCGATGCGAGCCGGTCTCGACATCGAGATGCCCGGGCCGACCCTGCATCGTGGACAGGCGCTGGTGGCCGCGGTCGAGGCGGGCGAGGTCGGCGAGCATCTCGTCGACGAGGCGATCGATCGTGTGGCGGCGCTGGCCGCGTGGACCGGAGCCGGCTCCGACGACGGCTCCGAGGTCACGCTCGACGACCCCGTCACCTGGGAGGTGCAGCGTCGGGCCGCGGTCGCGGGCACGGTGCTGCTCACCAACCGGGACGCCCAACTGCCCTGGGTCGGCGAGGTCGGCTCGGTGGCGGTGATCGGGCCCTACGCGTCGGCGGGCCGGCCCCAGGGGGGCGGGAGCGCTCGGGTGACCCCGGCGCGTTTCGCCCCGATCGTGGAGACCCTGACCACCCGGGGTGTCGCGGTCGAGCACGTCCCCGGTTGCTCGATCGAGCGCTACCACCCGCCGATCCGGGGGGAGGTCGAACTTCACCTCGTGGACGAGCATGGAGCGACCTTCTCCTCGACGCTCCCCGCCACAGCGGCGTTCTGGCAGGAGGAGCCGGCTCCGGGTTTGACGAGGCGTTTCAGCGCGTCGATGTCGACGACGTTCACGCCCGATGTGAGCGGCGTGTGGACCGTCGGCGCGCGCTCGGTGGGCGCGTGCACGGTCTCGGTCGACGGTGAGCCCTCCCTCGAGATCGCGGCGGACGACCGTGGAGGATCCTTCTTCGACTTCGGCTCACCCGAGCGCGTCGCGGAGGTCCGCCTCGAGGCGGGACGTGAGGTGACCATTGCGATCGACTATCCGATCGATGATCACCCTGGCATCCGAGCCCTCGCTGTCGGGCTGCGACCTCCGGCTGGCGACGATCCGGTCGCTGAGGCCGTCGAGGTGGCGAGAGGGGTCGATCGCGTGCTCCTGGTGGTCGGCACCGACGACGACTGGGAGACCGAGAGCATGGACCGCGAGGCCATCGCCCTGCCGGGTCGTCAGGACGAGTTGGTGTCGGCGGTCGCCGCGGTGAACCCGAACACGGTCGTTGTCGTGAACGCCGGCTCGCCGGTGTCGATGCCCTGGGTGGATGACGTCTCCGCGGTGATGCAGATCTGGTTCCCGGGTGCTGCGATCGGGGAGGCTCTCGCTGATGTCGTCCTCGGCGATGACGAGCCGGGCGGCCGCCTGCCGGTGACCTTCCCGCGCTCTCTCGATGAGACACCGGCCGCGGCTCACTATCCGGGAGTGGACGGGCGCATGGTCTACGGCGAGGGTCGCCTGCTCGGGCACCGTTGGTTCGCCGCCACGGATCGCGAGCCGCTGTTCTGGTTCGGTCACGGGCTGTCGTACACGACGTTCTCGGTCGAGACCGTGTCGGTGTCGGGTGATCCGGTCGCTGGGGTCGAGGTGTCGGTCCGAGTGACCAACACCGGTGACCGGGTCGGCTCGGAGGTCGTGCAGGTCTACGCGGGCCACGATCCGGTCGACGGCGGCCTAGCGGGTGACGGTCTGCGACTCGTCGGTTTCGAGAAGGTCCACCTCCAACCCGGGGCCGAGCGCCTCGTGTCGATCGCTCTGAGCTCGCGCTGCTTCGCCTCGTGGGACGGCGGATGGGTCGTCCCGGCCGGCGAGCACGTGATCTCGGTCGGGCGCTCGAGCGTCGACCGCGCCGAATCAGCCCGGCTGGGTGTGGTCTCCGACGCGAACGTCGAGTGATTCCTCGACCGGCACCAGTCGCCGCGCATGGATCGCGGCGTTGATCTCGGCCGCGAAGAGGCTGACCACGGCGTGGATCAGCAGCCAGCCGGTGATGGCGAGTACCGAGGCGAAGGCCCCGTAGACGCTGTGGGCGCCCGAGAGCAGCCGGCTCACCACCTGGGTGCCGATGAGCTGGAGCGTGGTGTAGGCGACACCGCTGATCACCCCGCCCGGCCAGGCCATCGTCCAGCTCACCTCGGCGGCTGAGAGGTAGCGGAACATCGTGGTGACGACCGCGATGTTGACGGCGAGCACGCCGAGGCCGATCGCGATCCGGCTGAGCGATCCGAGGTCGGCCCAGCCGGCGATGGATGTGAGGGTGACGGTGGCGATCTGGGCACCGCCGATGACGAGCAGCCCGATGACGGAGCGCACCCGCCGCACCACGAGGTTGGGGCGGTGCTCGACGGGGACCTCCCAGGCGTCGTCGAGGGCGGTCTGCAGGGCGGCGAAGGCCCGCGTCGACCCCCAAAGCCCGGATGCCAGACCGATGACGAGCGCGGTGAGCGACCCGCCGATCTGCCCCGACTGGTTGAGGATCTGGTCACCGAGCACCGGGATCTGGGAGATTGCCGACTCGACGATCTCGGTCCGCAGCTCCGGGTCGCCCTGCAGTAAGAACCCGAGGATGGTTGTGGCGACCATGATGAGCGGGAACAGCGTCAGGAAGCCGTAGTACGCGAGCAGCGCCGCGTTGCGACTCGCGAGGTGTCGGGCGTAGCCCTGGCTCGCGAGCACGACGATGTCGATGACCGGAGAGCGTCGACGCGCCCGCCGAACCGGCCGTATCCGCGTCCAACTCATGACAGGGTCCAGTCGATGGGTGTCGACCCCCGCTCGATGAGGGCGGAGTTGACCTTCGAGAACGGACGAGAACCGAGGAACCCTCGGTGCGCCGACAGCGGCGATGGATGAGTCGATTCGACGATCGCGTGTCTCGAGGTGTCGATCATCGACCGCTTCTCGCGCGCGGCGGAACCCCAGAGGACGAAGACGATCGGTGTGTCCCGACCCGACACGACCTCGATGACGCGGTCGGTGAACCGCTCCCAGCCTCGTCCGCGGTGCGAGCCCGCCTCCCCGGCGCGGACCGTGAGTGTCGTGTTGAGGAGCAGCACCCCGTTGGCGGCCCAAGCCTCGAGATTGCCGTGGTCGGGAGGGTCGAGGCCGAGATCATCATGGAGTTCTCGGTGGATGTTGGCGACCGAGGGCGGTTTCGGCACACCGCGTCGCACCGAGAAGCAGAGACCGTGGGCCTGCCCGGCCCCGTGATACGGGTCCTGGCCGAGTATCACCACCTGCGCCTCCTGGAATGAGGTGTGGTGGAGGGCGGCGAAGACCTCGTCGCGCGGTGGATACACGGGGTATCGGTCGCGCTCGGCGTCGACGAAGGACATCAACTCCGACCAGTACGGCTGTTCGAACTGGTCACGCAGCAGGGGGTTCCAATCGGTCGTCACGTCCCCCCGA
>Ga0255768_10004713_pt1 | contig 13288 bp, 7 predicted proteins | sample 071ome_33_FD_179983 | JGI IMG/M metagenome (GOLD analysis project Ga0255768, IMG submission 179983) | Coastal salt marsh microbial communities from the Groves Creek Marsh, Skidaway Island, Georgia - 071412AT metaG (version 2) | ecosystem: Environmental > Aquatic > Marine > Intertidal zone > Salt...
AACAAAATCAACAGAGAACTGGAATTACGAATTTAATACCCGGAGCGCTGAACGTTGGGATCGCGATGGCGCACGCCAGACACGCGTTGGGGAGGCATTTGCAGCAAAGGCACCACGAACAACAACAACAACAACAACAACAGCAACAACGAGAAGAAGAAGAACGAAGAGAAGACGACGCGCCGCCGCCGCTGGAGAATGAATACGCAGACGTAGATATGGACGGAGATGTTGATGAAGATGAAGATTTGGAAGATTTGGAAGACGAGGAAGACGATGCGGATATCCCAGACGACGAGGACATCTTGCCGAAACCGTCGTATCTGACCGACGACCATTTGCTCGCGCTGGAGTGCGCCAAGACCGGGAAGGCGCCGGAGCAGTTAGAGAGCGAGTATAAAGACGAGGTGTTAGCGAGGAAGTGGCAGATTAAAGAGGCGAGGATGGAAGAGAGGAGGCAGAGGAGGAGAGAGGAGAGACGACTGGCGCGGCAACAGCAACAGGAACAAGAAGGGTCGAGAGTGCGAAGGAGAGACGAGGTGAACGAACGGCCGGGGGATTCGGTTCGACGAAGGCAAACGAGGATCGAGATACAAGTCGGAGGGCCGAATGGACCAGTTTTTCGATCCGTTATGGGTGGTCCGGGTATGATGGGTATGCTCGGTGGAAACGTTGGACAAGAACAACAAAGCGATCCGTTTCTAGAAATCATGCGACAAATGCTCGGACAACGCGCGCCGGGCGAGGCCAGAGAGGACGTTTTGAACGATAACGATCGATTCGAAAGGGCGTTTAGGAATATGTTTCAATCGGTAGAACAGGAAAGCGCGGCTGCGATGGGTGCTGGCGCGATGCCGGCTAGATTCGCGCCTAGATCCGTCCAAAGTTTCGGAGACTTAATACGAACCATGCAACAACTCGCGGCCCAGCACGCCAACGGAAGGGAAAATTTAGCGGAAGCGCCTTTGACGCAACAACAAATCGACGCCATGGAAACCATCACCGCTAAAGGTGATGAGAATGACGGCACGTGTGCGAGTTGCTCGGTTTGTTTGTCCGATATTGAAGGCGGAGAAAACATGAAGAGGTTATCGTGCGGTCACTGCTATCATTCGCCGTGCATTGATACTTGGTTGTTACGGTCTCGCATTTGTCCGACGTGTAGACACGACTCGACGAAACCTCCTACGGCAGCCGCATCGACTGAAGCGGGACGAAGGAGCGATATGGATTAGATAAACACAACAACTACTAGTAAAAAAAAACACAACAACCCGCGCGCAGCTTATAGAGAGATTAAATACACATATACACATGTTATTGCTTGAAAATGTATACTGATATACAGCATTAAAAATTTCTAGTTTTACAGCGGGCTGCGCTTTAGCTATATCTATTCTTTTTAGTACATCGTCCACTCAGACATTTTTCTCTTCACTTGCATCTTTTCGAGCAGTAACCGTAAATCGTTATCGTCTTCGGAATCCTGCTCTTCTTCTTCTTCTTCTTCTTTTATTTCAGATTTAACGACGGTTCCGCCCTCCGTATCGTCAGAGTCTTCTCGTTCCTCACCCTGACCGAAGAATCGAATCGTTTTCGGCTGAAGATCGGATCCATCGCCTCCTACATTATTCCTACCAGGTTGACCACGATCCTGTCCTTCCTCAACTTGGCCTTCTCGCTCCTTTTTTGCCTTTGACAACTCCTGATATTGTTTTTCCAACGCCAATCGCTCAGCTTTCTTGACGTAATAGGTCCCCGTTTTCTTCTTTTCCACGTGTGCAGGCTTGATCTTTTCGTCCGCGATGGCCTGTAGCAACTCTCCTTCATCCAACATGTGCGCAAGTTTCCATCGCGCGATTTTCCAACGCGAGTAGTCATTCCCAGTTTTCTCGAAGACCATTCTCTCGAGGACGTCTCTCGGGATTTTGAGATGAGCGGTGGCGTAAAACGTGCCCGGTGGTGCGCGTTCCATTTCTGGAAGCGTCGGTAACAGGCTTACTCGTCTAGCGCCTTTTTCTTTTGGCTCTTTCGGCTCTCGTTCATTCAAGCTCTCCTTCGCAGTCTTTCTGTTTGCGCCGCTTCGCGTTCCTGGGATGCTTCCTTGCGTTTCTCGCAGCGTTGCTCTCATCCGCGTCATTTGTTTTCTAGTCATATCGCGCCCCTTACGGAAGCTTTGAGGTTGCTGCTGTCCGGCACCGGTGGAATTGATGCGTTGTTTCTTTGGTGGAGGTTTTCCCTCTTCGTCTGTTGACTCGGAGTCCTTGTCGACCATCTCGTCCTTCACGTCATCATCGTCGTCGTCATCGCCAGAATTGCCGGCATCGTCTCGATCTTCTTCTTCTTCTTCTTCTTCATCCTCGTCATCTTCAGACGACGCATCTGAATCCGCGTACCTGAGAGGATTTAGTTTCCTGAGCTTTTTGACTTTTTTCTTTCGTTGCGGTCGCTTCTTCACCTCTGGCTTCTCTTCTTTTTCTTCTTCCCGTGCTTCTTCTTCTTCTTCTTCGCTGACATCTTCTTCTTGCTCTGTCTCCAATTCACTTTTACGCTTCAATCGATTTCGCTCTTTCGAATTGTTGCGCCTCCTTGTCGTTACTATAGTCGTGTCTTGCTCGATCGTCCTGAAGTAAATGTATTTCTGTATATTTTCTTTGTGCGCTTTTAGAGAGCATCCGAATTTCTTTTCTAGCTCTTCGCGAGTCTCCCTGGGTGATATTCGTTTGCCTCCTACCTCTTTGATTCGATCAACAATCTCGAACACGGCCTCCTTCAGCTCTTCGTCGGTCGGCGGTGATCCTGATTTGCGCACGCGATGCTGTCTTCTCCGAATTGGCATGTCGTCGTCTTCATCGTCGTTTTTATCGTCTTCATCTTCATCGCCGTTGCCACCATCGCCGCTGTTATTGTTGTTCTTGTTGTCGAGATCCTTGGCATCTCCTTTCCCTTCTTCCCCTTCTTCGTCATCATCACCATCACCACCGGCCGTATCTTCGTGAGCGTCATCTGGTGCATCATCACCACCATCGTGCTGTGCTTCGTCGTCGTTGTCCTCTGCGTCAGTGACTTTTGCAGTGATAAATGTTGTCGTGCGATCATCAACTTCTTCATTTTCTTCTTGTGACTGTTGTTGCGATGGAGTTTTCTTCTCACCACCTCTGAAGAACAACCGTTTCACCGGTGCAATGATGGAAGAAAACCATTTACTAGGACTTACGGGCGTTGCTGTCACCTCTTCTTCTTCAGTTCCATGCCCGATGGCGCCGTCAGCAGACTGTGTAGGAACAATATCATCGTCCTCGTCGTCGTCCTCCTCCTCCACGTCATCGTCTTCGACCGTTTCCTGCGATTGTTTTTGCCGCTCTCTTTCTTCTTCTTCTTCTTCTTCTTCTCCTTCTTGTTTCTTTTCAGCATCATCGTCTTGTTCGTCATTCTCTTCGTTCTCAAAAATATTTGCGCCATCTTCGCCGTCGTTTACCTCTTTTCGCTTCTCTCTTTCTCGAAGCTCTTCCTCTCTTTGTCTCATTCGCTTTTCGAGAAATGCGTTGAGCGCATCGAACCCATCGCTTTTTTGGTTGCTCACGAGCGGTATGCGACTGGCGAGTTGTTGTTTCGATGGACCTCGCACGGACAGCTGTGATTTGAGGTTCGACTTGTTGTACAACTCTTCTTCTGAGGAATGAAGAACGACGTTGTTTTCCACGTGCGTATCGTTTTTGGTGTTGCTCCGCTGCTTTTGCGCTGTGCCGCCTCGAGTCGTTAAGCTTTTTGGCAACGGTAATCTTCTTCTGTTCGGCGGTAAAGGTGGCACAGAAAGTTCCTCTGGAGTTTCTTCTTCTTCCATCTCGTCTTCCTCCGGATTTTCTTCTTCTCGATCTTTTTCTTGTTGTTGTTGTTGTTCTTTATCAATCGGTTGTAAACGCAGCGGCAACTTCTTATTTGCGAGCGCGTATTTCGTCGCTTGCTTGATCGGTGAAACGATTCTCATCTTGTGAAGCGTTTCTTTAACGTCACCTTTAACGCCCCGGGGTGACGACGCAGAAAGCAGTCGCACGTCTGAAATTTCGTCTCGAGGCGAATCGCTCGGAAGCCTCATCCTCGCCAACAGTTTCGACGCGTTCATTTTTGTCGTTGTGGCTGCTACTCCCTCGTATCCTCTTTCTGCTTCCAACGCTGATTTTAACATCGGATTCTCTTCCGATTGCGACGATGGCCGCAAAAGTGGTTCCAGTCTTCTCACGTGTACTGAGCGAACCTCCGATAACCCTTTCCTCTCTGCCTCCTTCAACGTGTCGTCCCTCGTGTTACCTATAATTTTCCTCGGTTGGATTCTTCTCACGAACGTTTCCAGTTCGCGATAGCTACTGTGCAAAGAATACGGCACCGACCGGCGAACCCAGTCTGATTTCTCTTCGTTCGTCATTTTCTCTCGTCTCCTTGTATCCATATCTCGTCTTTCATCTTCCTCTCGCATCTGTTCGGTGACGCGCGCCCAGCCCGTTGGACTGATGACTAAAGGTCCCCACTCTTTACTGTTCTTGAGGCCAGCAACTAACGGTCCGCACACGTTCTCTTTGTTTCTTCCCATGCTCTTAGGAAGCACGCGCACTCTCGTGGTCTCGTTTTCTCCTAGTTCGCTACACACGTACTCTTTCCCGAATCCTAACTTTAACCAATCGTTGTATCGATCTTTGTGCAAGTAGACTTTCGATTTCGTCGCTTGGCTCAGCGCTATGACGATATCTTCTTTGCCTAAAGAATCTAACAGAAGAATCACAGGACGTTCCGGTTCGATTTCCGTGACTAACTTTACGATGCGTTCTAAAGCAACCGCGCGAGGTGGATGATCGTACTCTGGATTATTGTACGTGTTGTCGAGATACAAAACGTCCACCGGTGGCGTTTTTGAGTTATCGAGCACTTTCGGCAACGGCGTAGCATTCTTCAAAGCCGTCGCCTTGCTGTTGTCGTACCCAAGGTCTTGAGAACCCGTCAAACTCGCACTGCTCGAAGACCACATTCCAGCCGAAAGCGGCGTATCGTTTATCATGCCAAAAAAGTTCCTCCTGAACCCGCTGCTGCTGCCGAAGCTTCCTCGGCTCCCGGGCGTCGGGAAACTCATCCTCTTACCTCTCGGCAAACTCCCGCTCCAATCTTCCCTCCGGAAATCTCCGGTGTGTAAAACTTTCCCGAACTTGCCTTCGAACACAAACATCGCAGATCCTGGGCAGTGGCCCGCATCCAACGTGTACACGTTGAATCTCATATCTTCCCCGGAATTGTTGTTTTCCCCGTCGTCTCCGTTCCTCGAACCGACTCGAACCACCTCCACGGAATCAAACTCTAAAACTTTCACTTTGGATTCTAACCTCGGATACCGTTTCACGAGCAAAACTTTCGTGATTTCCGTGCAATATATCCTCCCGTTCGCGTCGTTTTCGAACACATCCTCTCGCAATCCACGCAAGTGATCTTGGTGCGCGTGCGTTAAAAAGTAAAACGTTGTCGTTCGCGCGTTGACGTTCGTTTTCTTCTTCCAAGTGTCCACGAAAATTTCGAATCCCGCGAAGCGCAGCGCGCACTCCGAGAGCAACGCCGACGACGTCTTCGCGTTTCCCGCCGCCGGTGCCGGTAACGAAGAAGAATCTCCTCGAACGGCGAATACTCTGGCATCTTCTTCTTCGCCATCCGCGCGCGGCATGTGCTTTTTGTTAGTATTTAACACGAAGTTGTTGCGAATGTTTTCGCGCATCTCTTGTTTTGAAGAGTGCACACAATTAATAATCGTATTTTGTTCTTGCCTTTTCGCGTCCTAAACCCTAAACCCTAAACCTATTTTTTTTTAAAGAGAGCCTCCCCGCACGCACGCGAGAGGGAAATCACGCCTCATACTACATACTCTACTTTCTTCTGTTTGAAGATATCTATCTGCGCGCGCAACGCATAGGAAGAGAAAGGGAGACTCTTTTTGCCACCACCAGTTGTTCTTCTTCCTCTCAAACTCGTCGAGAAAAAGAAGATGGATTTAGACGGCGTGTTCGACGACGACGATGGCACGACGGAAGTCCTCAACGATCTGAAAAACTCCACCACGGAAGACGTCGTCATGCGAGTGCGCTTGCTGGAGAATGAAATACGCGTTTTGAGAGACGAGAGCAATCGATTGCAACTGGACGTTTCCTCGGAGCGAGAGCGAGTGAAAGATAACCAGGAGAAGATTAAACTGAACAAACAGCTTCCGTATTTAGTGGCTTCGATTGTGGAAATTTTAGATCTCCAACCGGAAGACGAGGACGAAGAGGCGGACGCGCAAGCGGATTTGGACGCGCAGAGGAGCGGGAAAGCGGTGGTTTTGAAAACGACGACGAGACAGACAATATTCTTACCGATAGCAGGGTTAGTAGACGCGAAGGATTTGAAGCCGAGCGATTTAGTTGGCGTGAACAAAGATTCGTATTTGATTTTGGACACGCTGCCGGCGGAGTACGACTCGAGGGTGAAAGCGATGGAGGTGGACGAAAAACCGACGGAGGATTACTCCGACGTCGGCGGGTTAGATAAGCAGATTCAAGAGATGAGAGAGGCGATCGTTTTGCCGATGACGCACAGAGAACACTTCATGAAACTCGGCATACGAGCGCCGAAAGGATGTTTGTTGTACGGCCCGCCGGGGACGGGGAAGACGTTGCTGGCTCGAGCGTGCGCGGCGCAAACGAACGCGTGTTACTTGAAGTTAGCTGGCCCTCTTTTGGTGCAAATGTTTATCGGAGATGGGGCAAAATTAGTGCGAGACGCGTTCGAGTTGGCGAAAGAGAAAGCGCCGGCGATTATTTTCATCGACGAAATCGACGCCATAGGTACGAAACGTTTCGATTCCGATACCAACGGTGATCGCGAGGTGCAAAGAACCATGTTAGAATTGTTGAACCAATTAGACGGTTTTAGTTCGGACGATCGAGTCAAAATCATCGCCGCGACGAACCGAGCGGACATTTTGGATCCCGCGTTGTTGCGCTCCGGACGTTTAGACCGAAAAATTGAGTTCCCTCATCCGAACGAAGACGCTCGCTCCCACATCTTACAAATCCACGCTCGTAAAATGAACGTCTCCCCTGACGTAAACTACGACGAGTTAGCTCGAGGCACGGACGATTTCAACGGCGCGCAGTTGAAAGCCGTCTGCGTGGAAGCCGGGATGTTAGCGTTGCGAAGAGACGGAACGATGGTCAATCACGAAGACTTTGTCGAAGGAATCGTTCAAGTCCAAGCGAAGAAGAAGAGCGATTTGGCCTACTTCGCTTAATTACTTTAGTAGCAATAGCAGAGATATATAAAGTGTAAAACAACCAATTCATCCGAGATTGAAAAAAAGAAACCGGGCTTCGCCGCGTAGGTGTGACTTTCTCTTCTTTTCTTCGCTTTTCTTCGTGTTTAGGGTTCTCCTCTTCTTTTTTCCGGGGTTGGGGCTTCCAAAAACGCGCGCGTTTTCTCTCGTCGTGCGTCAGAGCCGAGGAACTACAGAGGAAGAGAAACGCACGAACAACAGACAGAAAAAGAATGGCGATCGCAGCAGAAACGAAGAAAGAAGACGACGAGATTTCGCTCGCGGATTCCGACGACATGGGCGTTGACGACGACGCGGCGTTCGCGTTACCGCCAACAAAAATCGAAATCGACCCAAACACCGGGATCAAAACCGTCACGGAATACCGCGTGAAAGAGGACGGATCGAGAGTTCGGTCGATTAAACGAGTGAAGGTGCACAAAGTGACGAAAACGGTGACGAAGGAAATGTTGGAGAGAAAAAACTGGGCGAGATTTGGCGACGCGGCGAGATATAAACCAGGGGATGAGTCGATGACGGCTGTGAGTTTAGAGGAGATTTTCTTGGAGCGCGCGCGTTTACAACCGAAATCAGAATTGGAGAAAGCGAACGATCCGTTGAAAGCGATGGCGACCAGTCAAACGTCTCTGTTAGTGTGTAGAATTTGCGGTAAGAAAGGGGATCACTGGACGACGAAGTGCCCGTACAAAGATTTGGCGGCGATGGGCGACAAACCGCCGGGAAGCGACGGACCGGGTGGGGATAAAGCGGGCGGCTCCGCCGGCTACGTGCCGCCGTCCAAAAGAGCCGGAGCGAGCGCGAGTGAAGGTGATTCTATGAACAGACGAAGAGAAGAAAATTCGGTCCGAGTTTCCAACTTGTCCGAAGACACGAGAGAGCAAGATTTACAAGAGTTGTTCAGACCTTTTGGTCCCGTGACGAGAATCTACGTCGCGTTCAACAGAGAAACCGGAGAGAGCAGAGGGTTCGCGTTCGTCAACTTCGTCAACCGAGACGACGGCCAAAGAGCCATCGACCGTTTGGACGGCTTCGGTTACGATAACTTGATTTTAAGAGTCGAATGGTCCGCGCCGAGAGAGGAAAGGCGATAAAAAAAAAGAGAGGGAAAAAGAACGCGCGGCCCACTTTATTACTATACCATTAGAGAGAGAGAAAGGAAGAGAGAAAGGAAAGGTTCATCAGTAGCACGAACAACGTTGTTTATATTATGCACACACACACACATCACGTATTAGATTTAAATTTGAAATGAAGTGAAACAAAAGAAGACTCCGCACCTTCCGCCCGCCTCGAAAGAAAAAAAGAACAGCAGCATTTTCTTGCTTAGCACACATTTTGCTTCAAGCACGATAAGGCTCTAAAACTCACGTCATTCTCCTGCTGCGTTTTTTCCCCGAACGCAGATAGAAACACACACATATCGCGTGAAATACGAAGATGGCAGCTGCCGCAACGTCTCCTTCGCTCGCGTCATCGACATCCGTCTGCGCCTCCGTCTCGAAAAATGATGCGAAACATAAAAGACACCATCGTCGTCGTCTGCAACATCATCATCGTCAGCCGTCAACGACTTGGATAACAACACCAATCCAACGAAGAAGAGGGGATTTGCAGAGGTGGAACGCGGCGCCGCCGGCGGAAGGCGGGCCGAAAAAACCACCGGCAACGCGAGAGGAAATGATTGATTTTTTGCGGTCCGGGTGCAAACCGAAAGAGAAGTGGAGGTGGGTTTGATTATTGTGTTATTACGCGTTTTGTGTTTTTCCCTTTTCCCATCTGCTCGTGATGCTTGTGTGTGTGTCTTTTCGCGCGAGGAAAATCGTTTTTACCCCGGTGGACAGAGGATGAAGATGCACTCGACGCATGCTTATTTTGTCTCTGCACCTGATTCTGTATCGTTTTTTGATCGGAGAACTAACCTCGCTTGTTTTTCTTCTCTCTCTCTCTCTCTCTCTCTCTTGCGACGTATCGCTTGCGTGCGCAGAATTGGCACCGAGCACGAAAAGTTTGGCTTTTCGTTGACGGATAACAGCAGGATGCCTTACGCGGTTATCGATTACGTGTTAACTGGATTAGTCGAGCGATACGGGTGGACGCCGTTGAATGAGAAGTGCCCGGTGATTGGTTCGTGCACGAACGCGGATGGGACCGTAAGAACGGTGAATATTATCGGCGCGACGAAGAATGGAATGAACGTGACTTTAGAGCCGGGAGGACAGTTTGAGCTTTCCGGGGCGCCGTTGGATACGTTGCACGAAACCGTAGAGGAGACTAGAGCACACATCAAGCAAGTGTGTGAACTCGCCGCGGAAAAAGGGTACGGGTTTTCCGGGATAGGATTCGACCCGAAACATTCCGTGGAGGAAGTGCCGATGATGCCGAAAGGGAGATACAACATCATGAAGAATTACATGCCTAAAGTCGGGACGACTGGATTAGACATGATGTTTCGCACGTGCACGATTCAAGTGAACGTCGATTTCTCGAGCGAAGCGGATATGGTAAAGAAATTTCAAACGTCGTTGGCGTTGCAACCGTTAGCTACGGCTTTGTTTGCCAACTCACCGTTTAAAGATGGAAAGGATGCGAACATGTGTTCGTTGCGATCCGACGTGTGGAAGGATACCGATAACGATAGATGTGGGACGTTACAGTGGGCGTTTGATGACGATTTTGGGTTTGAGAAGTACGCAGAGTACATGATGGATGTGCCCATGTATTTTATATATAGAAACGGAGGGTATATTGACGTTACCGGGTTATCTTTCCGCGATTTCATGGCTGGGACATTGAAAATTTTACCTGGCGAAAAGCCTACGATTGATGATTGGGAACAACACTTAACGACGAGTTTTCCGGAAGTGCGATTGAAAAAGTACATGGAAATGCGAGGCGCAGATGGCGGGAGCGAGGAAATGATCACCGCGTTGAGCGCATTTTGGGTTGGAATTTTATACGACGAGAAAAGTTTGGACGACGCCTGGTCTATTTGTAAAAATTGGACGAGCGAGGAGCGAGATTGGTTACGAAACGACGTCACCGCGAACGGGCTGCGATCGACGTTTACAGACGGCACGACGTGTTTAGATTTGTGTAAAAAATGCGTGCAATTAGCGGAGGACGGATTGAAGAACCGGAATTTGGGCGAAGAAAAGTACTTAGCGCCGTTGTGGAACATCGTAAACACCGGAAAATCGCAGGCGGATGTGTTGCGAGAGAAGTTACATAGCGAATGGAATGGTGACGCGACTGTGGCGTTCAAAGCGACGCGATATAAGGCGTAAGGTAGAAAGACACGATGACTGACAGTAACTACGAAAGAATTTGTATATTTTAATATGAAAAGATTATGAAAAGAACGCAGCATTGAATTTTTGGCATCACTACAGAATTACTTAAAACCGGCTAAACGCTACTCTCATTTACAGGTGCTGTAAATACACGACGAATAGTATTACTTGTACTTTCGCACCGTCTTCGCCACGTCGCGAAAGTTTTCGTGTTCGGCTCCACCCATCTCTTCGAACAGAAACATCTCCGTCGTCGTCATCGTCGCGCCTAGCTCTTTCATTTTTTCTAACGCCACCTCTCTATCCACGCTCCTTTGCGACTGCACTCCATCGCACAGCACGAAAGGCTTCAAAATATTCCGTCCCGCTTTTTCGTTGTGTTCCACAATTTGCTTCACCGTTTGGTACACGCACACGTGCGCTTCTACCCCCAACAACAAAACGCGTATCTCGTCCGCGTCGTACATCATCTTTGCCAAACTTTCTTTTCCGCAGAGCGAGTTCGGTTCAACGTTCAAGTCGCCGTCTTTACTCATCAAAATCGCCCGAAGCATCCCAAAATCCGATTTAGCAATCGGAAAATTCTCGTTTACCGCTCCTTCGTTTTCTGCGTGCGTCTCTCGCATGCATTGCAAAACATCCTCCGACGTCTTCCCGAGTTTATTCGGCACTTGTTCCGTCGCGAACACCGGCCAGTTGAACTTTTTCGCGGATTCGATTAAAATCTTCGAGCTTCGAGCGACGGAATCAAAATCCGCGATCGACGGACGGAAACACTCTTGCACGTCGCAGATAAAAACGACCGTTTTCGTAAACTCTTTCCGCCGGTCTCTTTGCTCCGAGATGGATTGTTCCGGGTACCTGTGCGCGCGTTTTTGAAGTCAGAAACAAAAGTTAGTTTTTTTCCAACTGGCAAAAGAGAGAAAAATGAACGAAAGTTTCCCACGCGCGAAAACGCTTGCTCACTCACATCGATTCTATCGCCTGGGTGATGAAATCCTTCTTGCTCGTGTTCATTCCAATCTCCATTATTTTTCTACTTCTTCTCGTTGTTCGTGGTGACGACAAGTGTTGCGTACGAATGAAAGAAGAGCGTGTGCGCAACGCGAGTGCGATGCGTTGCATTTCTTGTGCAGATATTTCGCAAAAGAAACGCGCGAGATATTAACCACATACGCGCGGAGGAGGAGGAGTAACGAAGTAACGGTAGTAATATTTACACGTAGTAGTAGTAGTATTAAAATTCAAAAGGGAACATCACCCAAGCCAAATCATTCGATGAAATCTGTTATATCGTCACGGCGTCCGTTCCCTCTCTTTTCTCTTTCTTTTCGCAATCTCTCTCTCTCTCTCTCTCTCTCTCTCTCTCTCGTTTTGCGCGCTCGTCTACTTATTATAGAGTATTTATTCTCTTTTTGAGAAGCGCGCGAAACCAGCGAGCGTCGCGAATTTATCGCGTCTCGTCTCGGACCTTTTCTTTTAAATCAACAACTTTTCGATGTTTTGCTTCAAGCTTTCGATGCTCGACTTCAACTGACTCCCTTCGTTCGTCGTCACCGACGCGGAAATCACCGGCCTCGAACCCCCGCACGCTCGGCCGAGCGCCTGTTTACTCGGCACGAAAACATACGGCACGTTCTTATCCTCCGCCAAGAGCGGCAAGTGTAACAAAATCTCCAACGGTTCCGTGTCCGCCGCGAGCACGATAAACTCGCAAATGCCTCTGTTCAGCGTCTTGGTCGCTTCGTTGGCGCCTTTTTTCAGTTGCTTGTAGTTGTTCGCCTGTTGGACGATGTCGAGGATGCTGATGGTTAATTGCGCGTCCGCGAGTGGGTACGCTTTTGGGTTTTCGCCGTTGGACATTGTTTTTTATCTGTGTTTGTGTGTGCGCGCGCGTGTGTTTCGCGAGGACGAGAGGAGAGTGTGAGGTCAGAAGAAGAAGAAGAAGAAGAAGAAGAAGAACGAGTAAAAGAAGAAGAGATCCCTCTCTCTTTTCCCGAGAATTCGCCGTCGAAAGAAAGAAAGAAAGAATTGGAAAAGAAAAGGGGATTCGCTTTTTTACCTCTCTCTCTCTCTCTCAGGGTGTCGTTCGCTTCACGGCTCTCACTGTTTTTGAAGTGCAGTTCAAAACTAAAGCTCGGCTGCGTCGCGCGTATCGCGTTCTCTCTCTCTCGCGTCGAAAGAAGAAGTGAAGTCACGCAGTAGTTTCCCAGAGAGAGAATTGGACAGCAGCCGTCATTTGTAATGTTTAGGGTTTAGGGTTTACAAAAAATGGAGCACAAAGGCAAAAAGCTCCGAAACGGTTGAGAAACAAACGCACAAAAAGCAAAGCGCCGCCTGGGCGGGATTTTTTATTTAAAGAATGAAACCGGTTTACCACCACCACCGCGAGTGTAAATCGTGTTTTTGCCGAACGACCAGCGCGTCTTTGTCGTCGTCGTCTTTGAGCCGTTTCAGAAGGAGGAAGAAGAAGAGGGAGAATTTCAACCCCCTCTTCGCTTTTTTTTCCATTCGCGACGGCGTCTGTAAAGGGCCGAAAAAATGGAGAGCGGCTGCGGCTGCTGCGGACGTCTCTTCTTCTTCTTCGGACACGATCGTGGCCATCGCGACGCCAATCGTTCCGCAATTAGGAGGCGTTTCCATCGTTCGAATC
>Ga0255768_10004714_pt1 | contig 13286 bp, 17 predicted proteins | sample 071ome_33_FD_179983 | JGI IMG/M metagenome (GOLD analysis project Ga0255768, IMG submission 179983) | Coastal salt marsh microbial communities from the Groves Creek Marsh, Skidaway Island, Georgia - 071412AT metaG (version 2) | ecosystem: Environmental > Aquatic > Marine > Intertidal zone >...
AATGCTATGAGCCAACTTAATTCTACAAACAGAAAGCGTATGGAAGCCGAAGCAATGAAGGATAAAAAATCTTTCGATGCGATGATTAAATTTGCGAAAGCAGCGGTGTAAGGAGTTATATTATGCCAAATCAAAATGATACCTTTCAATATTACTACACAAATCCAGAAGATCCAGCAACCAGAGCATTTGCTATTTCAGCAAACGAATCTGCAAATACAGATCACACTACGAGAGCTGTATATGTTGGTGTGACCGGTAATTTAGTAGTCGAACTATCTGATATGGTTTCAGGAAACACAGTAACATTTACAGCTGTTCCCGCTGGTACAATTCTACCCATTCGTGTTCGTAAAATGAGAACATCGAGTACTGCTAATTCAGTAATAGGGTTGTACTAATAGTACTAAGAAAGTAATATTATGAAAATCGGACTCAGTCCAGGACCCACATCTTCTATCATTACTACTCAGACAGCAGCGGTTATTTCTGCTGGTGGTGGCGCTGGCCCAAGTTTTTCACTTGATAATGCAAACTTTGATGGAAGCACTACTTTAAGTAGAACTGCTCCTGGGTTGAGTGGAATGTCAGATGGCAAACAATGGGCTTTCTCATTATGGTTTAAAATGGCTGACGATGCAGATGAAAACACTCATGTTGTCTTTACTATACGAGCTAATTCATCAAATAAATTTTTACTACAAAGAAGTCCAACGGCACAGTCGAACAGGATGACTCTCGTTGGCAGAAATGTAGGTGGTACGAATATTTTGTACATAGAAACAAACTCTGGGTTTACAAGTGTATTGAATAGTGGTTGGAATCATATGTTGTGCTCAGGAAATCTCGCTACAGGTGCAAAACATATATACATCAATGACTCTAGTGACATTATAACCAACAACTTTGTTAATGATACACTTGATTTTACAGGTTCGTTCGAGATTGGTAGATCTGCTGAGATTACACATCTACCTTTCTATGGCTCAATGGCTGAGTTTTGGATGGATGATTCTTATATTGATTTTAGTGTAGAAGCAAATCGTAGAAAATTTTATTCCGCTGCTGGCGCTGCAGTTGATCTCGGATCCGATGGTTCAACGCCGACTGGCTCCTCTCCACTCATGTACTTACACTTAGATGCTGATGAAGCTGCAGCTAACTTTGCTTTAAATGCCGGAACGGGTGGCGACCTCACAATCAGTGCTGGTTCTCTTACATCAACTGGAGATGCACCAACGGGTGCAGTGATCAGCGGACCTCCAAGTTATACAGTTCCATTATTAATGAATTTTGAAGATGCAGGTGCAACTACTTTCACAAATAGTGGATCTGGTGGATCTATTACACAAGAAGGAAGTGGAATTACAAATAGCACTGAGCAGGTAAAATTTGGAACGAAGAGTGGTAAGTTTACAGCTGCAAATGGAAATAGATTAAGGGTTGATAACTCTGGTGGCGAGCTCGAATCTCTAGTCGCTCAAGATTGGTGTTTGGAATTTTTTGTATTTTTCAACACTATTAATGCAGCAGATTCATCGACAACACCAGATAATCAGTATATGTTTGAAGGTTCCTCATTAGTTAGATTAAGAAATACAAATGAAGCGGGTGTAACTCAACCAGGATTTCAAATACCTGGTCATAGCGCAACAAATATGCCAGGTTTAAGTGCTATCACACAACAAACATGGCACCATTTTGCATTAGTCAATGAAGCTAATGTAAACAATAGATTTTATATTGATGGTACTTTAATTGCTACCGGTAGCAACGGAACGTTTGCCAATGATTCAACTGATCTACGCATTGGTAACTGGAAAGATGGAAGCGGCCCCTATGGTTTTAATGGCTACTTTGACAGTATCAGACTCACTGCTGGGTGGTTTAGATATTCTGGATCAAGTTTTACTGTGCCAGCATCAGCTTTAACTGACGATAGCTAGGAATAGAAACATGTCGGTAGTAAACAGAGCAACATTTACATCTCCTGAAGATTTAGTTAATTTTCATGTTTGGGTGTCTGGTAGTAGTAACAATAACAAAGTCTGGGAGCTAAACTTAGAAGAATTATATATTGATTTTATTGTTGGGGTATCTGATGACGTACAAACACAATGTATTTCAAATTCTGGTACTTGGACGTAGTAAAAAAGTCTTGCAAGGTATAAAAAAATGTATCAAACTCGCCCAAATAATTTTAGTTTCAATTCCTCCATTGACACAGCTCTTAGTTCTATATCGTGGGAATTATCGAATCTTCGTTCAAACGGTTCAACATTTGAATCACACAACGTAGAATTCTTATCAAATCTAGATAAGATTGCTGAAGATTTAAAAGATGTTCATTATGGATCTCCTGGAGAATAGAACACGATTTCATGATCATGGTTCAGTACGATAGTTCTGGTCGAAAGATGGGATTGAAAGTCTTACAGGGTTATTGATTATAAATAATAAAAAGAAATAGGAACATGTTATGAAACTTATCACCGAAATGCTAGAAACGGATGTAGAGTTCATCACCGAAGCCAAGGAAGACGGTGGTAAGAACTACTTCATAGAGGGTGTTTTTATGCAGGGTAACATCAAGAACCGTAATGGTCGGATGTATCCAATGGAAACACTAATGAAAGAAGTAAAGAGATACAATAAAGAGTACGTTGAGCAAAATAGAGCTTACGGCGAACTGGGTCATCCACAAGGTCCAACAATTAACCTAGAGCGCGTATCACACATGATCAAAGATCTTCACCAGGACGGCAATAACGTAATGGGTAAGGCAAAGATCATGACTGAGACGCCTATGGGTAAGATTGTAAAGAACCTCATGGACGAGGGCGCCAAGCTCGGTGTATCATCACGCGGTATGGGAACTCTCAAGCCAGGTAGAGATGGTACAAATATGGTTCAATCAGATTTTCAGCTTGCAACTGCAGCTGATATTGTAGCCGATCCTTCAGCTCCCAATGCTTTCGTTGAGGGTATTATGGAGGGAGTTGAGTGGTTACAAATTGATGATCGTTGGGTTCCACAGTACATTGAGGAAACTCAAGAAATGATCAGAAAGGTTTCTAAGAAGAACTTACAGGAAGCAAAGATTGCAGCCTTTGAGAGATTCTTGAAGCAACTCTAAAAGATGTGTTTTTATAAATAATATGAATGAGAAATTTATTTTCATAAGGAGATAAAACAGATGTCCGAACTAGACTTAGAAGTAATGGAGGACGTTGAGGAGATTCTTGATACTCCTGAAGAGATTTCAGACGATGAAGATCTTTTAGAGTTCAAGGCTTCCGCTGGCGATCCTTCAGAAATTCCAGATCCCCAGACAAAAAAGACTGACGAAAAGCCAAAAGGCAAAGGCGATCCCATACAGAAAGTTCAGGTACCAGGTACAAAAGCTGGTATGATCAATGCTATGGTTCAAAACATGAATTCAATGAAGAAAAGTGATCTTGCTGCTGCTTATGGTAAAATCAACGCTGCCATGTACGGCGAAGAAGTCGAAAGTGAAGACGATGCAAAAGAGCAAATCATTGATTCAGCTCCACGTCAACTCGCTTCTATTTCAGCTGATGATATCGATGTTCAGGAAGACGTTGATGCAATGTTCAACGGCTCAGACCTCGATGAAGAGTTCAAAGAAAAGGTTACAACAATCTTCGAAGCCGCTGTAGTTTCAAAAGTTAACGAGCAGATTGAAAAGTTTGCGATTGAAGCAGAATCTGATGTCGAAGTAACTCGCACAGAAATTGTTGATGAACTTACAGAAAAGGTTGACTCATATCTTGACTACGTAGTTCAGGAATGGGTTGAGGAAAATAAACTCGCCATTGAAAAGGGTGTTCGCGCCGATATGGTTGAGGATTTCCTCAAAGGCCTTAAGGGTCTATTCGAAGAGCATTATGTCGACATTCCAGAAGAGAAGGTTGACGTTGTTGAGGAACTCATTGCTAAGGTTGATGAGCTCGAAGGCAAGCTTAACGAAGAAACAGACAAGAATGTTGATCTAATCGGTAAAATCAAAGAATTCGAGAAAGATGCTATCTTTACAGAAGCAACTGGCGAACTCACTGATACTCAAATCGAAAAGCTTCGCGGACTTGCTGAAGGAATTGATTTTGATAATGCTGATGATTTTCGTAAAAAAATCGGCATGTTAAAGTCACAATATTTTGATATTGATGAAGAGACCGATACGGTCATTGTCGATGATGAAGATGGTCCCATTTCTCTTGAAGAAGAGAACCAAGGTCCTACAGGTGCTATGGCAGTGTACATGAATGCCATTTCAAGATCTGCTAAAAATTAATATTATTATAAATAATCTATGAAGGCTGATTAATACAGTAAGGAGAAAACAAAAATGTTTCTATCTGAAGAATTACAGAAGAAGTGGCAGCCAGTCATTGAGCATCCAGACCTCAGCGAGATTAAGGATTCTCATCGTCGGGCCGTTACTGCTACTCTTCTAGAAAACCAAGAAAAGGCTTCACGTGAAGCTGCTTTCGGTTCCGGTGGCTATCAGATGCCATCACTACTCGGCGAAGCCGCGCCAACGAACGCAATGGGTGCATCAAGCTCCACTGCTTCTGACGGTAACGTCGATATTTTCGATCCAGTGCTAATCTCACTGGTTCGGCGTTCAATGCCAAACCTCATTGCATATGATGTCTGCGGCGTCCAGCCAATGACAGGCCCAACCGGTCTTATCTTTGCAATGCGTCCGCAGTACAGCTCACAGGGTGGTACAGAGGCTCTCTACAACGAAGCCAATACAACTCACTCTGCTTCTGCCGCTGCTAACACCAATTCACGTTCCGTCATCGACGGTAGTGCTGGTGATGTTCAGGCTGGTTCGGATCCAACTGCTCGTGCAACAGGTTCTGGCTACACAGTCACAACCGGCATGACAACTGCCGAGGCTGAAGCTCTTGGTGACGGTTCTGCCAACGCATTCGGCGAGATGGCTTTCTCCATCGAGAAGGTTGCCGTAACTGCAGTGTCTCGGGCACTCAAGGCAGAGTACACCATGGAACTGGCTCAGGATCTAAAAGCCATCCACGGTCTCGACGCCGAAACAGAACTCAGCAACATTCTTTCCGCTGAGATTCTTGCCGAAATCAACCGCGAGGTTGTTCGTACAATTAACTACACCGCTACTACTGGTGCTCAGGACAACACAACAACGGCTGGTACATTTGACCTCGACGTCGATGCTAACGGTCGCTGGAGTGTAGAGCGTTTCAAGGGTCTGGTCTTCCAGCTCGAGCGTGAAGCCAACCAGATCGCGAAGTCAACACGTCGCGGTAAGGGTAACATCCTAATCTGTGGTTCAGATGTTGCATCTGCTCTTCAGATGGCTGGTGTCCTAGACTACACACCTGCTCTCAGCGCCAACCTAAATGTGGACGACACAGGCAACACCTTCGCGGGTGTCCTAAATGGCCGCATGAAGGTCTACGTTGATCCATACTTCACCAGTGCATCTGGTAACCAGTATGCAACTGTTGGATACAAGGGGTCCAGCGCATTTGATGCAGGTCTCTTCTACTGCCCATATGTACCTCTACAGATGGTCCGTGCAGTTGGGGAAAACACCTTCCAGCCAAAAATCGGATTCAAGACACGCTACGGCATGGTCGCAAATCCATTCGCAACAACAGCCGCTGATGGTTCCGTCAGCACTGCGGTGAATGATAAGAACATCTACTACCGCATTGTTACTGTCGCAAACCTAATGTAATAAAAACAATACGGTTTCGATGAAACTTAGAGGGGGGCTTCGGCTCCCCTCTTTTTTTATATATTGATCTATATAAATAGTACATGATATACTTAAAACGAAATATGGTTACTGTAGAGATCTTATATTACATGCCAGACTATAATGACATTGTTCAGGAATTTATCTGGCAGACTGACGATATCATACCAGAAATACCTAGAGTTCACAGATTCTTAAACTTCTGGAAAGATCACATCGAAGCAGTAATAAAAGAAGTACAAGTTGGTTATTCGGACAATCACCGTGGATATAGAACGGTAGAATTTATAGAAGAGATTAAAAAATGGCATTGATACCAAAAATTGGAGTTGATCTTCTTGAGTCTGAAACACTGACTCAAAATCTCAACTTTTTATCCCCTCTTGGATTCCGTTTTGTTTTAAATAGAGCACCGAATATAGAGTACTTCTGTCAAGCGGCAACGTTACCAACAATATCTATGGTAGAAGCAATTCAAACCAATCCATTTGTGAACATACCTCGACCTGGAGACAAGATTTCATATGAACCATTTACTCTTACTTTCAGAGTAGATGAGGAGATGAAAAACTATTTGGAGATATATAACTGGATTATCGGTCTGGGTCATCCAGAAAATTTCAGACAGTACAAAAATCTAGATACATCACGAGCAAGTATATACTCTGATGGAGCTCTGATTATTTTGAATTCAAATAATAATCCAATCGTTCGAATTTCTTTTGAAGATATGTTTCCCCTATCGCTATCACCACTTGCTTTTGATGTAACACAAACAGATATTGAGTACCTGCAAGCAGAGGTAACATTTAGGTATCGTCAATTTACGGTGAATAATACCGTATAATTTGTTTACTTTTCAGCTAACCTTGATATAATAGGCCTTGAGCCGATTTTATAAGGTATTAAATGGTTACTATTACTGAATCTGCTAAAGATTATCTTAATTCAGTACGCGGTGATGATTTTGTATCACTTGGTGTACAGGGTGGAGGATGTGCTGGATTTCAATACACATGGGGACTTAAATCTGATAGCCCAGATATAGAATGGAGTGATCCTATTGATGGTGTGCTTGTGGTAGATCCAGTAGCGGAATTATATATATTAGGTAGTACGATCGATTATGTAAATGAATTAGGTGGTTCTTTTCTTACGGTAAAGAATCCAATGTCAACATCAAGTTGTGGATGTGGAGAAAGTTTCGGTATATGAAAATTGAAGATATTATTGGTATGTGGCAAGAGGATGTAAAGATTGATGAAACCGAGCTATCACGAGAAAGTCTTAACATCCCTCTCTTACATGGTAAATATTTGAAGCATTTCTCTGATGAGAGATTGAAGCTTCGTGCCTTCAAGATGAAGCAAAAACAGCTGCATCAAAGGCTTATGGATTACTATCATGGAGACTTAAATAATCCAGAAGATTTGGCAGAACTTGGAAGAGAGCCATATCCGTTTAAGAGGTTAAAGAACGAGGTTTCTTATTATGTAGAAAGTGATTCTGAAATGGTCCAGTTGAATACAAAAATTGCGTACCAACAGGAAATGGTTGATGTATTAGAGGAAATTCTGAAAGCAGTAAACACAAGAGGTTTTGTGATTAAGAATAGTTTAGATTTTTTGAAATTCACGAGTGGTCAGTGATGCTTTATATTATGGACAAAATAACAATGAGAACAAATGTCCAAAGCAGCATGGAGTACTTCGAATTTATTATTAGAACAGAATGATATACGTGGGAATACCTTGATTATTTCGAAGGCAAATGAAGTATATATGAAAGTGGATGCAGAACCTGTAATTCGTCAGGAACTGTCTGATTACTTTACGTTTACTGTACCAGGTGCAAAGTTTATGCCTGCATATCGCAATCGCATGTGGGATGGTAAGATGCGGTTGTATAATGCAATGACTAAGGAATTGTATCTTGGTCTATTACCGTATGTTCAAGTCTTTGCTGATGAAAGAGACTATGAAATTGATATTAAAGATGATATTGGATTACGAGAAAACTTTTCAGTAAAAGAAGCAAATGAATTTATACAAGAACTCAAAACTAAATTCAGTCCTCGTGATTATCAGTTGGACAGTTTCGTTCATCTCGTACGAAATAATCGTGGTCTACTTGTTTCTCCAACTGCTTCGGGCAAGTCATTCATTATATGGCTCCTGACTCAGTGGTACGGTGATTGTAAGACCCTTATCATTGTACCGACCACCTCGTTGGTTCATCAGATGAGATCAGACTTTATTGAGTACGGATCTGATGGTGATGACATTCATATGATTATGAGTGGACAAGATAAAAATACAGATGCAAGAATTGTGGTGTCCACTTGGCAGTCACTTTATAAAATGAGAAAAGATTATTTTGCCCAATATGATGTTGTTGTGGGAGATGAGTGTCACTTGTTTAAAGCAAAATCACTCACATCTATTATGACAAAACTCATTGACTGCAAGTATCGTTTTGGTTTTACTGGAACGCTTGATGGAACACAGACTCATAAGTTAGTCCTTGAAGGTCTGTTTGGCAGAGTAAAGCAGTTTGTTAGAACCCGTGAGCTCATCGATCAAGATCATCTGGCTAATTTTAAGATTAAAGCTTTGGTGCTAAAATATACTGATGAAGAAAAGAAATTTGTCAGTAAAATGAAATATCAAGATGAAGTTGATTTTATTGTAAGCAATCAAAGAAGAAATAAATTCATACAAAATTTAACCTTATCACTCAATGGTAATACTCTTTTGTTATTTCAATTTGTTGACAAACACGGAAGAATATTATATGATAACATATCAAAAGCAATTAAAGACGATAGAAAAGTTTTCTTCGTCTATGGAGGCACTGATGCAGAGACTCGCGAAAAAATCAGGGCAATTACTGAGGGGCAGAAAAACGCGATTATCATTGCCTCGTACGGCACCTTCAGCACTGGGATTAATATCAGGAATCTTCATAATATTATTTTTGCTTCTCCCACTAAGTCTCGTATACGTAATCTTCAGTCTATTGGCAGAGGCTTACGTAAGGGTGATGCAAAAGATAAGGCAACACTTTTTGACATTGCCGACGACTTGAGGCACAAAAGCAAAGTAAACTATACACTCAAGCACTTTTCAGAAAGAGTAAAGATCTATAACGAAGAAGAATTTGAATATAAGATATATAACATAAATCTCTAAGGAAAAAGCAATGAAACCAATTATAAATTACTTCAAGCTTATTAGTGGAGAGCATATTATATCTATGGTAGATAGTCTCGATGATGAATACGCAGTTCTTTACAAACCACTGCAGCTGTTTGTTTACAACACATATCGCGGAGCTTCAGTTAAAGTTGCAAAGTGGATACCGTTTACTGACGAAGTTATATTCTCAATAAGGATGTCAAATATACTCATTCATTCAAATGCGTCTGAAGATATGGAAGACTACTATCTTGGTTGCTTAAATTCTCTTGATGATATCCAGGACCAGGATGAGCGTGAACAAAATTTTAATGTAGAAACAAATCATGATGAGGCAGATAATGATGAAATCACACAAGCTTTCTTTGAAAGATATTCAAACACAAACATTGTGGTGCACTAATGGGTAGAACATCAAAAGCTAAAAAAGAGCACTACGTTAATAATAAAGAATTTTTGGCAGCCATGGTAGAGTTCAAAAACATGGTGAATGAAGCAGCAAGTTTAGAAAAAGAGAGACCAAGAGTGACTCCTTATATCGGAGAGTGCTTCATGAAAATTGCTGTACATCTTTCACACAAGCCAAACTTTATTAATTATACATTTAAGGAAGAGATGATCTCCGACGGTATCGAGAACTGCTTGCAGTATATCGATAACTTTGATCCGGAAAAATCTCAGAATCCATTTGCATACTTTACGCAGATTATCTATTATGCATTTCTTCGACGTATTCAAAAAGAAAAGAAACACCTGTACACAAAGTACAAAATGACAGATGAGATGTCTATTATGAACATGGATCACAATGTTCAAGATCACGACACTTCATCATATCTTAATTCTAATAAATCAAATGAATGGTCTCGAGAGCACGTAGATGTTTTTATTGAATCATTTGAAGAGTCCAAGCGTAGAAAAAAGAACAAAAACACCACAGCAGTTGATGTTCTTATGGAGAATTAATTGAAAGCTGCAATTATAACGGATACTCATTTTGGTGCTCGCAATGACAGCCAAATTTATATTAAGTATTTTGAAAAGTTTTATAATGATATTTTCTTTCCATACTTGATTGACAACAATATCACCACTGTTTTTCATCTTGGTGATATTGTTGATCGAAGAAAATACATCAGTTACGTTACACTCAGAGAGTTCAAAAGAATCTTTGTTCAGCCGTGCATTGATAACAAAATAAATCTGGTTGGTATTGTTGGTAATCACGATATTCCATATCGTAATACGAACGAAGTCAATGCCATGAATGAACTGTTTAAAGAGAACAATATTACCTTTTATGCAGAGCCTATAGACTATACATTTGATGACTGCAGTGTTGCTTTACTTCCTTGGATCAGCAATGGTAACTACGGCGAGTCCATGGAGTTCATCAAGAATACAAAATCTCAAGTGCTATTCGGTCATTTAGAGCTGAGAGGCTTTGATATGTACAGGGGCATGCCAAATCCACACGGACTTGAGTCTGCACTTTTTGATAAATTTGATCTAGTGTGTTCTGGTCATTTTCACACCAAATCATCAAAGGGAAACATTCACTACCTTGGTAATCCGTACGAGATGTTTTGGAATGATTATAATGATCAGCGTGGATTTCACGTATTTGATTCTACTAAAAGAGAGTTGACATTTATTCAAAATCCATATAGAATATTTAATAAGATATGGTACGATGATACAGATGTGAAACTCGAAGATCTTTTAGAGAAACACGACTTTGATTCTTATAAGGATACCTATGTCAAGGTAATTGTTCAAAATAAAAATAATCCCTATTGGTTTGATATTGTAATGGATAACTTATACAAAGCGGATCCTGCACACATATCAATAGTAGATGATCATAAAAATCTAGATCAGCAGACTGAAGAAGAGATTATCAGTGAAGCTGAAGATACCTTAACATCTCTTTACAAGTATGTCGATCAGATGGATACGCGAGTAGATAAAGCAAAGCTAAACCAACTGTTTGCTAATTTATATACAGAAGCGCAGAATATGGAGCTTTAATTGATACACTTTCATAATGTTCGGTGGCAGAATTTTCTGTCTACTGGAAATGTGTGGACTGATATTCTATTAGACAAGAGTCCAAACACTCTGGTTATTGGTGAAAACGGTGCGGGTAAGTCCACGATGCTGGATGCATTGTGCTTTGCTCTATTCGGTAAACCATTCCGAAAAATAAATAAACCCCAGCTAATGAACTCAGTTAATCAAAAAGACATGCTGGTTGAGACAGAGTTTACTGTCGGTAAATCTCGGTATCGAGTATTAAGAGGTATGAAACCCAATGTATTCGAGATCTATAAAGATAATGTTCTGATAAATCAGACAGCTTCAGTAAGAGATTATCAGAATTATCTTGAACAAAATATCTTAAAACTGAATTTTAATTCATTCACTCAAATCGTGATATTGGGTTCATCTTCTTTTGTTCCCTTTATGCAGTTACCCACGGGTGCTCGTAGAGAGATCATTGAAGACTTACTAGATATCAAGATCTTCACTGCCATGAATATTTTGCTGAAAGAGAAGTTGCAGCAGAATAAAAATAATTTGAAAGACATCAAGTACAAGATTGACTTGGAGCAAGAGAAGCTTGAAGTCCATCAGAAATATATTGATGAGATGCAGTCAAAAAACAAAGAAAGAATTGATAGTCTCAAAGCCGAGATTGAAAAGAGCGAATCGGCAATCAGTCGACTTGAAGTTGACATCACCAACAATAATTCTTCTGTGAAAGAGTTACAGGAGTCTGTAAATGATGAAGAGTCCGTGCAGAAAAAGCTGAACGAGATTCTTAAAATTGAGTCTAAATTTGAGGAAAAGCTTAAAAAACTGAAAAAAGAAATCAAGTTCTATCAAGATAATGACCATTGCCCTACGTGTGACCAAGATATAGATGATGAAATCAAATCTAAAAAGGTCAATCAAAATGAGAGTAAAATCTTAGAGGTTGATGAAGCCTTCGAAAAGCTACAGATTGAGCTAGACAGAGAGAATCAAAGACTTCTTGACATCATGGAGATAAACAAGCAGATACAAGAATTCTTAGAAAAGGTATCTGATAGTAATAACCAGATCTCATCTCTAAACAAATACATCAAGCAACTCAGAACCAATATTGATACAGAGGTGGATGATGTATCTGATCTTAAAGATGAGAATAAAAAAGTAAACGATATCAAGAAACAGATCAAGGGATACGAAAAGAAAAGAGAGAATGAGATTCACGAAAAAGAACTTCTGGATGTTGCCGCTGAGTTACTCAAAGACAAGGGTATCAAGACTCAAATAGTTCGACAGTATGTACCCGTAATGAACAAGTTAGTGAATAAATACTTGGCTGCTATGGAGTTCTTTGTGAGTTTTGAGTTAAATGAAAATTTTGAAGAGACTATAAAGTCCAGACACAGAGACTCTTTCAGTTATGCATCGTTCAGTGAGGGTGAAAAGATGAGGATTGATTTGTCTCTGTTACTTACATGGAGAGCCATAGCAAAGATGAAGAACTCGTCAAACACCAACCTTTTAATTCTGGATGAGGTGTTCGATGCTTCACTAGACTCAAACGGCTGTGATGAGTTCTTAAAATTATTAAACGAACTTGGCAAGGAGACCAATGTCTTTGTAATTTCTCATAAGGGAGATATTCTTCAAGACAAGTTTCGTTCTGTAATTAAATTTGAAAAACATAAAAATTTCTCACGTATTGCTGCGTGATTTGCAATTATTATTAATGAATTTCTCGAGGATTGCAACATGATTTTACACAAAGCCGACCCGGATCGAGCATACTTAATAGAGGACGACCCAGTGCGACCTAACATTAGCTATGCATTTAGAACATCTGTTAACAAAGATTTCTTCGTATACGAGAATGAATTTACAGGTGACGCTGCAGCTTGTATATGCGTATCATATAATGATCAAGTTCCAACCACCATGAGAGAGCTCGTTGAGTTTCCAGATTTTACTGATCCTCCACGCATCGCAGTGTTCTATACGGTTTGGTCCTATCAAAAGGGCGCAGGAAGAGAGATTGTATTTAAGACCGTCGATTGGATCAAAGGAAACAAGCCAGACATTAATAGATTCGTAACTCTTTCTCCTAAGACTAAGATGGCTGAACGCTTTCACCTGCGAAATGGTGCAGTCATGATTGCAGATAATCCAGAGAGCTATAATTTTGAATATAGGAATATTTGATGGGTGTATACACGTTAATTGATAATGCAGACCCGATCCTTAAGGAAAAGACTGAAGCATTTAACTTTGATGATCACAGATTCCAC
>Ga0255768_10004715_pt1 | contig 13285 bp, 17 predicted proteins | sample 071ome_33_FD_179983 | JGI IMG/M metagenome (GOLD analysis project Ga0255768, IMG submission 179983) | Coastal salt marsh microbial communities from the Groves Creek Marsh, Skidaway Island, Georgia - 071412AT metaG (version 2) | ecosystem: Environmental > Aquatic > Marine > Intertidal zone >...
TGATATGAAGTATGGTGTAGATCTTATTATGGAAAAAGAAGGTGATGTATATTTGGTACAAGTTAAAAGTAAATCATATACTGCGAAAAGAAGTACCGATAAACCTCAGTACAGATATATAGATATATTTGCGGGAGAGTCTTTAGATTACAATGGTGTAAACCTATATTATAGAAGTGATAACTTTACAGAAAGGTTTTTGGGTAAAGATGTATTGAAAAATAATATTGAGTACCTTAAAAAGTTTTATAAGGATTAGATAGGTTGCCACCAATCTTTAATTCCATTTTCTAATTCATCTCTATAATTGTAATCATCTTCTCTTTCAGGTTCTTCAGATTCTAAGTATTTTTCAATACCCCAACCAATAACATTATCATAGTATTCAAACTCATCACCAAAATCATCCATACTATACTCATTCATTATGGGAAATATATAATTATCTAATATATTTTTATACAATTTTGTCTTGTCATGTGGTTGATTAACTCTAGACATCCTTTCAGATCTGGGAGGGTTTGGTAATGTGTTTACTTCACCATCTACTTTAAAAAGTGATTCAAAATCATCTACTTCATCTTTTAATTCAACAACTATCATATCATAATCACTAAACCCATTAAAATCTCTCATATAAGGACTATCATTAATTATTTTCATTATGGAGTCAAACCATTCTTCTGGTATTTCACTATCTCCATACGGATCCTCAAAATATTGTATATTATATACAGGTGTATTATAATAATCATCTCTATGGTATTCAAAAGGGCCCATACCATTAATATATAAGTCATCACCCCGATCATTGGAAACTTGTTCTGTTATTACTCTTTTTACAATTCTTTGTAAATCAGATTCTGTTAATCTTATTTTTTTCATGTTTCTTTTTTATAATAAATATTTATATTATTTAAAAAATGTAAAATATTGTAATATTTATAATATATGAATGAATATGATGACATATTAAATAGAATTGTTGAGGAGTTTTATGACACTGGTAAGGTGGTATTAAATGAAGTAGGTGGATTTCAAAAAGAAACAGTTAAAGAAATTAGTAATTTATCGTGGGAAATATTTAAAACGGGACAAAAAGGAAGAGGCTCAAAGATAGAAATAAATAACTATATCAGTATGATAGAAAAATTTTTAACTTTAAATGATTATCACAAAATAATTGTAACAGAAAAAGACTGGTGGAAACCTAATGATTACGTAAATATAATTGATAGGTATTTTAGTGATATGAATAAACCTATCGGAGATAAAATAGATTTTTATGAAAGAATTAAAAAAATTAGTGATAAATTAGACAATCCACCTTTTAGTAAATTAAAAGATACAATAAAATCGACTGAAACGTTTTTAACTTCTAAAGAAGAAATAGAAAAAAAAGAAGAAGAGGAAACTAGTTTTGAAAAATCAATAGAAAATATAGAAACACAAGACACATCGCTTGACTTTTACGAAAAAATAATAGTTGCAGATGAAAAAAATATATTACTTGCTTTTAAAGAAAATTTATGTTTATATGGTGAATTATTAAACGGTAACTTAGATTTAAGGAAATTGATTATGGATTCCTTTACTAGTAAATATTGTGATAAATCTATCGAACATAAATGTCTCGCATCTGGTAATAGTCCTTTAATTAAACAAATTAATGATAGTGATTTATCCAATAAAGACAAAAAAGCATTAAAAACTATTTTAATAGTAGGTCCTTCTGAACTTGAAAATCGTAAAGGTTGTGAGGACGAAACACCTAAAAACATAATAAATCAATATATAAAAACCTTTGGTAGTAAAAAAGAAGAAATTGAAAAAGAATTACCACAAGACAGTATCTTAAATAAAAATATTAAAAATAAATTAGAAAAATGTTATAGTATTATACAGGCTATTGTTACAGAAATGAATAATAATAAAGTCATACGACAAAAAGATAAAACAAAAAACATATTTTCTGATTTAATGGATTCTATTGTAACATATACTAAAGGTGCGGGAAAAAATATGGTATCGACACAATTTGTAGATGATAGGGTTGAAGATAGTCTAAATCAAATAATATATGATTTATATCAGTTATTATTAATAATACAAAGTTATAATGTTTATGATACAAAACAAAAAGAAGAAATCAAGAATATCATTAAAAATATCAGTACACAAATTAATAATAAAGAAAAATTATCTGAAAATTTCTTTAAAATTAGAGAAATAAGGAATCAAAAATATGAAAAATCTTTTGAGTGTGGTGGGTATTTTAAACAAACCAAAGGTGGTAATAGTCCTAAAATAATTAGTGTTACTAATAATGTCCAATTCTTAGAAAATTTATTAGAAGATAGTGGTAAAACTCCTTCTGATATTGTAACTATTATATATAATGAAATAAATGGTAGAATAATTGCAGAAAGTTTAGAAAAACATGATATTAAATCAAATGAAGAGATAACATTAGAAAATGGTACAATCATACCTGCAGAATCTAAAATAGAGGTTAAATTGACTAGTAGGTATAGAGATTACCACTTATCAGAATTTTTTGGTGTATATAAAAATAAACCTTTGGACGAATATACTGATAAATATAATCAAGTAATTAGTGAATTAAAGGAAATGTTAAAAGGTGATGATAAGGGTATTATACAAAAAATTAAAGATACTACTGCGGGTATATTCTATGAAAATTATATGTACACCCCAATAGGTAACGTTAAAATAGAATGGTCGGATATGGGACAAAGACCAACAGAAAAAAGACTCTCTTTAAGGGTTAGTGTTATAGATGAATCAAAGATATCTCAGTGGACAAAACAAAATGGTAATTGTAATTGTGAACCATTTTTAAAGGGGGTTGCATGTTCACAAAACGAATCCACAGATAGATTAGATGAAATAATAGAAAACTTTTTTGACACTGGAAAATTTGTATTTTAAAATAAAATATTTATATTTGTAAAAAAAAACAATTATGGGATGTGATATTTATATGTTTGCTGAAAAAAGAAACCCAAAAACAGGTAAGTGGGAAAAGATAGGTAGACAATTTATCGACCCTAATATGGTAGGTATGATTGTAGATTATATGTCAAAGTGGTATGGTTTAACTGAAGATGAAGCATTTAAGATAGTTAAAAAATATTATCAAGGTTACGAAGCTTCTGATAAGTTAGAAGAAAAAATTTATAAAGATATAGAAAAAAGGGTGTCAAGTGACCCAAATTTTAATTGGTGGAATGACACCAGTAAATTACCTGACCCTAGGACTGATCAACCATATGTTGGACGTAATTACACATTGTTTGGGGCACTAGCGGGTGTTAGAGATTATAATATGGATATTATATCTGACTTTGCAAAGGGATTGCCTGTAGATGTTAGTACAGAAGTTTGTGGTATTTCAGATGAATGGGGTATAGATGGTCACTCACATAGTTATTTAACGGTAAAAGAACTAATAGATAGTAAATACTATAAAATGTCTGAGAAAGAATTATATGATATAGGTATGGGTGATTTTTTCTTTAAACAAGTAGTTAATACCCTATTAAGTATGGGTAATCCAAAAGATGTCAGAATCGTATTTTGGTTCGACAATTAAAAAAAATTAAAGTTTTTTTAAAAAAAATTTGACTTTTCAATAATTAGTTACTATATTTGTACTCACAAACATTAAAAACGACTTAAAAACAGAATTATGAACAACTCTCAAATGGATATGGTGGAAAATCAAAATGTTACTTTAACAGATAACGGGATGGTTACAAATCCTACTTCACTTAATAAGTGTGTAGATTTGTTTTTCTCTATCGGATCGATGAGAGGTAAGTCAAAGGATAAAGTTGTAAACCTATTTAATGAGGCGTACAATGAAAATCCATTAGTTGCGTCAAAAATCCTATTTTGGGTTAGAGACGTTCGTGGTGGTGCAGGTGAAAGAGACGTTTTCAGAAATGTGATTTCTTTCCTAACCACTAATTCACCACAAACAGTTAGAAAGAACATTGGACTAATTCCAGAATTTGGAAGATGGGACGATGTTTTAGTTCTACTTGGTACAGAGTTGGAGGATGATATGTTCTCCCTTATCAAAACCGCCCTATCAAACGGAGACGGTCTTTGTGCGAAGTGGATGCCGAGAAAAGGTGTCGTAGCCAACAAACTACGTAAATTGTTTAGAACCACACCTAAACAATATAGAAAGATGTTGGTAGAACTTACTAACGTTGTGGAATCTAAGATGTGTGCGGGAGATTGGGAGTCAATTGATTACTCAAAACTTCCATCTCTTGCGTCATCTAGATATCAGAAGTCATTTAACAAAAATGATAACGAAAGATACAACGAGTATAAAAAGTCTTTACAAGATGGTACTGCGAAAGTTAACGCTGGGGCAGTATACCCATATGATATCATTAAGTCTATGAATTACGGAGGTGATAACATTGTTTCTGAAAAACAATGGGAGTCATTACCTAATTGGATGGAAGGTTCCGTTGAAAGAATTCTTCCCGTAGTAGACGTATCAGGTTCTATGGGTTGTGAAGTAGGTGGAAACCCTAACCTATCTTGTATGGATGTGGCAATATCTTTGGGTATGTACATCTCGGAGAGAAATGAAGGTTCTTTTAAAGACGCTTTCATTACTTTCTCAAACAACCCACAACTCCAATACCTAACTGGGTCTCTATTAAGTAGACTGACACAACTTAGGAGAGCGGATTGGGGGATGTCTACTGATTTGGAGGCGGTGTTTAATCTTATTCTGAATCAGGCGAAGATGAACAATGTACCCGAAGATAATATGCCGACAAAGATTCTGATTCTATCAGATATGCAATTCAATCAGGCGACGCGAAGAGATAGTCTCGGTGCTCAGTCTATGATTGAGGCGATGTATGAGGAGGCAGGATACACTAAACCAGATATCATTTACTGGAACCTAAACGCCAAAGGGGGTAACTTCCCAGTGGAGTTTGATAAAAATGGTACGGCATTGGTATCAGGGTTTAGTCCGTCAATTCTTAAATCCCTTTTGGGTGGAAAGAATATGACACCAGAATCCATAATGATGGATACTGTAAATGACGACAGATACAGTGTAGTAACTGTATAAAACGTTCTTTGAAAGATATTTTGTGATAGTTAAGGAATAATTGCAGCAAATTTTCTAACTTTAAATTCAAGCTACAATAGAGAAGGGCTTTGTTAACCCTCCTAACCATAAGATTGTAAACCGTTTAGGCGGGGGACCACTCAGAGTTAGGTAAAGAGACTAACGATTCCGATATCACAAAGTATTAATGGTGTAAAACGAATGGTTTCTGCAAACTATCTTTAAGAACTAGAATGTAGATCAGAGGTTTTATTCTCCCTTTACCCAAAATTTATAAAGGGGGCAACCATAGGTGAGGTTTAAAATGGGATAGTCCCATCCTTTAGGTTGTAAAACACCCCTCTTGGTTTTGTCACAAGTAAAAATAAGACACTCAGTGGGGCTGAGTTAAAAATCTACCGTAGGGATGGACGCTACGTTAAATAACATCCAGATCCCCATTCCGACACCAAAAAATTAAAAGGGAGAGTACGTCAAAAATACTTTCCCTTTTTTGTTTTATTAAAAAATTTTTATTATATTTGTGATATGAGTAAAGTAGTTTACATAGGAGATATTCACGGTAGAGATGTGTGGAAAGAGATCGTTAAAAAACATTCTGATGCAGACACATTTGTTTTTATTGGGGATTACTTTGATTCGTTTAATATTAGTGGTATCGAACAACTTAGAAATGTGGAAGACATTGTAGAGTTTAAAAAATCTCAAGAGTTGGATCCTAACAAAAAAGTATATTTGTTGATTGGTAATCACGATATTCATTATTGGCCTGGTGTTAAAGACAAAGGTGGGACATCTGGTTTCCAACCAACAATGATGTTTCAGTTCGAACAATTCTTTAGAGAAAATGAGAATATGTTTCAGATGGCAGTTTCTTTGGGGGATACAATAAATAGAAGATTGTGTACACATGCGGGTGTAAGTGCAAAGTTTCTTAAAGATGTAGGATATTGGACATATGATTATGGAGATGAATCTCACGTAGCAGAGTTTTTAAATGATTTGTTCAAACATAAACCAAATGAGTTTACCTTTACTGCTTACAGTGATAGAGTAATGGGGTTTGTGGATGGGTATGGAGATAATGAAGACCAATCACCTATTTGGATTCGTCCAAAGTCTTTACAAAGGGCAAACAAAAATGAAGATATTAAGAAAATGTATGTTCAGATTGTAGGACATACACAACAAGACCACATTGATATCAAAGGTAAAACAACTGGAGGTAAATATTATTATATTGATACATTACCAACAGGTGAATATCTTGTTGAGGTTGATGGTGAGTTTAGTGTGGATTATTGTACTATTATAAAATATATTTAAAATTAATATTATGGGTTACGGAACGGCATTTACGACAGAAGTTTATTTAAACAGACAATTGTTTGAAAATCGTTGTCAATTGGATGAAATGGTTAAAGAATTAGAAGGTTATATTGAATCATCTAAAAGAGAGTTAACTGCGTTAGCGGTAGCAACACCAAGAGATATTATTGCGGAAAAAGATGAATCAGGTTATCCTCAAAATCCATTTGACGAGGTACTTAGAAAAACTTCTGAAATTTTTGAATTTATGGAAGAAAACTATAGTAATTTAAACAAACTTTACCAGTACCAACAGTATCTGGATGAGAATCCTGATGTGGATATGAATCAATTTAAAGATATGTAAAATGAAACACTTTATTAAAAGGAAAATTTGGCAAATTAAAAATGTATTTAGATGGTTACCGATCATTTGGAAACAATATGATTTTGATTACAACTATTCTTTAGAAGTTTTCAAATTTCAACTTCAAAAACAAGCCGAATTTTTAGAATCTGACAGAGCAGTAACTTTGTGTGCTAAAGATAAGGCAAAACGTATTCGTACCGTTATTAAGTTAATGGATAAAGTATATGAAGATGATTACTCTATGGAATATGTAGATAAACTAAAAGAGTTATATGGTAAAGATGTTTTGGAGGTTTCATTTGTAGAAACTGATGACACAACATTTAATGATTTTAGTGGTAAAACTGAAAAGTTATTTTCTATGAGATATAAATATGAAACATGGGATAATGCAGATGAAATAGAAAAGGTTAAAGAAAAACTTATTAAGGAATCACACGTTAAACAGATGCGTGCACATAAGATATTATGGTCTTTAATTGAAAAAGATATTAGGGATTGGTGGGATTAAATAAAAATTATCTTTTTCACATTAAGGTGTTTACTATGTCAAAAATTTTCAGTAACATTATACTATAATAACAAAAAGTTAAACTTTATATTAAGAATGAAAATTGTTACTAAGAATAATAGGTTAGAAAAAGGTGTTAGATATTATCTAATCTATTTAAATGATGATAACGGAAACCCTATAGAGTGTTTAGAAGCTGAAGGGGAAGAAGATAGACTAAATAAAGAGAATGAACTTAGTAAGAAGTATGAAATATCTACGGAAGATATTGACTACGTTTCATTGGAAAAGTTTAGAACCCAAATAAGAGAGTACACACCACTAATATTGGTATTCTATTTAGATAAAAACTTATTCTCAAATAGAGAGATGATTGCCACTTATGGTGAAAACGTAAGACAATACTTAGAAAATAAAGGGGATGATGTTAGACTATTCTTTTTACCTACTGAGACTGAAGAAAGGATAAGTTGTATCAACCCTGTATACATTGATGAACAAGAGGACTTCGATAGGTTACAAGATCTAATCGAAGATTTAACCAACAAGTTTCAGATAGGTGTAGAGTAGGTTAGGGACGGGTGGATGAACGATAAGTTTTATTAATTGTCCACCCTGTTTTTTCTACAATTCTTTTATACAACTTAGTTCTATTTCTTTTACCTACTAACCCAGTAAACATAATATTACTTACTTTATTGGTTTCACAAAACTCTCTAAGTGTTTTATATAATCTTCTAGCGTCAGAACTATTCTTACAAACTACAATATCAAAATCACCATTCTGATAAATTAAAACTTTATTAATTACGTAGTTAACTTGTTTTATTTTATCTTGTTTATTTCTTCTTAGTAATATTTTTTTAATTATTTCTTTTGTTTCCATTCTCTGATCATAACCAAAGACAGTGAACTTCTCTTCGTAGTAGTAATCATCTTTATGTACTAAACTCCATTTATCGCTATTAATATTAACTGGTGTTGTTCTACCTAATTCATCTCTTACATAAAAAGGGGTATCACTTTCTTCCCTTTCTTTTAGAAACATTATCTCATAGTGAACAGGTTTTACTTTTTTATAAGCGTTGTTTTTCTTAGGAAACAAAACTTTATTTTTGTCCTTTGTATTGAAATATTTTTCCTTTGCAGTATCTTCATTACTACCTTCGTACAGAATTTTTTTCTTCTTTCCGTCTTTGGTAATAATAATTTTATACACCATACCTTTATTTTTTAATAAAAAATACTTATAATTGGTAATAAATAAATATTAAATGAATAAAGAATATGATCCTATTGATTTTAGAATAAACTCAGAAGAGGCTAAAGTACTAAATGAATGGATGGGATATATATACTCAAAGCATGGTAAGTATGGTAAGTTTGAATATAAGTTTAAAGATAAAGATAACTTAAAATACGATGTTTGGGTTTACAATGATTTAGAGAAATCAGAAATCTGTTTAACCACAAAAAAATGAGAGAAGAAGATTTATATTGTCATTATAGTGATTTACCATCTCCTATGGCGTATTTAGATGATACAATGGATTATGATGGTATGGGTAATCATGGTAGATTTCCAAAACCTAATGTTAAAAGAAAAAGTATTATGAAAAGACTCATACAAAAAATAGTTTTTTGGTGGGGTATAATAAAACCAAAAAAGAAAAATAAATCTATATGGGATTTGTGAAATTAAAAAAATATGATAAATAAATTAAGTTATAAGGATGTCGAAATAGACTTTAAAAAAGGAACAATTGTTACATTAAATGGTGGTAAAAGTTCATTAGATGAGTGTGATGATAGTGAAGTTGTAAATGTGATAAAAGGTAACATAGAGTACCACCAAAGAAGGGTAGAACATTTAAATGAAAGACTATCAGTTAAAGAAGAAACTATAATACCATTTAAGGGTGGGTATAAAATAAGAGAACCATTAACAGAGGGGGCGAGAAAAAAGTTTGAGGTTAGTGTTAAAGAACATACAGACGAAATTAAAGAACTTAATAAACTGTTAAATAAATATAGTAATGGGTAAAGACTACTATGAAATATTGGGTGTTAGTAAAGACGCTAACGAAACAGATATTAAAAAGTCTTACAGAAAATTATCTAAACAATATCACCCTGACCTAAACCCAAATAATAAAGAGGCGGAAGAAAAGTTTAAAGATATTGCGGAGGCGTACTCAGTATTATCTGATTCAGAGAAAAGAAGTAATTACGATAGATTTGGTAGTGCGGATGGTAGAGGTAATCCGTTTGGTGGTATGGATATGGATGACATATTCTCACAATTTTTTGGTGGGGGAAATCCATTCGGTGGTAATAGACAACAAAATAGAAGAAGAAAGGGTAATGATATTAGAATTAACCTAAAGATGTCATTAGAAGACTTATATACGGGTGTACATAAGAAAATAAAGTATAGGAAAACAAATAAATGTTCCACTTGTAATAATACTGGTGGGGATCATACAACTTGTTCTGATTGTGGTGGTAGAGGAATGAGAATACAGGTACAGGACACACCTTTTGGTAGGGTACAACAATCAGTAGTTTGTGGAAAGTGTCAAGGTAGTGGTAATATGTTAACTAAGGCGTGTAACACTTGTAGTGGTTCTGGTGTCACTTCTAAAGAGGTTGAATATGAATTCGATGTACCTAGAGGACTTTTAGATGGAGAGATGTTAAAAGTTAATGGTATGGGTAACGCGGTTAAGAGTGGTATAGATGGGGACTTAATCATTAACATTGTAGAAATACCACACGAAAAATTCAGAAGAGCGGGTATCGACATACACCAAACACTTAACTTAACATATAAAGATTTGGTTTTGGGTAATACAGATGTTCACGTTGACACTATTGATGGTAAAATAAAAATTAAAATCAAAGAGGGTACAAAAGTAGGGACAATGTTAAGAATACCGAACAAAGGATTTGTCAGAGGAAACGAGACTGGTGATATGTTATTGGAGGTTTGGTTGGAGATACCTGAAAATGTTTCTGAAGAAGATAAAGAAAAAATTAATTCATTATCCATTTGATTTTTTAAATATAAATCTTTAATATTAAACAAAAATAAAAAGTAAAATTATGGCAAAGTTTGAAGAAGTCTATGAAGACACATTGGAATTATTCCAAAAACACATTGAGCAATCACAAATACCTAGAATGGTAAAGTTTAAAATTCTTTCTAATGAGGGAATAAAGAAAGAGTTTGGTAAAGTATCGAAGACAAGTGACATTGTTAAGTTTATGACAGATTATGATGTTGTGATACAGGTTAATGAACCTATCTTTGATCAGTTGGAGGAAAAACAAAAAGAATACGTAGTTAAAGATTTGTTAGCTCAGATTATTTACGACATTGACAAAGACAAAATTAGTATTGTGTCACACGATATTACAACATTCAGTGGGGTACTTAGGGATTATGATATTGATACTTATCTTTCTATTAAAGAAAGTGTGGTTACATTATTAGAACAAAAGAAAATACAAGAAGACGCTTCTAAATAATATATGGAGACAGATATCATATATAACGAAGATTGTCTTGTCACACTATCTAAAATGGAAGATAACTCCATTGATTTGATAGTAACGTCACCACCTTACAATAAAGGTTATTGGAGTAGTAACAGAAATATGAAAAATGGTTTCGGTACTAAATCCAGAAGAATTGAGTATGATGGTTATAGTGATTGTATGAAACCTGAAGATTATGACGATTGGCAACGAAATGTAATTTCAGAATGTCTAAGAGTTTTAAAACCTACGGGATCATTGTTCTATAACCACCAACCAATTCAAAAGTTACATCAGGAGATATTTCCTAAATACGTTTTTGAGTTCCCATTAAAACAAACTATAATATGGGATAGAAAAAACACACCTAAATTAGATAAGTCCTACTTCTATCCAACGATAGAGTATATCTTTTGGATACAGAAAACCAAAGATAGTAGGACTAAATTTAATAGAGGTAATACTATTTTTAATAAAGTAGTGTGGACATTCAATCCAGACAAAGACAATAAATTTCCCGCACCTTTCCCAATAGAGTTACCACTAAATTGTATATTAGCTTGTACAGATGAAAATGATGTTGTGTACGATCCGTTTATGGGTAGTGGTACAACTGCGTTAGCGTGTAAACAAACTAATAGAAGATATATTGGTAGTGAGATAGGTGATTGTGAAATAAGTAATAATAGATTAAATAAAGTAGAAAATTATGAGTGAAATTAATAAGACTGCAACTGATCCTAATTTGACAGAACAAGATAAAAATTGGGAACTTATGAGTGTTTTGGGTATGAAATGGTCCGAAACAAAAGAATTGACAGAAGAAGATAAAGATTTCTTACTTACTAAAGTAGAAGGAATTAAATCACAAATGAGGGCACAAGCATTGTCTATAAAATAAAATTTATAAACTCATTAGAGTATAATGCAATTACGTGCAGTTACGGGTTACTCCTTTGAAAGAGAAGTAAGGAGTAGAGAAGGTTTTGATCGTTATATCAAAGCACCTAGAATCAAATGGAGTGGTGTTGGTAGGAATAACGTAGAAAGATTAGTTTCTTTGGGTAAGAACCCTGAATTATTTAAACCTATAATAGAAGAGTCCAAATTTACTAAAGCGGACGCTAGAGATAAAGATGGTAATCTTTTTGAAATAAAGAAGTATTTTAAGAAAGATTTATATAAGTTTAGACTCTACTCGGAACCCATAATCAAAGTATCCCCCAGACGTAGTAATTGGGGTAAAGGTGATCCTTTCTATGATAACTTTAAAGACGCTGAAGAGTACAATAAATTTATTTATAAAATAACCAAAACAAAGTGGTGGAAGAAGTATAATAAAACCATATTGGAGAATATTTATAAATCAAACAATGGTATATTCAGTAGAGATGGTTTTATTCCTTATTCTGAATTAGAATTTAAATGGGTTATTAATAAAGGTGAGTATGCACCTATCTTCGATAATTACCATAGGTTAACCATAGTTTTTAAGTTAAAAGAAAAATTGACTATTAAAAATAAAATCATTAAATTTGTACATCATATACTTGACAAATTTAATATTGTTAGTAAATTTAATAAAAAAAGATAGATGATTAGTTATATTGGTGGTAAGGCTAGAATCTCTAAATGGATAGTACCATTTATACCCAGAGATATAGAAACTTATGTTGAGACATTTGGTGGAATGTTTTGGGTATTCTTTAAAATGGATTTGAGTAAGTATCCTAATCTAAAGACTGTAGTATATAATGATTTTAATGGTTTGAATGCAAACCTATTTGATTGTTGTAATGATTACGATAGACTGTGGGACGAACTAGCAAAATATCCTTGTCAACAATTAGGTGTTACAGACACACCACCACAATATGAAGAAATGTTCAATCAATACCAACAAGAGGTATTTCACAGTGGGGTTACTATTACACAAGAAAACAAATATGAGATTGCTGCGAAGTATGTTTATGTTTTAACTCAAATATTTTCTGGGTCAAAACCTGAGACATCTTCGTATATGGATTATAAAGGTAAGTACAGATGTAAAGTTCTTATCTTTATGGATAAGTTAAAGAATCCAGAATATAGAAAACATTTTGATAAGATTACTTTTGTTGAGAATATGGATTTTCAAGAAGTGATTGAGAAATATGATTCTGAGACTACATACTTTTATGTGGATCCTCCTTATTGGAAAACAGAAAATTATTATTCTAATCACGACTTTGATAGAAACGATCACGAAAGATTGGCGAAATCGTTAAAAAGTATGAAAGGGAAATTTTCATTAAGTTATTATGACTTTCCTTTGTTGAAAGAATGGTTTCCTAAACACGAATATGTTTGGGAAATGAAAGAGTTTGCAAAAGCTGCCGCAGCTAAAAGTGGTAAAAAACAAAATATGGGTGAGGAGTTATTGGTT
>Ga0255768_10004720_pt1 | contig 13280 bp, 14 predicted proteins | sample 071ome_33_FD_179983 | JGI IMG/M metagenome (GOLD analysis project Ga0255768, IMG submission 179983) | Coastal salt marsh microbial communities from the Groves Creek Marsh, Skidaway Island, Georgia - 071412AT metaG (version 2) | ecosystem: Environmental > Aquatic > Marine > Intertidal zone >...
CGACCCTCTGATTAACAGTCAGATGCTCTAACCAACTGAGCTAAGGAGGAATATTGTGTCCGATTCGTTCAAATCGGGGTGCAATAATACATCAAAGTGTGAGAGTGTACAATACTTCCGAGAAAAAAATCTATTCGATTTCAAGGGTGGATTTGCGTTCCTGAAGGATTGTATCGATGCTGAGCGTATCTGCCTTCGGAAATTGATCTCAATTTGTGGAGACCATATACGTTTTGAGGCCGATTCTAAAATATTAATTCACTGCGTTAATTGATTGTGAAACTAATCGGGGCCCCGTACCTTTGCGCCATAAATTCAAGTACATGAGCCTACTAACTGTTGGAACCATGGCGTACGACGCGCTCGAAACGCCTTTCGGAAAAACTGATCGCATTCTCGGTGGTGCGGCAACTTACATCGCCCTTAGTGCGAGCTATCACGTAGAAAAGAGCAACATCGTTTCAGTGGTGGGAGCAGACTTTGAGCAAGCGCATTTGGACCTGTTGGCCAATAAGGGCGTAGACCTTGAGGGGGTACAAATCATTCCGGATGGTAAGACCTTCTTCTGGAAGGGCAAGTACCACATGGACATGAACACGCGTGACACTTTGGATACGCAGTTGAATGTATTAGAGCACTTTAACCCAGTAGTGCCTGAAGGTTTTAAGGATTGCGAATACCTCATGTTAGGGAATTTGATGCCTTCGATCCAGCAGAAGGTATTGGACCAGCTACCACAGCGTCCAAAATTGGTCGTTCTAGATACCATGAACTTCTGGATGGACCATTTCTGGGATGATTTGATGGTGGCTTTGAAAGGCGTTGATGTCTTGACAATCAATGATGAAGAGGCACGCCAAATGTCTGGCGAGTACAGCTTGGTGAAAGCAGCGAAGAAGATCATGACCATGGGCCCGAAATACTTGATCATCAAAAAAGGTGAGCATGGTGCCTTGTTGTTCCATGGAGACAACGTGTTTAGCGCGCCGGCCCTTCCGTTGGAAGAGGTTTTCGACCCAACTGGTGCTGGTGACACGTTCGCTGGTGGTTTCATTGGGTACTTGGCGAAGACTGGGGATTTGAGCTTTGAGAACATGAAGCGCGCAGTGATTTGGGGTTCGGCGATGGCGAGCTTCACCGTTGAGAAATTTGGTACGGAGCGAATTGCTGAGTTGACGACTGAAGAGATCAACTCCCGATTGGAGCAGTTTAAAGATTTGGTAAGCGTAGACATCAAGTTGGTGTAAGCGCAGTCTTATAAATATTGAGAAGCCCGGCCCGCGAGCCGGGCTTTTTTTGTTGGAAAGGTTTTACGGGCCGGAAGGGCACCCGCCTGAGCTCACGGTCCAGAGGATTTCTTCTGTACGCAGTTGCCAATCGGTTGGGAGGCTTGCGTTTTCTAATAGGAAGTTGATGGTTAAGAATTCAGCGGGGCCGATCCCGGAGAAACAAGGATTGGGGAAGGGCTCTAATGGGCATTGCAAAGGTGAGTTTGGGTCCCATTGTTGGGGGACTAAGTTGCTATAGTCAGGAAAGAGGATGAGTGTGGCCTGGCCCGGCGGCGCGCTCATGCGCTGAACGTATAGGCACCACGGAGTATTTTCCCCTATTCCCGAAAGCACAAGATTGGCTTCCGTCGAAAGGGGGATGGCGTTCGCGTAATTGGCCCCAGCGGTATAGGGCGGATCAAGATGCGAGGCATCTATTGTTTCTTGATTCTGACTAAAACTTATCCAGAAACTTTGTGATTTTAAAATGCTTATAAACAATACATTGAATAAAGTGGTGTATATAGATTTCATAAAAATTCGTATTGAATATTCAGCCACTGCGTCGATGCTTTATATGCACCATAGTTTGTACCGCGATGTAGGATTAGGGAAATCGGAATGCCTTGGCCAGGAAGATGACCAGTGCTAAGCCCGTCCGATGGGGTCAAAAGGATTTGGCTAATTTCGTTGAGATTGATGGGTCCGCTTGGAGTAAAGGATCCGGTATTTGATATGCCGGGCTGTGCTTCGGCGACTAGGTTAAATAAGCTCTGCGAATTGCGAGAAATCAACAGGCTTTTTGTGCTGTGTTTGGACTTTGTAATGAAGAGTTCTTGGGGGGTTATTGAAATAGGATTTTCTAGGAGCCCAAGGCCAGACTCGAGAGGGTTATTGCAGTCTACCGAGAGTTGATTATTCCCAATGCGCACAAGGGATATCGGTGCATATTCAATGGTGAAAGAAGTGGATTCTTCCAAATGAAACCGTTGTCCAAGAAGGGTTAATGGGAGTAAGAGCGGGACTAGAAATTTCATAGTTCTTGAAAGGGAATTTGATTAGGAATTTCTTGGATTACTAAGGGCTGCTCAAGGATCTGCTCTTCCACAATTTCGACAGCCATGGGAAGGGCGGTAAAGTATTTTCCGAGCCCACGGATGTGGAGTTCGTATACGCCCGATTTTAGGTTGCTCATGTGATAATGCCCCAGTCTAGTTACTCGGCATTCATGTAACGAGTCGTTTGAGCCAATGAGTTGTATGGAAACGGTGTTCCAATCAATCGACGGCCTTAGCGCAGGCGCACTCAGGAAGGAAATATCAATAGATCCTTGTATCGCACTTGTAGTAAAACATTGAATAACAATATTTTGAGAAGCCTTAGTGAGTAAGATGGTTTGAGAATATCCGGCAGAGGGAAACTTCGCAAAGGGCAAAGATTCTGGATGTATCTCAATGGTAGCCTCAGTACCAGTCAGGTGCTGGAAAGTGAAGGTGCCTTCGAAATTTGACTGAACGGTGCGGCCCTGGCAAGTGATCATTGCGCCTTGAACGGCCTTGCCGTCCATGCCTTCTATACGGCCTTTTAGGGTTGCGTGTGACCGCTCTGGAAAAAGGTTTGCATTCCATCCTATCCGCAAAGGAATTCTACGACTAGAACTTAGTGTAATGTTTTGATTATTGATGGATTTCGATAGGGTAGTTTGGTAAAACCATTGGTTGGAAAATAGTGATGTATAGGCCCATTGGCCACTGATTCTATAACCGCAAAGGGATGCACTTCCTTGAGCCCGAAGGTTCCATCCGTTGCTTAGTTGTTGTGCGCTGAAGCCAAAAGTTTGTTGAGGTCCGCGCCAGCGGTACATTCCCGTCCAACCGTTTTGCTGGGTGGCCTTACCTGCTTGTTGTTGGAATCGGCCACTAAGGCTGTGCGCACCATGTGTATAGGTGCTTTGTAGGTTCAGAAATGCTAGTCCAGTTCTTCCATTGAGTTGTGTTCGTGCATTCCATTGCAAACGACCGCGGCTCCACTGCAATTGTGCGTTGTGAAAATGCTGTCCGGTATGGGGTCCAAATATCGAAGATTGGTGGCTCCAGCCAACACTGCCGACTATCGCTGAAGTGCCCACCAATCCTGATGTTTGTTGAATCGTTCTTCCTTGGAAGTTTTGTGGAACATATAGGGCGCGTCCATAGGTTTTTAGGGTCCGATTCCCCACTTCCCACCGCATGTCTTGCAGCTTGCCGACGGCTTCCCATTCCAATTTGCCGGTTTTACCTTCCAGTCGAGTTTTGAGGACGGGTAAAATTCTATTGTCGATGTATATACCCCCAGGAGCGATTGCGCCCCAATCTCGTTTAAACCGATACCGCAGCAAGGCGCTTTCCCGGTCGAAGTAAAAATCAGTCCTATTCGAATTCAAAGATCCTAGGGTGTAAAGCCCGTTTTTGGGACGCATTTGTTCGATTACTCGAGCATTGGCGTTTCCCATTCGGATTTTAGTTCGTCCATCTTCGTAGCTGGCTGCCCCCCTGAAATTTGAATTCCATTGGCTAAGGTTTATCTGCCAGCTCTTCTTGTGGAGTCGCGCGTTCCACATCCCGAAGCCTCCGCTTTGGGCCCATTGCCGCTGCGCGGCAATGGTGAGTAAGGGTTTGGTTGCGGCCTTCGGCCGCGCGGTCTCATGCGGATAAAACCGCTCATTAAGCGCAATGGAGTAGGAGGTGTCCCATTCCTGACTTTGTGCGGTGATTGCCAGCGCATATTCGTCCTCTCGAATGTGGTTCAACGTAGCAGCTGCACCCGGAATAAGTTGTTCTCCTTCGACAAAGACGGCAATATTTCCCGTATTCATGTGAAGTACTTTAATCGTATCGCGGCCTTCTGTGATGATGGTAGATTCCATACTGTAGCGCGGTACTACTTCCACCTCTACAAAGGCGTTGGCAATGGGGGCGGTACCTTGAATCAACTCAAATCTTAAGGGGTGCTTTCCGGCTGCGGTGAAGGGATGCACCATAAACAAGGCCATGGCTTCGCCTTGTGTTTGATCTCCTGCACTGGGCAGGTTAAGAAAGATGAAGGGCGCCGGGGCATCGAGGGTCAGACGTACATCCTCGCTGCTGGAAAGTCCACTCCAGCGCAAGCGCACCTGACCAATTCCCCCCGGCGCCACACCACACCCCTCCGCAGTGAACCTCACCTCGGACAGGGGCTGGCTACATGCGACGGAAGCAGTGAAAAACCAAAAAATAAAAACGGCTACTCGTCCCATACAACCTCTTGCGTTACACCAAAGCGTTCACCTTCATCCGTTTCGCTCAGCACCACCATCTGGTAGGTGCCCGGAGGAACATCAGGCCTCGGAAATCGCATGGATTTACATTGGTTGGGAATGAAGCCACGTGCACTCTCGCTTTGCGCGGTGTAGACAACCTGTCCACGACTATCTAATAACTTCGCATGCGACCGTACTATGCGATCCACATTCCCTTGGTTCTGAAATTTCAGCGCCCAGAAAGGACCCTGTTGATGCATCTCAAGTTTTTGCGCGTGCAATGCCACCACCCCAGGTATCATTGGGTTTCGGTACAAGAAATTAATGGCGTAGCGCACCCGCACTCGCATGGCCCCATCACTCAGTTGCTCCTCGACAGGACGGCTATTGACCAGTACGCAAGCTCGAGCGCTTGCCTTGGTATACCCGCCTTCACTCTTGAAGCGCGCCTTAACCACCTTCTCTTGGCCTGGTCCAAGCACAAATTCATCTTGCTCCAATGTCAGCCAGCTCGTGCAGCTCTCCTCCGTGCTCCCGGCAGGCAAATACCTGTATCCGCTATCACACACCGAGACCACATCGCTAAGGTTTAGGGTACAGAGCATGGGCTGGTCACCAGTATTTTTGATGGATAGGGGGACAATTTCTTGCGTTCCTGGTAGTAGGTTGAGACGATGCGTGAGGCCGCTTTGAATAATTATTTGCGCAGCGCAAGTCAGGTGCCAAAAGGCACAAAAAAGCAATGGGATTTTCATGGCGATTAGGTTTAGATACGGGGGCGCGGAGCGCCCCCGTGTTTAACAGAAATCAGGGTAGGCTATTCCGCGATGGTATAGGTAATGGTTCCAACATCTTGATTGCCATTATCCGCATCTAGTTTAGAATAATCGGCAATGTTCATCGTATAGAATAATTGATATCCATACCCGGCTCCATCGCCGGTGTAGGATGAACCAATATTTTCAATCATAACTTGATCTAGAGAAGATAGTTTTACGGGCTGTACTCCTTGCGTAGCGTCGAAATTCGGAGACACTGTGCCAAGCGTTCCATGTTTATTTGGGTCAAGTCCATTTGATGGCGTCGCATCCGCTAAAAGCGTTATGTACATTCCCTCTTTTAGATTGTTGATTTTAACCGAAATGGTTCCATCGTCTGCTCCACCGTTACTTCTCATGAGAGAGTAATTCAAAAAAGCGGATTGCTCCTTGTTAGGTCCAAGTACAAAACCAGACCCCGCCTCGGAGGGGTCGTCACTAGAAAAATCAAAAACAATTTCGTCATTGATTACATCCACCAATGCATGAGCATCGATGACGACACCAATGTTTTGTGTTTCTACACCAGTGTCCTGCGCTACACAATTTAGCGCGGAAGTTATGGCCAAAGCCAAAATCCAAACTTTTTTCATTTCAAAAATAATTAAGGGTTATTAAATGATTTGTATTCAATCTAGAGCCAAGGCAACTTCACCTCCAAACATTGTGAAAAACCAATGTTTTTAAACATTTTTTCACGATTTTTAGAGTAGCGTCAATTTTGAAATGATTCGTTATCAGTGTATTACAACCTTGATTTTACATTTTGATCTTGGGCCTATGTTTTTTTTTCATGATTAACGCTTCGGTTTATTGCCAAGAATAGACCAAAAATCACTAAGTATACATACTAAGCACAAAATACTAACTTTCAGAAAAACGGGGCCCTGAGACAGTGAACAACTTGTTTATAACGTTTGATTACACTTTATTTGATACGTTATAAACCATGCAATGAACACTCGACTTTTACTAGGTACTCTTGGTATCTTCATCACGTTTATTATCCTAGCGTATGGCTGCAGTTCAGACCGTACCTACCGTGATGAATATATTCAATTGCTTGAAGAGAAGCTGTCGAACCACTCTTCATCCCCTGAAATTATTGAAGAAAAAGAGATAGATGAAGACGACGTTCGAGCTCAAGTTATCGATGTTTTGAATTTTGCTTGTGGCACTTCTTCCTCAATAAAGGATATTCGAGTGCGCCAAAGCTCCTTGGATAATTGGTCTGTGATTGTCGTTTTGGAAACGGATAGCATTGACAATTTTGGTTTTAACGTTCAAAGAAGAATTTTTCTAGAAGGTTCTGTAGTCGATGGCGGAATCGTTGAATTCGAGAATATCAACAAACTTCTCTTGGAATGCGAATAATTGTAGCCGTCTTCTTTCTAGCGTTGGGATTACAATCGTGTCAAGAAACCGTCCCTCCATCCCCGATATCGGGAAGATATTATGGTATGGACTCCATCATAAGAATAGACAAACTTTTTTTGGACACCATAACGGACACAGTATTCGTCTACATGGATGTTATTGATCTCGGTAAAGGAATTTTCGATGTAGGAAATTCAAGCGGGTATTGGGTACGAGAAGGTGAATTATTCGACAATCGATTAAACATTAATGTGGATCCATTTGCAGGAAGATTGCTCTTTTATCCAGATTCGATAGATATGCGCTCATCTTGCGAAACCAATGAACTCATAGTAAAACATTTTGCCAAATTAACGCGATGAAAATTAGAATAATCCTTTTTAGTATCATTCTTGCTATGGGCCAATTGGCAACAGGGCAGAACACAGATACGATCTCCAAAAATTATAAGCGACCACCCGTTCTGGACCTATTAGGCTCGAAAAAAGGTGGAGTTGCACAAAATGCGCAGCCAATTGGCCGTGGTAACGTGAATAATCAAGTTGAACCCAAGAAATCGCGCAAAACAGTAAGTAAAAGTGCTCCACGTGAAAAAGCGGTTCTTACACGAGCTCTTAGGGAGTTTGTTCCAGAAGACCAATTCAATATTTCAGTTATTCAAGATGAAATCTACGAGATTACAGAATACCCTTCTCAAAGCATTGGACTACCAGGGGTTTTAGTAGATGCTAAAACTGAAGCTTCAGGAACTGTTGAATTAGTGGATGAAAAATTCACGGTTCGTTTAGAAATTGATACAACAGGAGTTTCTGGGGATGTAGATTTTTTCGAACGTCTAATGTTTAATACTCTTGATCTCGATTTAGTCAAAGACGATGTTGAGGTAAAGATTTGGGAATTCCCTTACGCCAAAGTAAATAGACCGGTTCGTGGAAAAAAGAAAAAGGCTGAACAGGTTGAATATGTTCCTGTACAGAATACGGCTGAGTCGGAAGAATCTCTAATTGCTTCCCTTATTACCAAGTGGTGGGTTTGGGCAATCTTGGTTGCTCTAATTGGGATTTTCGTTTTCATTATTATCAAAGTTCGAAGAAAGGGCAAAGAGGAAGAAGATGAAGAATTGGTTATTGACAATAGTAGTTTTCGAAAAATGTCTCTTTCAGCGATGGATAAAGCCCCTGTCAGCCTGAAGGTAAATGAATTTAAAAAGCTATTGATAGAAAATCCAGAATCTGTCGCAACCTTCATGGAAAACATTATTGAGTCCAACCAAGAAGATGCACTTACAGTATTTTCTGTGCTTTCAAAGCCATTCCCGGATCTCGTGGGTCAACTAAAACCCCACATGTCATACAGTGCATATCTAACGCTGTTGAATAGAGTTGACGAGGATATTGAAGAGAAAATTGATCCGGACACAAAGGATAAATTCCTATTGACTTTCAACAACACGGTGAAGGCCATTGCTAATGAGAAGAATTCAATAGAAAAAAGTCCAGACCATAAGGTTTTTGGTTTTTTAGAACAGCTAAACGACATCCAAATTTTCAAACTTATTGAAGGGGATAAGCCGGAGATGGCCAGTGTTCTTTTTGCACAGCTCCCGGATGACCGCAAGTTGAAAGTGATGAATCTTCTTACAGATATTCAACGTTCAGAAATCCTGCTTCAATTGACAGAAATGTCAAGGCTTCCATTAAGTGTTATTAAAGAGATTGGCCAGCGCTACGCTAAAAAGGCCAAAGAAATGGCAGGCTTATATAATATTGACATCGATGGAATAGGTGCAATTATTAGCACGCTTGATGAACTTGAAGAGAACAAACAAAGAGAACTTCTTGAAACGATGCTTCAAAACGACCTCGACAAGGGTCAGATAGTTGAACGTAAGTTCATTGGTTTCTTCAACATAAATAAACTGGACGAACAAATAGTTCAGAATGCTTTAATGGACGTCGAAACACAGGATATTCTCAATGCATTGTTTGGTGCAGATGAAGAAATTACTGAGGCGATCTTAAAGGCGAGACCTCCAAGGGAAAGAGAAATGATTCGATCCGAATTGGACTCAGGTAAAACCATTTCAAATAAGGAAAGGGCAGCAGCACGAAAAAGCATACTTAATAAGATCAGAAAGTTTGTTTAATAGACTCGTATACATATTTATGATTTTATTGCCCTCAATAACTTGGGGGCAAACTGCTTTTGGCTTGGATCGCGCTATTGATAGATTAGTTGGCGAATTTGAGCGGGAATTCTCTCAAGTTATTGTCGAGGGAAATCGCGTCTTTGTAATGCAGCCTGACTACAATGTAAGTGTCAATAGTTATGTAATCGATCGAGTTTATGAAGGCCTCATATCATCGGTACGTGAATCCAAATACAATCTCGTTTACCAGCCATTCCTCAAGGATCATGTTGTTCGTAAGGTCTATTCTTCTGACTCAGCGTTTAGAATAGAGCACACCTCGTTTATCAGAGCACAATACAACGGGATGCGTTCGGTTCTTGACACATTAGATTCTTATGGGGTTGATCATTTCTTAGCAAGTTCTATTCAGCGTAACTCGAATAATGAAATGCTTGTTTTGAATGTATACCTAGTTGAAACGTCAACCTTACTGGTGAAATGGGCGAAGAAATTCTACTCGGACCCAAAGTACAAGGAATCCAAAGCGTCAAGGACGTTCTCATTGGGAGTTTATGCCTCTCAACCAGTTTTGGCTTCGGTCTATAGAGACTATGGAATTAATTCCTCTGGATCTGTTGTAGGACCATATGATGATGAAATAATTGATTACCAAGGAGTTCAAGTTTCCTTCGATCATTCTGTAGATCCTCGATGGGGTGGTGGCATCGTGCTGGGCGGGTCAAGTATTCATTTACCAAATGGATTCCAGGACACCATTGTTGGATTAAACTCGATGACCATTGAATCACTTGAACTTGGAGCTTCAGCATTTGCCAATTTTTGGCCCAAAGAATCTTCAGTTAATCAGTTTTGGATAACACTTAAAGAAACAGGGCTTATTGGTAAGCCGTCAATCATTGATACCTACTTAAGTTCAGATACTAGAGTCGAGTTGCACATGACTCCGGCGATTTCGCTTTTTGTTGCAATGAGATACTTCGGACCTGTGAAGCGATCAACATTGACGTTCACTGATGGATTAACCTTTAACTCGTACGCTCTATGTTACGGCGCATATTTATCATTATAACTGCCTTCACCATAGGCGCTTGTGTTCCCTTAGAATATGTGGAGCCAAGTTCGAACCCTTCGGCAACCCGAGGAGCTAATTCTCGTGATTTTTATCATTCTACTATGAATGAGCCTATTCAAATAGCCTATGAAAATGGTGCTTCGAAGGGTATGGTGTACTACAAAATCGACGATCCTTACTTGGACATAGTAATGGAGGGTAATAATCGTGGGAAATCAGGAAATAAGAATAACGAAGACTGGGTATCAAAGAAAGATGTTAGTCTTTGTTTCACTTTTTACATTGCCGCCCAAAAAGCGATCATGCAAGATGATTTGAATGAAGCCAATCAGCAAATAAATAAGGCAATTGAGCTTTTAGAAATACAACCGTTCTATGACTTGAAAGGATCACTTTTCTATTTGTCTGGAGATACGGCTACAGCAAATTACTACTGGAATTACTTAAAATAGACCAATATGAAGTTTTCAATCTTTACACTACTCAGTTATACACTGTCACTTTCTTTCCTGATGGTTGGATCGTTAGACACGATTGGTGCCATTGGTTTCTCGGAAGCGATACCAGAATTTTTAAAAATCCCCTTCCTTGACTTTCCAAGTTTGTTCGTGGTTTTAGGAGGGGTAATGACGGGGCTCTTCATCATGTATCCTACCCCTGCGGTTTTGAATGCAGTCGCAACTTTGAGACACGTATTCTCTCATTATGAAGGAAAAACCGATATGGTAGAGGCTCAGATTCAAACTATTTTGGAATATCGTTCGGAGTACGCTTCGGATAAAAATGGTTTCGTAGAACGAGTAAAGTCAAAAACCTCAGATGTAACCACTCGATATATGTTTGATTTGGTGAGTACCAACTATTCAACCCGTGAAATGCGAGACATGGCCGAATTATATCTTGATAAGCGTTTGACCATTGAGCACCAAAAGGCAGATGTACTTACCATGATGGCAACCACAGCACCAGCTTTTGGGATGTTCGGTACTATCCTTGGTTTGATTATGATGCTTAAGGATCTTAGTGATCCAAGCTCAGTTGGTGTAGGTCTGTCATTGGCACTTTTGACAACACTTTACGGTGTTGCCTTTGCCAATTTGATTTTCTCTCCGATGGCCAAAAAAATTAAGCACAACATGGGTATTGTTGAAACCCGTGAGTCGGTAACGATTGAAGGAATTATTCTTATCAAAGAAGGCAAAAGCGAATTGATGATCAAAGATCAGCTTTACTCAATTATAGGTAAAGGAGGAGAAGCATAATATTATGGGGAAGAGAGCAAGATTCGACGAGGAAGAAGGAGGCGGAGACGCTTGGTTGGCGACGTATGGAGATATGATTACGCTGCTCATGTGTTTCTTCGTAATCTTCTTTTCCGTATCTGATGTAAACGTGGCGCTTTTTGAAGACATGAAAAATGGCTTCAAAAGTGACGTGGTTAATACTGAGACGCAGACACCTATTGGTATGCTGGCTTCTCGTCTCGATAGCATATATGACAACCCAGAGGATGACAATCCGGACGTTGAGGTTCAATTAATGAAACGAGGAATCAACATCACATTGGGAAGTAATTCATTGTTCCGTTCCGGGGATGCAACATTGAGTTCTAAAGGAAGCCAAATCATAGAAGAGGTTACAAACACATTGACGGATATCGTTGGTCAATATCACCTTACATGTGATGTAGAAGGCCATACGGATGATGTACCAATTAGATCTTTCAGATTTCCGTCAAATTGGGAATTATCGGCTTCGCGTTCAGCGAATGTGGTACGCAAGATGACAGAATTAGGTATTCCAAAAGAAAACGCACGTGCAATCGGATTTGCCGATATGCGTCCGAAAATTGAACCAAGAGATAGTACCGGAAAACTTGTTCCTGGAGCCCGTGATGTAAACAGAAGGGTAGAAATCATCATACACTACTGATTCAATCTAAGACTTGCATAACCTAAGATTACATATAACCTCATTCCTATTGCTCGTTAGCTTCATTGCTTTCGGGCAAACTACGTTATCTGTAACCGATGGTAATTCATATACGCAATGTTTTGATCCGGATGGATTAACATTAAGCGGAAATCCAGATCCAAATTCTACGTACCAATGGCAGTCAAGCACAGATGGTACGAATTGGACCGATATTAGTGGAGAGACTTCAGCAGCATTCTTTGTTTCTACAACACCATCATCAACAGTATACTATCAGCGAGTTAGATCTTATGGTGTTTCTTCTAATTCATACTTAGAGGTTGAGGTTAACCCTCAGCCGGTACTATCTGCGGCAGATTACCAAATCTGTGTCGGTGAAACGACTGCCCTGACGTTAACAGGAAGCTCAAGTGGAACGTGGTCAAACTCTAATACATCCGCATCCACATTAAACTCATCCACTCTAGTGGTTACTGGAGTTGCTTCCGGAACTAGTGTATATACCTACACTGACACCTATGGTTGTGATGCCGCTGTGTCTATTCAAGTCAACGCACTGCCTTCTGTTAGTGCAGGATCTGACCAGTCAGTCTGTTCTGGAGGAAGTGTTACGTTGGAGGCGTCCGGTGCTAGCACGTATTCATGGAGTAATGGTGTAACTAACAACATTGCTTTCATTCCAACTTCTACACAATCTTATACTGTAACAGGAACCGATGGAAATGGTTGTTCAAATACAGACGACGTAATTGTTACCGTTAATTCAGCACCTACGATTACGGCGCCTGCAACCTCTGTTTGTATTGGCTCGACTATTGATTTAGACGGGAGTGGAGCGCCTGCTTCTAGCGGAGCTTGGTCTTCAAGTTCAAATGGTATAGCCACTGTAAATTCGAATGGTCTAGTAGCAGGTGTAAGTGCTGGTAGCGTAACCATCACATATACTGATATTAATGGTTGTACCGCGACTCAGAGTATAACTGTCAACTCAGCACCATCAGTTAGTGCAGGAACGAATACGACTATTTGTTCCGGAGATGTAATAACACTATCTGGTAGCGGCGCCTCTTCCTATACTTGGGATAATGGAATAACCAACGGTCAATCTATAACACCTACAACGACAACCACCTACACTGTAACCGGTACAGATGCCAATGGTTGTTCGGCTACAAATACCGTGACTATTACCGTTCGATCTCTACCAAGTGTAAGTGCGGGTTCCGACTTGACAGTATGTAGTGGTGGTGATGTAACGTTGAGCGGTTCTGGTGCGAGTACGTACACGTGGAACAATGGCGTGAGTAATGGCGTAGTGTTTAACCCTACGGTTACCAAGACGTACACGGTCACGGGTACGGATGCGAACGGCTGTGTGAAC
>Ga0255768_10004722_pt1 | contig 13271 bp, 18 predicted proteins | sample 071ome_33_FD_179983 | JGI IMG/M metagenome (GOLD analysis project Ga0255768, IMG submission 179983) | Coastal salt marsh microbial communities from the Groves Creek Marsh, Skidaway Island, Georgia - 071412AT metaG (version 2) | ecosystem: Environmental > Aquatic > Marine > Intertidal zone >...
ATACGATCTATAAGTGCAATTAATGTTGTGTTGGCTTCGCCTAGGACAGGCTTAACTTGTGAGGTAGCCCATTTCCAAACGTAAACTACAAAGTAACCGAGGCCCACTGCGGCAACTACGGGAAATCCGTATTGCTTTACTAGTGCTACTATGTCCATCAATCTCTCCTGGCGTCATGTTTTCCATCAGCTCGTGCAATGCGATCCAAGTCGGGTTTGACGTTCAAGGCATTTGACATAAGAGTGTCAATTCTTATAACATCATGATTCATTGTACGCACACGATTGTCAAGAGCATTAATAATACCTGTTAATCCTTTTACTGATCCCATCACTCCCTCAAGGATGAAACGTAAACTAAGAAAAACAAAGTAACCTCCTGCGATCGCCGCCGCTATTGGAAATCCAAGCTCCCCAATTACTTCGAATATTTCCATTTGTAATTCCCTCGCAAGTATTTAGCCGTGGATAAATAAAAAACACTAAGCACTTTTTCAATAATACATGTCAAACAAAGTACTGTTCTTAGGAACAAACGACGCCAGTACAGACCAAAAAGTATCAGAGTTAGCAACAAGTAATAATACACACAATTACGGACTAGTATCTGATAGTAAATTTGTACCTGCAAATGATGGATACTACCATACTACAATAGTAGATATCTGGGCGGGTGGTATTATTGAAGTTGCCGAACACTTTGACAAGATAGTATTATTAGATCAACCTATACCTGAGTGGAGTCACTGGAAGGCTCTATTAAGTACGTATAAAATGATGGTTGAACTAGAAAAACTAGGATACGCCACAGAGTTTCGAGACAATGACAACATACAAAGCATCCAGTTTATGTGGGACTTGTTGCAAGACAATAAAGCGTTTTGTGTTTATCCCTGGATGCACTTGCTAGAAGAATACGGTGATGTACTAATCTGTAGTAAAAGTAAAACACCAATTAAAAAATTAAAAGATTTGCAAGACTGGCGCACAGATCCCGACTTTGAAGATTTGCGTAGTAAACTAAAAAGCGGTGAGCAAGTAAGTCACTGTGAGTTATGTTATAAGGAAGAAAAACTAGGTTTTGTCAGCACCCGTGTACATGAAAGCATGGACTGGGCTGTTAAGATGAACATACAAAGTATAGAAGACTTGGAAGTAGCACTACCTACTTACTACGAAGTACGACCTAGCAACAAGTGTAACCTACAATGTAGAATGTGCTGTCCTGAAAACAGCCACTTGATAGAGAAAGAATTTGAGGAAATAAAGTTTCATTATCCTAGTTTTAAAAAAGAATGGGGTAATTACGAACATATAGACGTAGAGAATTTATTGCCTGGTACAAGGATCTACAGCACAGGTGGTGAGCCTACTATTATACCAGAGTTCTACAACTTTTTAGACAAGTGTATAGCACTGGGGAGAACAGATTTAGACATAACACTAAACACAAATGGACAAAAAGTAAATGACAAGTTAATTAACCTTATGCACAAGTTTGATGAGGTTAATTTTAGTTTTAGTATTGATGGTTATAACAGAGTTAACGAGTACATACGCTGGAATAGTGTATGGTCTAAGACAGTAGAGAACGCAAAACGTTTGAGAGACGAAGGATTCTACATCAGTTTAGAATGTATCCCAAGTCCTTGGAATATTACAAACTTACATTTATTATATGAGTTTTATGACAGAGAGTTTCCAGGTAGTACAGTTTTCTTACAACAAGTTTATTGGCCAGATGGTACGGTAAACGTGTTTAATCATCCACTACCAGAACTAGTTGTAGACAGTTTAACTAGAGTAACTAAAACAAAAGCATATTACACAGACGCAAGGGACAATAAGTCTATTATAGATACGCTACTTGAATATTACAGTAAAGATCCCGAGCCAGACATGTACTGGTTAGGCAAATTTTACGAATTCAATGACTTGTTAGATAAGTCAAGAAATGTTAAACTTGTAGATTACGTTCCTGAATTAGAAGAGGGGAGAAAATTATTATGAAGAAGATAGGTTTTATTGGATTAGGTAAGTTAGGCATGCCATGTGCAGAAGCATTTGCTACAAAATATGAAACGTCGGGGTATGATGTAGCAGATATAGTTAGTGATACAGTAAAGGCAAAATCTTCAATTAAAGATGTAGTGGACTCAAGTGATATTATTTTTATTGCAGTACCTACTCCACACGATCCCAAGTATGACGGCAGTCAACCTATTAGCCAGTTAGAGAATAAAGACTTTGATTACAGTATTGTTATAGACGTATGTAAAGAAGTTAATGAACACGCCACAAAACAGCAATTGGTTGTGCTAATTAGCACAGTTTTGCCCGGTACAACACGTAAAAACTTTGTAAATTTACTTTCGAATACCCGCTTTATATACAACCCCTATCTTATTGCTATGGGATCAGTAGCATGGGACATGGTTAACCCTGAAATGGTTATTATTGGTACAGAAGATGGCTCTGAAACTACAGATGCTAAAGAACTTATAGATGTCTATAAAGAAATTATGCAAAATGATCCAAGGTATGTTGTAGGAACTTGGGACGAAGCAGAAGCCATTAAGATATTCTACAACACATTTATTAGTGCTAAGATCGGATTGGTAAACATGATACAGGATGTTGCCGAAAAGTCAGGTAACATAAATGTTGACGTGGTCACTGATGCACTAAAACATTCTACTATGCGTATTACAGGACACAAGTATCTAACAGCAGGCATGGGAGATGCAGGCCCTTGTCATCCACGTGATAACATTGCACTACGTTACATGGCACAGGAACTTGGCTTAAACTATGATTTGTTTGATGCTATTATGGGTGCAAGAGAAATACAAGCAAAGAACATAGCAACAAGATTGTGTAGACTGTCGGGTGAGTATGGATTGCCTATTTACATACATGGTAAGGCATATAAGCCTAACGTTCCTTATGTGGACGGCAGTTATAGTTTATTGATAGGACATTATATAACTGAAGAATATAAAGACAGTGTTACTTACATTGATCCACTTACAGAAGATAGTAATCCAGAATCAGTATGTGGAGTTGTTTTATTAGCACATAATCAAGCAGTAACTTATGGGTATGCTGGTGTAACAGAAAAGCAACCACTATATTGCGAAATAGAAGATGGCAGTATTGTTGTTGATCCCTGGCGTACATATACAACAGACAATCCTAAAATTTGGGTAGTACATTATGGCAACAGCAGAGACAGAAAATTCTAGTATATTTTTTGTCACAAAGTTTGATAGGATATGGTCTAATGAACACCTATCGTTAAACTATGAAAACGAATGTTTTAATGATAAGCTAACACAACAACGTTGGCAAGATCAGGGACATGTCTACCGATACTATACAGGTGACATGTATGACTCACGTAAGCCACAACCTAGTTTTGTAGATATTTTATGCGAACAGTTAGGTTGGCAACATTGTCTTAGTAGTTTTTACTGTATGCCTCCAGGACGTATATTACCAGAGCATAGAGACACATACAAAAAATACAGAGAACTTTTCAATGTTGATAATCCATACAGTATATGGCGAACAGTTGTATTTTTGGAAGACTGGCAAAGCGGACATTACTTAGAAGTAGCAGACTGTCCTATTACAGGATGGCAAGCAGGAGATGCCATACTTTGGCAATATAATACTCCGCACTTAGCGGCAAACTTGGGCAGAGAAAACAGATACACACTACAGTTAACAGGAATAATGAATGAAGATAAATTCACACAACGAATGGGACCAGTTGAAGTCAATCATAGTTGGAACAGCGGACAATTTACACTACCCAAACAGTGATTTAGTATACAGTTACAATGAAAAACTAACAACATGGGAAGAAACAGCACAGTGGCACGGCTACATACCAGAACATGTACGTGCAGAAACTGAGGAAGACCTTGAAGGCTTAGTTAGCGCATTAGTTAAACTAGGCGTTACTGTACATAGACCCAAGGCACTAGAGTTTAGTAAGATTACTGTAGGACACGACTGGATAACAGATGGTTTTAATGCCTACAATCCCAGAGATAGTCTACTTGTTATAGGTAACACAGTTATAGAATGTCCTATGGCATTTAGAAGTAGGCAACAAGAAGTGTTATGTTACGATCATATTAGACGTGAAGCAATTAGAGACGGCGCACGTTGGATATCTGCGCCTAAACCTAGACTACTCACAGAAGAAATACGTGTAGAAGATAAAACACTACATATACCACAAGACGAACCTATATTCGATGCCGCAAATGTTTTACGTTTAGGCAAAGACTTACTGTACCTTGTCAGCAACACAGGCAATGAACTTGGTGGTAAGTGGTTGCAAAACGTTTTAGGTGAAACTTATACAGTACACTTTTGCCATAACCTCTATGCTTTTGCACATATATATAGTACAATAACAGCACTTAACGAAGAGCAGTTCATTGTAAATGCTTCTAGAGTAAATGACACTAACCTACCGCCTGTCTTACAAGACAAAGAAATCATTTACGTAACAGAAGATATGATTGAACCTCAGACTTTCTGGCACTACCCCTACGCAAGTGCCTGGATTGCAATGAACATGCTCTCCGTTAACCCTTCTACAGTCGTTATAGAAAAAACACAGACAAAATTAATGAATTTACTTAGCAGTAAGGGCTTCGATGTTATTCCTGTGAGCTTTAGACACGCTCGTACACTAGGTGGTGGCTTACATTGTGCCACACTGGATCTGGAACGAATTGGTAAATAGTATATAGTAACAAGGAAACACATTGAGCGATTATAAGAAGTTTAATAACGTTTTGCTCACAGCGTACCAAAAGTATGCTAACACAAGGGACTTAATTGCCAAAAAGCAAGAGATCTTGAGCAGACTGGCAACAAAGAAAGACGCAAAGATACTGTTTGTAGGTTTTAATCCACTATGTCTAGGTTTAGACAACTTTGGCATTACAGAAGTGGACGAGCCAGTATTGGAGTTTTTACGTGAGCAAGGTAAGACATTTACAGAGGTTGATTTAACTAATACTCAACCTTGGGACTATGTCTTGGCTATGGACGAATATTACACATTTGCTGAAAGCGATGAAGAGCAACAGCAAAAGATCAGAGTGTTGAGTGCAGTTACAGGTTCAAGACTCATAACAACACTACGTGACTATAAGAACTTGAACTATAGAGATAAAGAATTTTCAATGCCGGTTTCTGTCGTTAATGACAACGACAGGACTATATACTTAGAGTATCATATGCATGGTGGGACCAGTCACTGGGACAGCATGGTATATGACTTAGATGGAGAAAACAATCAATTACACGGTCCATACAAACGTATGCCTATGTATTTTAAACAGTTAGCAAAATTTAGCATGGATGGAGGTGCTAAGTCCTTTCTAGTTCAAAAGAACATGATGTGGAAAGGTCTAATTCGACGAAACTTTGAACATGTAATTTCAATAGAATATGATAAATGAACACGATCTAAACCAACTATTAAACAGTGAAGTATCCAAAGCAGTAAAACAAAAACTAGTCAATATTGATATTAGTCAATTACTGTCAGAGGCTACACGTCAAGAAGTTGGTAGTAAAATAAAAGATATTTCTTTTCCTGATGACAGTATTCCATTTACTAGTATTAAAAATACCAGCATTAGAATATCAGGAAGTCAGATTGACGGCGGCGTACATAAACGTTTTAAGTCACAAGGTATAGAGGACTATGCCAAAGACTGTAAACTTACAGTTATGGACGATAACGTTGTAATTGAGAATACACTAGTTGCTCTCAATGCTACCATCAAAGAAAACTTAGAAGTCGATGGTAACTTAGTAATCAGAGGAAAAGTTCCTTCTGACAGTAAGTTTTTTAATGACATTGTAGAAGGTGTTATCGAAAGACTGGGTGATACATTTGAAAAAATATTTAGACAAAGTATTATCGACGGCATCCTTCATACACTAAAAAGTCAAGGACTAGATGTCGGACAACTAAAGGTAAACGGCAATCAATTGACCGACGGTAAGTCATTAGCAAGTAATATTGTTGAAAGTAACTTACAAAAGATTGGACAACTAAAAGAACTACAAGTAAAGAATGAAGCCTTAGTAGCAGATACACTATATGTTACTCGAGGACGTATCGGCGTAAACACAGACGAACCCAGTGCGGCACTAAGTGTTTGGGACGAAGAAACAGAACTTGTTTTCAAGAAGCATTCAAAACACAAAGGCTACATAGGTAGTTCTAGAGATACCACAGTAGTACTAGGCGCAAATAATAATACAAACATTGTGCTCAATCAAGACGGCACAGTAAGTATTGACACACTTAAAGTTGGCGGTACTAAAATGACCAGTGCTCCAACTAAACCAAACACAGAAGCAGATAAAGGACACATTGTATTCAACAGTCATCCTAACTTAGGCAGACCAGTAGGTTGGATTTGCTTGGGAGGCAATCGATGGTCCGAGTTTGGAAAGTGTGAATGAACATAACCTTCGTCGTAGGTAATGGTGAAAGTAGGCGTACACTTAATGTAGAAGCACTCAGAGAGTTTGGCCCTGTATGGGGGTGTAATAAAATACACACTAAGTGGCACGTAGACAATCTTGTTTGTGTTGATCAGAGACAAGTTGAAGAAGCCATTATGGCAGGCGCAAACGAAAAATGCAACCTATGGACTCGCAGACGATGGGCGCCAGATTACAATAATGTTCACAACATAAATTTTATACCGGACTTTCGAGAAGAAGGAACTTTAAAGTGGCAAAAACAGTGGCACTGGAATTCAGGACCAATAGGTATGTTTTTAGCCTGCGAACAAGGTGCAGACATTGTTTGTATGTTTGGCTTTGACTTTTATGGTATAGCAGGTAAGTCCAACAATATGTATAAAGGCTTGCCTGGTTATGATGCCGCAGACCATAGAGCTACTGATCCTGGCTTTTGGATACAACAATTTGTACTACTAGCACAATGGTACCCTAACACACAATTTGTACAAGTACAACCCGAGGGCTGGGAGGTACCACTAATGTGGAAAGATGTAGATAACCTTAGTGTTGACACTCCTGAAAACTTTTTCCAAACTTTACTAAGTTTCAACGTTTAAAATGTTAGAAAAAAACTTTTGTTCTAGTCCTTGGTTCCATCTTGGAATAAATTATGACGGTAACTTTGCTAAGTGTCGTTGGGGCAAAGAAAATACTAATGATAAAACTTATAATGTTAACAATTCATCTATAGTAAATTTTTATCACAGTGATGAAATGAATGACTTTAGAAGTGATATTCTTCAAGGTAAAAAATTAGATGTTTGTTCTACTTGTCATTATGAGGGAAGTTTTGACAAACTTAATGGTAGAAAACGGCAATTAAACAAAAGTGGGATAGACATTAACGAATTTAATTTATCAACACTAAGCAGTCCCCACTATAAACATTTCTTACACAGTTACAATAATCAAGGTTCAGCAGACTACAAACCCACAGATTTACAAATATGGTTAGGTAATACTTGTAACAGTGCCTGTATTATGTGTAATCCATTAGCGAGTAGTAAATTAGAAACAGAATATAAAACACTGGAAAAGATAAACCCTAGTTTGTTTAATTCTATTAACGTTCCCAACTGGACAAAAGACAAAGAAAAAGTATTAGACATCGCTAAACAAATATCTTCTATAGATAATTTAACTTACATACACTTTCTAGGCGGCGAGACCTTGTATGATCGTGCCTTTTATACTTTGTGTGATTATCTAATAGATGCTAACAAAGCAAAAGACATTATCATAGGAACGACTACAAACGGAACAATTTACAGCGATAAAATTAAAAAATACATAAAGACATTTAAAGGATTTCATTTAGGTATTAGTATCGAATCAGTAACCGATCTTAACGATTATATAAGATGGCCTGGAAAAATAAACGAGATATTACCTAACATTAACAGTTTCCTCCAAGACAGGCAAACAAATCCTGAACTGTACATTTCTCTGAGAATAACACCCACAGTATTTTCGGTATTACACATAGACCAACTTTTTGATTTTATGATTGAGAATAGTGTTATAGCAGAGAGTTGTAACATATTGTTTGAACCAAAATGTTTGCGTATGGAAATCATGCCTGACAATATTCGACAGATAGTAAAACAAAAGTTAGAACGCCTTATAGAAACGCATAAATTAGATAAATCAAACATTGTCAATATAAGAGTACCAAATTTAATAAATGAAGTTACTGCTAATACCATATTAGATTATTATAAGTTTATGTGTGAATACACCGAGCCTAACGATGTAGAACAATCGAGACATGACTTAGTGTCTTTCGTTAAAGCATTTGAAACAACAAGAAAAAATAGTATATTAGATTACTTGCCAGAATATGAAGAATTTCTCAGAACTTACGGCTATTAATATTGACCAAAGTCTCGAAGTTGATATTAAATTAGTTACACATGACGCTAATTATACATTTAAAATCAATGGTTTAGACATAGTTGACACTCACTACCACACAAAACTAGGACTGTTTGATGACATCATACTCGAATGTAATGTGTTGGCAGGCGCAGTTGAACTAGATAAATTTACTATTAACAACTTTGAAGCCCTACCAAAGTACCAACACCTAGCAACTCCTCCCACAGCCTGGATTACCAATAACTGGACATTTAAAATACCTGCTCCTTTTTATGTTTGGAAACACCAAACTACAGGACAGGGTCTAATTTTTTAATTGACATAATCATAAAGTGCGCATATAATACGTGTATGACTTACATACCACGCATAGGTTTCGCTTGCAAATGGATTGATACTCCCGAGCAGGTTGACGGAATCAAACCAAAAGATCCTGCCAAGAAGTACAATACTGGTGGTACTACTATTACATGGCTTAACAAGCAGACACGTGATGTTGCAGAACAGAAACTCTGGGACTTGATGGTACAGAACCTAGAAGCAACTAGACTACTTGTAGAACGTGTTGGTAATTTGGAACCACACTTACGTATGGTCAGGCTCAGCAGTGATATACTGCCAGCATACACACAAGAAGACTGGAGTTACTTTTGGCGTAAGCCAGATGTTCAAGCAACATGCGAAATAGAATTTGCAAAGATAGGTGAGATTGCTAGACAACAAGAAGTTAAACTAAGTTTCCATCCAGGACAGTTTACCGTACTAGCCAGTGATAATCCCGACGTAGTAAATAGAAGTATAGACGAGTTTGAGTATCATGTAGACATGGCGAGGTGGATGGGTTATGGCGATAGATTTCATAGTGATGGCTTCAAAATTAACGTGCATATTAGCGGTAGGAATGGTGCTATGGGAATTGTTAATGCACTTCCTAGACTCTCGCAAGAAGCGAAAAACCTTATCACAATCGAAAACGAAGAAATCACATACGGACTAGATGACTGTCTTACACTAGCAGACCATGGTGTTGCTATTGTGCTAGACATACATCACCACTGGTGTCGTGAAGGCGAGTACATACAACCAGGTGATGACAGAGTCAAACGTGTTATTGACAGTTGGCAAGGTGTGCGTCCTACTATGCACTACTCATACAGTCGTGATGAACATTTACCTCAAGGTTTTGATCATACGGAGTGTCCTACTATGCAGTTACTACTAGAGTCAGGACACAAAAAACAAAAACTAAGAGCACACAGTGACTTCTACCCTAATCAAAAGGTGAATGAGTGGGCTCTTAGTTTCCTTAATAACTTTGACATCATGTGCGAGGCCAAAGGTAAAAATCTTGCTAGTTTTAAACTAGCAGAGTCTGTTCCTACTTCTGCTTTGGAGCCTTTGGCTTTTTAGCAGTTGTTGTCTTTTTTGTTGTTGTGGCTTTCTTTTTAGCAGGAGCCTTTTTCTTAGCAGGAGCCTTTTTCTTAGCAGGTGCTTTGGTTTGTGTAATTACCGCTTCATCTGCTTTGGAATCTGCTGTTGGAAAAGGCCAGGCTTCTGGTGCTTTAGAATCCTCTTTCTTTTCGTCACTACCGAAAAGCCAGTTTATTAATTTTGATAACATGTTATTGATCTCCAAAAAATTATATACGTATTTATTCGCCTGATTGACAAATGAACAGAAAGGCCCTATAATAACTGTATTATTAACAAATATGAGCGTGTTATGAAGTATTTTATTATATTATTCAGCATGTTAGGTATAACGGCTTGTGCTGGTACTAATACCAAATCAAAGCCGGATGTTAATTATTTGAGTCACTTTAAGGTTGACTGTACTAAAGCACACGAACAATATCAATACATTGATAGCCTTACCCCTACAGCATGGGAGAGACAGTCTGCTAAGATATTAAACTCTAGTGTTACAGCAAGTATTGGTGGTGCAATATCAGGTGACTATAAAAACAGACGTAATATCAATTCTGGTGCATACGAAGCAAATATTAGTATGATTAAACATGATATCAGAAGTCAATGCGGATATAAGGAATACAAATGAGATACTTTATATTATTATTGGTAATGTTTGTAACTGCCTGCGCAAGTCACTATAAAGCACCTACTAGGCAACTAGACAGGATGTATGTAGATTGCGCTAACAAAGAACAACAAGAAAGATACTTGGAAGGTTTAATGACCAAAAAATATGGCCCTGAAATAACTGGATGGAACGAATGGTTAGTTGAAATGAACCCAGACAATGCTATAGATGAAATCGAGTATCGTAAACGAGTACGTTCATTACTTTGGGAGGTTAGATCAACATGCGGTTAATACTAGCACTACTACTTGTTCCTAGTTTGGTGTTTGCAGAGTGCAGACTAGAACAACGTAACGAGTCTACAGCAACAGGAACTATCGACGAGATTAAAGATATTACTGCCAATGTTGTTAAACTCAGAGACGATACTAGACAATGTACTGTAAACTTTGAAGGCAAGATCTCAGGACTTTGGTACACAGGATTCGGTGACTATAAATGGCGAAGTGAAATGCCAGATGATGTAGCCTGCGCTAATGCTTTTGAAATAGCCAAGGCTAACTTAATTAAATCTGTTGGAGCCATGCACATTAACAGCCAAACAGCTCTAGTATGTGACGAGAACAATGACCCAGCACTACAAATTTTGGAACCTGGTATGGTGTTGGAAGAAGGACAATGGAGACCACATCCTAAAAAGCCACAGGTATTTTGGTATCAAGGCACAGCCTGTAGTTGGTTTGTGGAAACAAATATTTCTGGCAACGACATGCGACAATGGGAAGGTATTGTGTGCAGAGCAGATGGCGACAAATGGGTAGTAGTTGACAAATTTTAAGAGTGATGCTATCGTATTACATAAGGAGACAAATATGATATTCGGTGGACTGAAATGGTTTATAGCAGGCGTACTTACTACACTTGTATTCATATATCCAACACAGGCAAAAGAAGCATTTAGTTGGACTATTGATACGGTTACAACGGTGTTTAATTGGTCGTCTGAAAAGGCAGAAGTTATTGTTGACAAGGTACAGGAGGTATCTAAATGAAAACGTTAGTAGTATTATTAATAACAGCGTTCTTGTCTGCTTGTGGTAGCACAGGCAAGTATGCTAAGATTCAAGAAGAGCAGTACGAGCGTGAGTCTAAGTATGCAGAAAAAGCACTAGACAAAATGCCCAAGTGGATGACTGAACTACCAGAAGATTCAGCCGCAGTATATGCGAATGGTACAGCAACCAGTTTTGACATTAACATGGCAGACACAAAGGCTATGACAATGGCTATGGGTAAAATTTGTATTAGTGCAGGTGGTACAGTAGATGAGCGTAGTAGAATCTTTATGCAGGACACACCGGATGGTACAATAGAACGAAGTGAACTTGCTATACAAAGTATGTGCGATACTGTAGATGTTAGTGGATCTGAGATTGTAGATATCAAACGTATTACACAAGGACCTAGGTACAGAACTTATGTGCTAATGGTACTTCCGTTTGGTAGTGCTAATCAATTGGCAACTAAACGTAGAATTGCACAAGATCAAGCACAAGCACAACAACGTATGGAAGAAGTATTTGAAGAAATGGAGAGCAATTAATGCCAAATTTAGTACCAGTAGTTATTGAGCAAACCAGTAAAGGTGAACGCAGTTTTGACATCTACTCTAGGTTGCTCAAAGACAGAGTAGTAATACTGGACACAGAAGTTTCTAGTCACTCAGCAAGTTTGATTGTGGCTCAACTACTGTTTCTAGAATCAGAAGATCCAGAGCAAGACATCTTGTTCTACATTAACAGTCCAGGAGGACTGGTGTCAGCAGGCTTGTCAATATACGACACAATGCAGTATATCAAACCTGATGTGTCTACTATTGTGCTAGGACAAGCCGCAAGCATGGGATCATTCCTAGCAATGGCTGGTGCTAAAGGCAAGCGTATGGTATTACCAGAAGCCAGAACAATGATACATAGAGTAAGTTCTGGTACACCAGGTACTAAGGGCTCAGTTCATGTACAAGAACTAGAGTTTGAGGATGCTAGACGTACATTTGAAGAGAGTCAGCGTATTAACAAACGTCTGACAGAACTATATGTTAAACACAACACGGCTGGTAAATCCTATGAGGAATTGTATGAAGCAATGAAGTTTGATACATATCTATCAGCACAGGAAGCCGTAGATTATGGATTAGCGGATAAGATTATTACAAGTAGAGAATAAGCGTAGTACCGCTGTCCAAATAAATACACTATTAAGGACAGCACATGAAGTTATTTGAATTAAGAAAAGGCCGACCACAAATCTATGTTGATATGGATGGTGTGTTGGCCGACTTTTTTGGCGCACTCAGCAAACAACACGATGTTGATCACTGGTCAGATATACCCGACGGTGAAGATGCTGTAGTAAAGAGTGCAAACGAAAAAGGCTTCTTTGAGAATTTACCAAAACTGCCTAACGCAGACTATCTTATCGACAACATAATCGATATGGTAGGAACCTATAATATTCTCAGCAGTCCATTACAAAGTAATAAAGAGCAAAGTGCTAGTGAGAAATCCAACTGGATAGACAAGCACATAAATCCTAAGCCAGCGCAACGTATCTTTGACCACAACAAGTACAAGTACGCCACACAGCCAGATGGTACGCCAAATATATTGATTGATGACTATCCATACAATTTAAAGTTATGGCAAGCACGTGGCGGTATTGGTATACAGTACAAGGATAGATGGTCCGCAGACGTTGTAAAAGAGCTAGAAACGGCCCTT
>Ga0255768_10004730_pt1 | contig 13256 bp, 11 predicted proteins | sample 071ome_33_FD_179983 | JGI IMG/M metagenome (GOLD analysis project Ga0255768, IMG submission 179983) | Coastal salt marsh microbial communities from the Groves Creek Marsh, Skidaway Island, Georgia - 071412AT metaG (version 2) | ecosystem: Environmental > Aquatic > Marine > Intertidal zone >...
TTGGTATTGCAGCTTGATAAAAACTCTAACTCTTTTAATTTTAACAACACTGGTTTAGGAGAAAAAAATGGCTTCGTCCTCAGATGTACTCAAAATGATTGCGGACAACGACGTTAAGTTCGTCGACCTTCGCTTCACCAACACACAAGGTAAAGAACAACACGTATCGGTGCCAGCGAAGGAGTTCGGCTCAAGTCAATTCGAGGATGGTCACGCATTCGACGGCTCTTCAATCGCCGGTTGGAAAGGTATTCAGGCCTCAGACATGCTACTTTTGCCTGACCCTGATTCCGCTCGGATGGATCCCTTTACCGATGAGGCAGTTCTCAACATAAGTTGTGACGTAATCGAGCCGTCTGACGGCATTGGATATGATAGAGACCCAAGATCGATTGCTAAAAGGGCTGAGGCTTACCTAAAATCATCCGGCATTGGAGACACAGCATACTTTGGTCCAGAGCCTGAATTTTTTGTGTTCGATAGCATCACCTGGGACGTCAGCGAGCGAGGAAGCTTCGTAAAAATTGACTCCGAAGAGGCTCCATGGTCATCTGGGCAGGAAATCGAAGGTGGCAATCTCGGACATAGACCTCGCTACAAAGGCGGCTATTTCCCTGTTGCTCCGGTTGATTCGCTCCAGGATCTGAGAAATGCGATATGTCTTGCTCTCGAATCTCAAGGAGTCGATGTTGAAGTCCACCATCACGAAGTCGCTGCAGCTGGTCAATGCGAAATTGGTACGAAATTCAGCACACTGGTCAAGCGCGCCGATTGGACTCAGATCCTTAAATACACTGTTCATAATGCAGCGTTCTCTTACGGGAAAACCGCGACATTCATGCCAAAACCTATAGTTGGCGATAACGGATCGGGAATGCACGTCCATCAGTCGGTATGGAAAGACGGTAAAAACTTATTCGCTGGCGACGGATACGCGGGACTGTCTGAAACCGCGTTATTCTACATCGGCGGTGTGATCAAGCACGCCCGAGCGCTCAACGCAATCACCAATCCGAGCACAAACTCTTACAAGCGTTTAGTTCCAGGATTCGAGGCTCCTGTGAACCTTGCATATTCCGCCAGAAACCGATCAGCGTCCATTCGTATACCCCACGTAGCGAGTGATAAAGCGAGAAGGATTGAGACCCGATTCCCTGACCCGATGGCAAACCCCTATTTAGCTTTTTCGGCGCTCTTAATGGCAGGACTTGATGGGATACAAAACAAAATTCATCCTGGAGACCCTGTTGATAAGAATCTCTATGACTTGCCTCCGGAGGAGCTCTCTAACATCCCGACAGTCTGCGGATCATTGCAAGAAGCTCTGCAAGCTTTAGACGAGGACAGAGCATTTTTGACCCAAGGGGGTGTCATGTCAAACGACATGATTGATGCTTACATCGACCTCAAGATGGAAGAAGTCAATCGGTTCAACATGACGACTCATCCAGTTGAGTTTGATATGTACTACAGCTATTAACCGTGAACTGCTGGCAGATTTGGCGACATCTCAATCTGCCAGCAATCTTTGTTCAAAGTAAATAGATTTGATTACCGCCAAGCAGCAGATTCGTGACTAGATGAATGCAATAAAAGAAATCCCTGCCTTTCCGGGTCTAGACATGCTCTCAACTGCAGTCATCATCATCGATGAAAAAGGCTACGTTGAGTACATCAATCCGTCCGCTGAGCATTTGTTCGATATCAGCAAGAGAAGCGCGACAGGATTACTATTGAAGAAATTCTTTGAGAATCCAAGTGCGATACTTATCGGTCTCGATCAGATCAGGCATCGGGACGTTAGCTTTACCCAACATGAGATTCCTCTTCAGCTAGCGAATCAAAAAAAACTCGAATTATCATTCACGATCTCTCCGATTGAGGGATACGCAGGCAACTACTCCTTGATTGAATTCGTCTCTCCATCTCAGCAAACCAAAGTTGCCAGAGAACAAAGAATCAACTCAGAAACTGCGCACAGCAGAGAACTCATCAGAAATCTCGCACACGAAATTAAGAACCCTCTAGGAGCACTCAGGGGGGCGGCCCAGCTTCTCGAACGTGAACTCGATTCTGAGGATCATCACGAATACACCTCAGTTATCATCAAGGAGGCTGACCGACTTAGAGATCTTCTCGATAGACTATTAACACCTCACAAACTACCCCAGATGGAGCACTACAATGTGCATGAAGTGACAGAGCGGGTCAGGTCTGTGGTTAGAGCAGAATTTTCTTCAGGACTTCGCATCGAGCGAGACTATGATTTAAGCCTTCCAGATTTGATAGGTGACAAAGATCAAATCAATCAAGCAGTATTGAACATCACGAGAAACGCGGCCCAAGCATTAATGGGCCGAGGGCTCATTCGACTAAAAACTCGTGTGGCCAGGAATATCACTGTCGCAAACAAATTTCATAAACTGGGCGTTGTTTTAGACGTATCCGACAACGGTCCAGGTATCGCTGAAAATATTCGTGACAGCATTTTTTTCCCATTGATATCTGGTAAGACGGACGGAAGCGGCTTGGGTCTATCCATTGCCCAAACATTTATAAGCCGTCACAACGGAGTGATTGATGTCGAATCAGAACCGGGCCACACCTGTTTCTCTATCACGTTACCAATTGATTTAAGCCTTAGCGCAGGAAAATAACACATGTCGAGTGTTTGGATCGTAGACGATGACCAATCTATCCGGTGGGTCTTCGAGAAAACTTTGGATCGGGAAGATATCCCATTCAGACTATTCGCATCTGCCGAGGAGGCGAGTGGTACATTGGAAAAAGAGTTGCCGTCTGTCATCGTCAGCGATATCAGAATGAGTGGTGCGTCTGGCCTGGATTTATTGAAAGAGATAACCCTCAAACATCCCACAATTCCGACAATCATTATGACGGCACACTCAGACCTAGACAGTGCCGTAGCGGCGTTTGAGGGTGGCGCTTTCGAATATTTAGCCAAGCCTTTTGATATTGATAACGCAGTCGAACTGATACGTAGGGCTCTTTCAAAAAATAAATCAAAAGGGTCCGAATCCGGAGATTTAAACTTTGACAGTGATCTTCTGGGCTCGGCTAAATCCATGCAAGAAGTTTTTCGAGCTATTGGTAAGTTAGCCCAGACAGATGCAACTGTTCTTATCACAGGAGAATCCGGCACGGGGAAAGAATTAATTGCCAGTGCGTTACACAAACACAGCAAACGAAGTGACCAACCATTTGTCGCAATCAACACCGCATCGATCCCAAAGGATTTGCTTGAGTCTGAATTATTTGGGCACGAGAAAGGCTCTTTTACGGGCGCTCAATCAACGCGAAAAGGAAGATTTGAACAAGCAGCTGGAGGAACATTATTTTTAGACGAAATCGGAGATATGCCTTCGGAACTACAAACTCGCCTATTGAGAGTATTGTCTGACGGCCACTTTTATCGCGTCGGCGGGCATGAGCCACTCAAAGCAAATGTACGAGTTTTAGCAGCGACCCACCAAGACCTAGAGAAAAGAGTAACTGAAGGAGAATTTCGAGAAGATCTATTCCACAGGTTAAATGTCATAAGATTAAAAGTTCCTCCTCTAAGGGACAGAGTGTCAGACATACCTTTACTCGCTAATTTTTTCTTGAAGCGCAATTCTGAAAAATTGGAAATTGAAAAGAAGATCTTCACTGATGGAGCACTCAAGTACCTACAATCAAAACAATGGAGCGGTAATGTAAGACAACTTGAAAATCTCTGTCATTGGGTGACGATAATGACAACGGGAACTGTCATTGACTTGGACGACTTGCCGAAAGATTTTAAACAAGAAAGAAGCCGATCGAATCACGACGTCAAATGGAATCAGCACCTTTCACACGAAGTGGACAACTTACTCCGTCGAGGGGATACAGCTATCTATGAAAAATTGCTACAAACATTTGAAAAAGAGGTTATCGCGTCAGCATTGCGTTTCACAAACGGTAAAAAAATAGAAGCCGCCAACCTCATGGGAATCGGGAGAAACACCATCACGAGAAAGATTAGCGAACTCGGTTTATCAGTAGAAAAACGTAAGGAAGAAGCGTCAACCTAGCTAATCCACCTTCAAACTCAAGGTTTTCCAAGTCTGGCAACAACTGGAGCATGGTCAGATGGCCGCTCAAGCGCTCTATACGATTTCAATATCTCTACAGACACATCGGTTTTCATTAACCCAGCTGAAATTAATATGTGATCGATTCGAAGTCCTTGTCTTCTTCGGAATGCATTCATCCGGTAGTCCCACCACGTAAACCGATCCAAACCGTCGTCGCCGTGTATGTGGTCAAAGCTATCGGTTAGGCCTAAGTCAAGGATCTTTTGATAAAGATCTCTCTCAAGGTTCGTGCACAACACTTGGTCTTTAAACTTCTCAGGATCGTAGACGTCACGGTCTGTTGGAGCAATGTTGAAATCCCCCAGCAAGATCAGCGACTTGTGCCGATTGAGTTCGTCTCGAAGATGATTAATGAGCGCATTGATCCAACGCAACTTATATTGAAATTTATCTGACTCTGTGGTCGATCCGTTGGGAACGTAAACATCAACAACACGAACACCATCTTGAGTCGTACCTGACAAAACTCGGGCTTGATCATCCTGAAAATCACGAATACCAGATTCAATATTAACCAAACGGTGTTTCGATGCGATTGCTACTCCGTTGTATGTTTTCTGCCCGTGGTAATAGACTGAATAACCATACTTATCAAACACTTCCCGAGGAAATTTAGAATCCTCTACTTTGGTTTCTTGGAGACACACGATATCTGGTGAGTGTCCGACAAAAAGGTCTTCAAGGTGATCCGATCGCACCTTCAATGAGTTAACGTTCCAGGTGACTATTTGCATATCAGCTCCTCAACCAGCTCGCTGCTTAAACTGCAGAAAATTCAACCAATACCGCAACATCTCATGCCAAACCACTACTCGCCAAGAGCGCGTCAACGGTCGGCTCTCTCCCCCTAAAGCGCTGAAAATTCTCGGCAGATGGACGCAACCCACCCATCGACAATATGTCATCTAGGAATCTTCTACCTAATTGAGAGATTGATAACCCGGCATCTCGTGACATGGCATAAACATCTGCAGATAAAACCTCTGCCCATTTATAGCTGTAGTAGCCCGCGGCATAACCACCCGCGAATATATGAGAAAAACTATTCGGAAACTGATTGTATTCTGGAACCTGCAGAACAGACACTTGCTCTCTCACTGAGTCAAGAATTGTATAGACGTCTTTGATCTGTTCTATGTGGCCTTCCATATGCACGCGTAGATCAAACAAGGCGAATTCGACTTGTCTCAACGTTTGAATGCCGCTCATAAAATGCTTCGCATCAAGCATTTTTTTAAAGACTTCCTCGGGCAAGTGATCGCCACCCTCGTCGCCGACAGAGATCTCTTTTATGACAGTCCAGTCCCAGCAGAAATTCTCCATAAATTGGCTGGGCAATTCAACAGCATCCCACTCGACACCATTGATCCCAGAAACACCGATCTCATCAACTCTTGTCATCAAATGATGCATGACATGTCCACATTCGTGAAACAGAGTCTCCACCTCGGAGTGACTCAAATATGAGTCGCTGGCATCTTTACTGATGGGCGGAAAATTACATACCAGATAAGCAACTGGCTTTTGAATGGAGCCCTGTCTTTTCCAGCGACCAATGGCGTCATCCATCCACGCGCCGGAGCGCTTTCCATCTCTGGCAAAAAGGTCCGCATAAAAAAACCCTAACGTTTCATCATCTGGCCCTCTAACGGAAAAAAAAGTTACATCGGGGTGCCACACATCAACCTTCTCCTCGACGACACTGACTCCGTAAAGTTGATGCAAAAGCTCAAATAGCCCCCCCATCACTTTGCTCACAGGAAAATATGGTCGTAAATCTTCGTCCTTAAACGAGTAGCGCTCCTCCTTGACTTTTTGAGCAACATAGCTCACATCCCAAGGTTTTAGATCTGAGATTTGTAATCGCTCCTTCGCATACTCTTTAAGCTCAGACAGCTCTTTATCGGCGAAAGGTTTCGCTTTCCGAGACAATTCGTTTAACAGTGAAATTGCGTCCTTTGGGCCTGACGCCATCTTAGTAGCGAACGACAGATCCGCAAACGTTTCAAAACCAAGTAACTCAGCTTTACGGGATCGGGCTCGAAGAATTGAAATAATTTGTTCGGAATTATCAAAAGCGGGGTCTCCTTTTGCAGATGCACGGGTCACGTACGCTCGATACATCTCTTCTCTTAGCTCGCGATCCTCACAGCTTTCCATAAATGGAATCCAAGACGGGGCCTGGAGATTGAAGACCCACCCAGGCAAATTCTTCTTGTCAGCCCTGTCTTTTGCATCTGATAAATGCGCTTCCGACAAACCAGAAAGGCGCTCTTCGTCGGGCACGTGAAGCTGATACGCATCGGTGGCATCCAGAACATTGTCGCTGAATTTAGCCGACTGAGCTGCAAGCTCCTTCGACAACTCCTTATAGTCCCTCTGTTTTTCGACGTCTAGGCCGACACCACTGAGCTGATAGTCCCTCAATTCATTTTCAAGAACCTTGCGTTGCTCCTCAGACAACTTCTCGTACTCGTCGCTTTGCCGCAAGACGAGTAGTTTATTGTACAAATCTTTATTCTGAGACAACGTCGTGTAGAACTCTGTAACTGATGGCAAAATTTCATTGAATATTGACCGAAGTTCCGGGTTACTCGATACCGCGTTCAGGTGGCTCACTTGCCCCCAAGCACGGGACAAACGATCTACCGAAGCCGTAATAGGGAACACCGTATCCTCCCACGACAATGCACTCGAAGACACAACTTTATCGATGGAGGATTTCGCATTGCTCAATAATGAATCCACTGCGGGCTTGATTATTGATGGTTCGATATCGGAGAAACGAGGTAGAGCGCTAAAATCTTCGAGAGGATTTATATCGGACGAGGAAACCACGGTACTGCCTTTCAAACAAGTTAAAAAGTATAGATTAGTTGTTTTCCGAATAGATTAGTTTCCCATCGCTAATTACCTGATGCACTCGGCCACGAATCGTCTCTCCCGAAAAGGGTGTCCATTTACTCGAACTTTTTAAGTTTGAACAATCAACGGTCCAGTGATGATCAGGATCAAAAATACAAAGATTTGCTGGCGCGCCTTCCTCACTTGTGTTAACCGATGGCAACGAGAGAATTTTTGCGGGGCCAGTTGTCACTTTAGACAGTGCGAATGGAATCGAAACCTCGTCCTCCGTCGCCCACTTAATTACTAAAGCTAAAAGTAACTCAGATCCGCTTGCCCCAAAAGCGGCTTCGCCGAAAGGAAGGTTCTTATCGTCGTCGCTCGTGGGAGAATGCCCCGAAGATATCGCGTCGATTGTCCCATCCCTAAGACCTTCCCTGATCGATAGGCGATCTTTGGGGCTGGCGAGAGGTGGACGCAACTTATATCTACATTCAAAATCCTCTATATCAGCATCACTCAGATGTAGATGATTGATCGTCGTATCGCAAGTCACTCTCATTCCTTTTGATTTCGCTTGTCTGATGAGATCCACGGCCAAGGCTGTCGATATCTCAGAAAAATGAACGTGTACTCCTGAATTCTCAGCACAATATAAGGTAGTTGATACCGCTATTGCCTCAACGAAATTTGGAACAGATGGTAACCCCAGCCTAATTGCTCTCTGTCCGGAAAACATGACTTCGTCATCGTAGAAACTTTTGTCGCGTGGGGAGATAAATATCGGCAAATCCATCGTCTTGGCGTATTGCATCAAAGATAGTAGGGTTTTGGGGTCCGGGACTGGAGCTTGTCCTAGGGAGACGCCAAAACAACCGGACCGCTTTAACTCCTGCATCTCACTCAACAAGTCGACACCTAAAGATTTAGTCATCGCGCCGTTGATGTGCACTCTCGTCGAGGCAAATCGATCCGAACGGTGCAGTAACATCTCCACCTCAGACGCATCATCAAGAAAGAGCTTCTCATCAGGAGAAATCACTACATCAGTGATCCCACCAGAGGACATCGCAGCAAACTCTCGTTGAGCCAACTCAAGATTTTGATCGATCACCCCACCAAAACGCGCACACAAATCGATTAATCCAGGAAAAATCCACTTGCCCCTCGCATCAATTTCAATATCGAAAGAGTTGACGCTAAGTGCTCCCTCCGCGGAGGCCAGTCTCCCATCAATAACGAAAACATCGCAGATTTCGAACTCATTAGTCCGTACGTCTAAATTCCGACCGTCTCGAATCACCAAATTCATAAGCTATTCCCCAGCAAAACTGCCATGACAGACATGCGAACCGCGATTCCATAAGTGACTTGCGGAAGAATGATAGACCTAGGTCCATCCGCAACCGAAGATGCGATCTCAACACCACGGTTAATCGGCCCGGGATGCATCACGATAACGTCGTTATCGGCTAGCAATAAGCGCTCCTCCGTGAGGCCATAACCTCGGAAAAAATCTTGAGGACTGGGCAACAGCGTCCCAGACATTCTTTCGTGTTGCAACCTCAACATCATTATGACATCTACGCCCAATACAGCTTTCTCAATCTCATGGAAAACTGTCACACCCAGATCTGAGACGGTTTCTGGCGCCAATGTCCTCGGCCCGCACACCCTAATATCATCAACACCGAGAGTTTTAAGAACATGTATCTGCGATCTGGCCACACGAGAGTGCAAAACATCCCCAACGATTGCAACTCGCAAACCGTCAAACGAATTTTTATATTGTCTGATTGAAAAAGCATCGAGTAGCCCTTGAGTAGGGTGAGAGTGTCGGCCATCTCCCGCGTTAATCACATGCACACCACTAGGAACATGTTTAGCGATTAAGTGCGCAGCACCGCTTTGAGAATGCCTGACGACAAACATGTCTGCCTGCATCGCTACTAAGTTATTCACCATGTCGAGTAAGCTCTCGCCTTTACTTTGCGAAGAGGTCGATACATTTAGGTTTACTACATCAGCTGATAAACGTTTTGCTGCGATCTCAAAAGTAGTCCTGGTTCTCGTACTATTCTCAAAAAATAAATTAAATATCGTCTTACCTCGCAGCACAGGAACTTTCTTAGCTCCACCACTCGCAGCAGACAAGAATTCCCCAGCTCGGTCAAGGATGTCTATTACGATTTCCTTGGGCATATTCTCGAGCGACAGCAAATGCCTCAAACCTCTTTCGCCCATCTGACTATCATTCATTACTGCACCCTTATATTTCACGCGACATTGATTGCTAGACCACCAACAGCATTAGGGGCAATCTCAATTCTTTTATGTTTATCAACATCCGTTCGACTTGCGCAAAACTGAGGTTCTATAGGTAACTCTCTGCCACCACGATCTATCAATACCGCGAGTCGTATGGAGGCCGGCCGGCCATAATCAAATAGAACATTGATGGCCGCTCGAGCCGTTCGTCCGCTTTGGATGACATCATCGATCAAGACAATATGTTTAGACGCAACATCCGGGGGCATCTGTGCGCCCTGCTTGTTCCCCGCTAAGCCCCTGATTCCAAAATCATCGCGATGAAAACCAACTCCAATAGAATATTTTGGACCACTAATATGGAGGGCTTCCAAAATACAATCCTGAACATATACACCACTCGATTGGATACCGATAAACAATGTCTCCTCATCACGAGATGCATTTAGCTGATCGCTCAATAAAAATACGAGTTGATCCGAGTCGAACATCTTATGCTCCCGTTTCAACGTTGGAGGAAAAAAAATCTTGCAAAATCAATTGCGCGGATAACATATCCAAGAGCTCTTTCTTTTTTTCACGACTGATGTTTTTTTTGACAATCAAACGCTCTGCTTCAACGGAAGTAAAACTTTCATCCACGCGAACCACCTCGAGACCAAAACGAGATTCCAATAACTCACAAAATTTAATAATTTTTTTTGCAATTGGGTGAGGCTTGTGATCCTCGTATTGAGGGAGTCCCACGACGAATCGAGTGGGATTCCACTCCTTGACTTCCAAAGCAATTCTCTCAAGCAACTCCTCATCAGATGAATACACAATTGTTTTGAGGGGTCGAGCTAAAGAAAGGTCCTGATAGCCCAACGCAATTCCGACTCTCCTACCCCCGTAGTCCAGTCCAAGGCACACCCTATCTGACATGCCCCAAACTCACGAAAAGAAGTTGCGACGCATTTATTGAAACGGCTTGGTTACTACATCGTTTGCTGCATGTCGAAAGATGCTTTATGGATGGTTTCGGCCTCAGAGGCTTGGAAGCACCCTCCGGAAGGAAATTGGAGGAGCAGATGGGATTAGCTAACTGGGACATTAAAAGCGGATATTAACCTATAATTCGCCAGCGCACATGAATTTTTTGTGAAGAAGTATCTTGAACAACCTTACAAACTACGACGCACAAAAATACCGCAAGATGGCAAACTACTTTGTAAACCCACCTCATCCCGGACTACGTAGACAGGTCTTTGCCTTCTGTTACGAGCTTATCACCTCGATAACGATAATTTTCTCAAGTGGATTTTTCGTCGCAGCCATCATTGGTGGGGCCGGGAGCACAAGCGCGAAGATTATGACCAACGTCATCCCGTTAGTTACCGTCTCGCTTTACTACGTTATATGTTGGCGTAAAACTGGTCAAAGCCTCGCACAAAAAGCTTGGGGGCTTAAAGTCACCGACAAAAATGGGGAACTGCTATCCATGAGCAAATCGATAAAACGTGTTTTTCTATCGGGAGCTCTCAACCTTCTCGGTTTAAGCCTCATATTTTTATTATTTTCAAAACCCCACCAACCATTACAGGACAAAATCTTAGGCACCCTTGTGACATCATCCAGATAACTTGGTTATTCGCCTTTCAATTTGATATATAAGGCAGCGCTAAATAATATTAGAGCCGGTGGCATCAACATGTAAACAGGAGGAGCTATTCTACCGAGAGTCCCCACAGCCATTGAGAGTTGCGTAAAAAAATAGAGTCCCACGCCAACTAACACGCCATTGAAGACCCAAAAACTCGGCTGACGACCCCGACTATTTGAGCTAACAAACAGCGGCCCGATTAGAATCAACGTTAAGATAATCGCTAAATGGCCAACTCTCTGCCACTGCGTTGAACGATATGAATAGGTATCCTCTCCATTCGCCTCGAGGTGATTGATATATTTTGATAGGTCTAAAAAAGAGAGCGACTCTTGGTCTGTTGCGATGAGATTCACAACACCGTGAGTGATAGACGTTTTTATATCGAACCTTTCTAACTTAGACTTAATGACCCGGTCGTTATCAAACGCCACAACGGAAACGTCGTCTAGCGACCAGACACCAACCTCAGATAGTCTTCCTTGTTCAGAAGATATGATCATCTCTAATGCCCTGTTGTCGGGATCAATTTGGTACACCACCACACCCCGCACATCGTAGTTATCTGAGATGTAACGGGCATTAATTATTTTGTTTTGATCTTTAAACCAAGAGCCGCTCTGGAATGTTTGAACGACAAGTTCACCGGCCTCATTACTCAAGCTAAATGCTGTCAGCGCACTGGAGGCTCTCGGTTTAACAACCTCACCAACGAATATGGCGAAAGCCATTACAACCAATGCGGTAAACGTTAGTATTTTAGAAATTTTTTTATAGGACAGCCCAGCGCTCCGCATCACTGCGAATTCCGAATTAATAGATAGTCGTGCAAACGTCAATAAACAACCCGTGAGTGACGAAAGCGGTAGAAGTTCGTATAGGGCTCTTGGCGATCGGAGCAAAGTCTTAAACGCTATAACTTCGAAGCTCAATCCCAGATAATGCCCCCGAGAGACTCCTACAATTGTGTCAAATAGAACAAAAATAGAAGTGAGCACCAAGAGAACATACGCAATGTTCTTTAAAACCTCTCTGGAAATTAATCGTCCGAGTAAAGTCATCTACCGACCAATTTAAAACATGAGGCACTTAACGACCCAGACCGCCATAGCAACAACAGTGACGAAATAACCAAGATTGATAAGTGTGGAATAACATAGCCTTGCCATGGCACGATACTTCCTTGCGCGACCAGAGTCTCGACGAAAGCCAGAACGTTTTTGTAGATAATAAAGAGTAACGCCCCTACCCCGATGGCATACGACTTCCCACCACGCACTTGTTCAAACGATATTGACAGACAAAGCAATGCCAGGAGGACGGCGCTAATTGGAAGCCCAAGCCTCCAAACAAGTTCAGCATGATTCTCGACACTAGGCTCGGAGAAAAGCTTCGATGTTGATTTGCCGCTCTGATGAACATACGCGTTACCACCCACTCGCCTTTCGACACGGATCCCATATTTTGAAAATTGCGTCCACTCAATCTCACTATCTTCGTAGTTAATATCATATCGATTGCCGGTCTCAGCCACGAGGTAATCCGCGGACAACCCAGGACCTCCCGACTGTCCCCGGCCTGCACTGACTACAGAGATTCGGCCGTCTTTCTCGCCGTAAACAAACACGCCAGAGAATTTCCCTGTCTCCCGATCTAGAGCATCGATAAAAAAAACGCTACCGCCATCGCTGGATTCAATGAAGACGCCTGGTGGCGCTACCGAGATATCATCTCGGGATTCAAGATCATTCTTCCTTTCCTCAACTGAGCGCTCCGCCCATGGTGCAATAAATAGGGTTAGCACAGCGATTAAACACGCTATCGGAAAAGTAAACAGCAATGTAGGCCTGACCCAGCTGAGTATGGACTGACCAGAAGAGTGCCAAACCGCCATTTCAGAATCTTGGTAGCTTCTGCAAACAACCATCGTGACCGTTAATGTAATGCTAAGCGAAAAGAGTACCGGTAGATTTTTTATGCTAGAAAGAAGGTAAATCATTGTCACCGAAAAGAGAGCATGATTTCCATTGGCTGCATAACCCAAGTAGCGGGCTAGCTGAGTAACGGATACAACCAGCACCAGTGCAGCGAGCACCATAACGCACGTCGTGCTGTATTCCTTTAATATTGACTTTGAAAAAATGGTCATCTGGGTAGCAACTTAGCTTCGCGGATCGCGTCGAAGATCATTGACTAGTTTCACACACCGAGGAATTCGTAATGAACTTTACCATATCGAAAAAGCGTGCGGCCCAGTCTGTTGGCGTGGTCGTGGTCCCAGTATACGAGGGGCTTAACCTAACACCATCCGGACAAGAGCTTAACAGCATATCTCAAGGTGTTATCCAAAAAAAATTTAAAAG
>Ga0255768_10004734_pt1 | contig 13254 bp, 9 predicted proteins | sample 071ome_33_FD_179983 | JGI IMG/M metagenome (GOLD analysis project Ga0255768, IMG submission 179983) | Coastal salt marsh microbial communities from the Groves Creek Marsh, Skidaway Island, Georgia - 071412AT metaG (version 2) | ecosystem: Environmental > Aquatic > Marine > Intertidal zone > Salt...
CATCCTCGCCGTGCGCGTTATCCTCGTCGTCGTCGTCGATGTCGTTTTTGTCCGCGTTGTTGTTGTTGTTTTTCTCGAGGTCTTTATCACCTCTCTCTTTCCTCTCTTTCTCCTCCTTCTCGTCAAACTCTCTCTCGCATTTTTCTTTAAACTTTTGCTTCTCTTCCTCGGAGAGACCGTTCCATCGTTGGGAGATGAGCTTCGCGATGTCGCCCATCCCGGGTTTTAAGTTGCCTTTTTCCGCGAGCTCTCGTTTCACCGACTCTCGGTTTTGCGTGGAGAAGGAAATGTACGCGGACGGGCGTCGTTTGCCCGTCGAGGACGACAACACTTTTGGTGGCATGATTTTATTATTAGTAGTATTCGAGCGCGTCGTCGCGTCGCGATGTGATGAAGAAAGAGAACACGCTCTCTGCTTTCGTTTTTTTTGAAAATTTTTTCGAATTTTCGACACGCACGTGACGAGAAAAAACGCCTCTTTTGCATTTTTACAAAGAAGATTGAGAAACAAAAAGTCAAACAAACACCCCTAAAAATATATTTTAACGCGCGCGTGCGCGCAAACAACCAATCGTCATTTTTTAAAAAATGGAACCGCGGCAGCGCCGCCGAGCCATCCGACGTTTCCTCTGCCTCTTTCTCTTCCTCTTTATCGTCGTCTCTTCGGTTCGTAAGTTCCATTCGGTGAAAGAAGCGCGACACTTTGCCGCGGAGTCGCTGATTCATCTGGCGAAAGATTTAGACGAAGAAATCGACGTTTCCCGTTTCAATGTCGATCGTCACGACGATCACCGTCACTCGTCCTCGTCGAATTCAGAACGAGACGAAGATGAGGACGAACCGGAAATATACGAACGGCCGAGCTCACCGATGCCGCCGATGGACCCGAGCGCTCCGCCTCCGCCACCGGTGGCGCCGAGCATGCCTCCACCAGATGATGCGATGCGAAGAGAAAGGTTGGATACGACGACGACGACGACGACGACGATAACAACACCGTCACCGTCAAAATCATCGTCATCGAACAATAACGCCATCAATCGAAACTTAGCCTTCTTTTCCGGCTCGCTGAACGAACCTAACGTAAAAGATCATCCTTTATTTAAATCAAACGAAGACGATTCAAAAGATTTATGGGCTAAACGCAGACGAGAGTTGTTCGACGGTTCGTTGCCGCACCCGTACGTGGACGAGGACGACGAAGATACCGCGCATTCCGAGCAGACGAAAAGATACATAAGTTTGGATAAAATTTTAGATTTGAAAGAGTTGAGGCGAAAGTTTCCGCCGTATACGATGGAAAAAGTAGAGTTGGGAACGGAGATGCCGTTGCACGTGACGTTTGCGACGGTGGAGTTGGTAACGTTGGTAGATAATTGGCTGACGTACAGCATCCGAGCGAACATCAAGAAGATTGTGGTGGTAAGTTTAGACGAAGCGTTGCACATGTGGTGCGAGAAGGAGTTGAAGAAGAGGAAGAAACATCGACGCGAGATTGGTGGCGATGATAGTGACGATAACGACGAGTTCGCGTGCGTGCCCGGCGGGCATTTGTTAGACAAGAGTAAATTAGGGCATTCCCTATCCGGCGGCTTTAGAGAAGTGAAAGAATCTTTCTACGCGTTGATGAACGTGAAGATACAAATCATCGAAACTTTCTTATTAAATGGATACGATTTGTTAATTTCGGATGCGGATGTAACGTGGGTGCGCGATCCGATGCCGTATTTCAACACTGGAAATTTGGGTAAAGTCGACATCGCCGTCTCCGCCGATTGCGTCTTTGACTTTCGAGGCGATTTAATCGACCAAAACGAAATCGAGCTGCATAGGAAATTGAATTTGCCGCAGCTGACAACGACGGTGTTTAAAAAGTGGGAGCACTGGCGAGATCCGTTCACGCAACTCCCATGGCCGTATCTAGCCGAGTATAACACGGGCATGTTGTTGTTGCGAGCTACGTTGGAAACCCTGCGATTCGTGAAGGATTGGAAGCATGGCATGGAAGCCGGGAAAAAGTTAGCCTTTGCGAACGATCAACACCATTTCAACGCAATCACGCGATCGAGATGGTTACAGCGGAAATCTTTGCCTGCATACTGTAAGAAATTGACCGATGTTGGCGAGAAGAGCTCGATGTGTCGCCCGTTTGATAAACCAACGGCGGACAATCGACATCCGGATGAATATTTCAGAAGGCCGGATAAAACGTACGATCCATCGAAACCGGAAATGACCGTCATGGACCCAGGTTTTGTACCTCGAGATAAAGAAGGCCTGTGCGAACCAGTGAAGGTCGAGACGTTGGAAGCCGTAAAGAATAACGCGAACGACGGGTACTTTTGCGAAAAGTATCCTCCCGATTTCGTCGCGTTCGCAGAGGATTATAAGAGAGGTTTGCGTCCGTTGTATTCGTACGGAGGCACGTCTGGATCTTTGCGCGTTGCAAAATTGCCGACGAGCTTATTCTCCAACGGAATGGTCTTTTTCATGGGTAAGGATTATTCGAAACGCTCGATTGTTCCGTACGGTGTTCATAACACTTACGTCTACGACGGCGCGCAAGGTAAAATTTGGCGCTTTCGCGAAGCCGGGATGTGGGCTGATAAGAAACCGTACTTTTTAGCCTCGTCTATGTACAATAAAGAACTCGGTCTTCCTTTCAGCGGTAAAAATACGAAGCCAGAGGTTCAACCTTCCGCTTCGGTTAGAGACGGAGACGACGATGAGATAGACCTGAGCAAAGAGAAGGATTTGAAGACGCTCATCGTGCGCATGTCCATGCCAGAATGGTTGGAAAAATCCGTCAACGAATCCATAACGACCCCTAAAGGCGAAATTCCAATCGGTCACATGAACGGTTTGCGTTGGCAACTCGCGCGGGTTCGCGACGCCGTAGCTATTGCAAAGATTTTAGACCGAGCTTTGATCATGCCACAGTTCTTATGCGGATGTCACAGACACTTCAATCTGTTGGTCAATTGCACCATGGGCGCGATGACGATTCCTTTCGTCTGCCCAATCGACCATTGGGCGTTGCCGAGAACGTTCGGCGATTTACCCATTCCTATTCGCGAAGCGTCTTATTTTGAAAACAGAGTCAACGCGGGTTTTAAACCTTTCACTTCGCCAGCACCGAGAATTGCCATTTGCTCCTCGGACGAAACCGAAGACAAGTGTAAAAACAGAGAAGGCGGCATGCGAGGCGCTTTGCCGCACTTGCCCGGTTTCGCCAAGACTCAAACGCCCATCGACGAAGGGAAAGCGAAAGTCGCCATTAAAACTGGATTTTCGAGCACCGAGTTCACCACAAAAGTTGTGTCCGAAATTAAATCGCGAGGTTTACAAGATGAACCGGTGTTAGTCTTGGATGGTCTCGGTGATTTTAGTCAATCGCAATTTGTCGAGCACGGGTCGCGAACGAGCGATTTTACCGGGTTTGCGAGTAAAGATGAAAACTTTGATTTCGACGAAATGCTTGGAAAGTCCACGCACCAATGGTGCTGTTACATTAACGGAACGGTGCATCACCCGTTCCCCAGGCTCCACGCTTAATACCTCGTAGCTTATTTATGAAAAGAGTTAGAATTAGTTTGTTGTAGTTTTAGATTTTAGTTTGCGGATCAATCTATCGTGTTGTTCTATTATTAAAAAGTATATATTATATTTTCTATAAATCTCGTTTTGTCGCGACCATCATCATCCGGAGGAAGAAGACGGAGAAGATTTCTCCTTCTTCTCTTTCTTCTCCTTCTTCTCCTTCTTCTCTTTCTTCTCCTTCTTCTCCTTCTTCTCTTTTTTCTCCTTCTTCTCCTTCTTCTCTTTCTTCTCCTTCTTCTCCTTCTTCTCCTTCTTCTCTTTCTTCTCTTTCTTCTCTTTCTTCTCCTTCTTGTTTCGTTTCTTATCGCGCTTGGCTTCCTCCTCATCTTCAGCGCCGTCGCTACCATCTTCATCGGCGGCGGCTTCCAAATCTTCGTCGTTTTCATCATCGCCACCTTTTTCCTCTTCGCTGCTGCTGCTACTTCTATCTACCGGCCCGCACTTTCTACCTAACAAACTCCCCACCAACAGCACGACCCGGTCGTCCTCTCTGTTCACCCTCTCCACGCGAAACTTCACTCTCGTGCCTACTTTAATCTCCTTCATGCCCATCGACGCCGAGTCGTCCGATTCTTCCCCATCTTCTTCGTCCGCGTTCTCCGTCCCATCTTCGATGATTTCCCACGCTTCTTTCGCTTCGTCAAACATCATGTTCTCCTTGAAATTCTCGATTGGAATCGACGCGTTGAAGATATCCCCCACGACGAGTCCGATGTGGTCCTGGCCTATTTTGTTCGCTTTCCCGACTAACAAAGCTTTCGGTTTCGGCGCAAACACCGTCGCTCTCACCGTCGCTTTCACGTTCACGTACGACGAGGACGGTAAAATATCATCCCCTCCTCCGCTCTCGTCGTCCTCTTTTATCCGTAAATCCTCGTATTTCACGAGCACGCCGCCAAACCCGTCGTGGTGTCGCAACATCTTCGCGTCCAGTTGCTCCTTGGCGCCTTTGCGTCGGTTGGCTAATTTCGACGGGTGTAATGGGATCGAAACGTTCACCACAGACGAAACAAATCCAGACGATGATGAGGAACAGAAGAAAGCGTCGCCGTTACGTCGCGTGCCGTTACTTTTACTCTTATCGCCGGTGTCCTCGCGTTTCCGCTTGTGGCCCGCCATCTTCTTCTTCTTTTTTGATGGTTTTCTTTTGCCGCCGCCGGCCAAAAATCCAAACCAACACAAAAAGAGAAAAAAACGAGACAAAAAAAATGTGTTTAGGGTTTTTCAATTTTTTCCTTACTAGATGACGCGTGTTTCGCAACTCAACTTCAAAGTCGTGCCTCACTCAAGCTTTCGTTCTTCTTCGAGATACCATATAAGAAGAAGAAGAAGAAGAAAATAAAAGCATGGCACCACCACCAGAACAACCACCGCGGGGGCGACGACAACAGCACAAGTACGTCTCCTCTTCCGGGACGACGCGTCAGTCGAGACCACTCTTCCGGGCGACGATGTTTGCGGATTTCTTTTGGGGACTTCTGAACATTCTCGCGGCGTTTTTTAGAACTTTAGTCAGTTTGGAACACTCGCAAAAGTACGGGACGAAAGCGGGGGATATCGGGAGCGGAGTGTATTCGAGAGGACCATCATCTGGTGGAGGAGGAGGTGGAGGAGGTGGTAACGGGACGAGGAGGTACGGAGGGAGTAACATTCACGGCATAGACCACAACTTCAAGCCTCCGAGCACTTGAGGACGGTAAGCGTCGCATTTTCTTCGAATTCGTTGTCCTTCGATGAATTCGTCCGCGACGCGCTGTCTCTTTCTTCGTTAGCTCTCGCTTTGTGCGTGTGCGAGAGAGAGAGAACTTTTCTGAAACAAAAAAACGTGACGTCTGCGAAGGTTAAACGCTGTGTACACGCGTGCCTCGTACGACTGATAAATCAGAATTGCAAAATCCCTCAACTCTCTTTGTCTTTTTGGTGTTCGAGCTTCTCTCTTCGCTTCGGCTCGGCGAGAGAATGTATCGGAACGGCAACGACAACAACAACAAGAACAACCAAAGCGTGTGCACTTGTCACCACCACTGAAAACATACTTTGTTGTATCATAAGTATCATAACACTACTACTAAAATAGAACTACATTTATTCACTAAAAGAATGTTCTATTTCTTTTCCCACTTCGCCAACATTTTCTCTTCAATCTCCTCCAACTTCATCCCTTTGGTTTCAAACACGAGCTCTTTGACGAAAACATACCCGAGGAGATTTAGAAGCGCGTAACCGGCGTACGTGCCGCCTAAACCGAGAAACGTGACGCCAGGTAGAAACGCGGACCCGACGATGGCGTTGGAGAAGTAGTTGGTGGCGGTACACAAGGATACCGCTTTGGCGCGGATTCGAGTCGGGAAGACTTCGTTGTATAGGAGCCACGGGACTGGACCGGCACCGGCGGAAAAGAAGAGAACGTAAAGCGGAAGCGATACGAGCGCAACCGTAGCTTCTGGTTCTTGTCTTTCACCGCTGTTAGTATCTCCGCGGCCTTCGATGGTGACGTCTTCAATTAAGCCGCCGATTTCGCGATCCGGTAAATCTTTGCAGATGATTGATTTCGTCGTAAACGAAGAGTACGAGGATTGTTGAACGTCGAATATATCCGAAAAGTAACCCTCGTTGATGCTCAAACTGCCTCGTTGTTTCGCTTTTTGCTCTGGCGATAACACATCCACCGCGGACGGGTCAAGCGTGTTGCAAAAGCTCGCCTTGAAGAATCTACTGGACGTGGTCATGGAAGACGCGCCTCCTCCGAAACCGCCGTTGTTTTCAGAGAGGAACGGTACCCCGTGCGTATAAATATCCACGGCGGAAAGTGCGACTAAGCACGCGGACATGCCACCGAACGACCACAAAAGCAAAGGTCGTCGACCGAGTTTATCCGTCAAAACCAGCGCTAAAACGCCACCCAAGATGTTCGGGACGCCGACGGCCCACGTCAACAGCTCCGGCGAACTCAAACCAACAGAACTAAACACCGATTTCGCGTAGAAAATGACCGTGTTTGATCCGGAAAACGCCGCCAACGCGCACAACCCAACGCCAGTAATCAAAGAAGGAACATTCGTTTCGTCTTTGAAAATCTCTGACCACGTCTCTAGTTTTTTGCCGCCGCTCGCGCTACTACTATTACTACCACTCGAACCGCTCGCTTTTTCCGTCGCTCTTCTACTGTCGTCGTCGTCTTCAAAACCACCGTCCTCTGCGGCGCTACTACTATCAACACCATTAGTACTACCACTGCTATTATTATTACTTTTACTATTACTTCCACTATTTTCTTCCTTTTTCTGTATGTTCTCTTGCCATAATTTAGCCGCTTTTCCCCGAATGTTCATCAACGCGCCTAGCGACCGTCTCGATTCTCGTTCAATCTCTTTCTTCTCTACTTCGCACTCGATTTGCCCGCTCGTCGCTAACAACCACACCGGTGATTCCACCGCTACAACCAGCGCAGTCACTGCCAACGCCACCGCTGGCACGACGGAATCCGAAAATAACGGTCGCCACCACCCGTCGCCTCCGTTGGCGGCTTCCTCTAAAGGCACTGCCAATTGAAACGCCGCCAAACACCCAAAGACGTACGCCATTCTCCGCAACCCGTTCGCGGTCCCTCGAAAACTTGGCGGAGAGATCTCCGCTAAATATAAAGGCACAATTTGCGAACTCGCACCGACACCTATACCGGTAATTAATCGACCAAACGTCATTGACGCCGCGTCCCAACTTACGCTCGAAATCAAGGCGCCGACGGCTAAAGGTATCGTCACAAACGCCAACGCATTTTTCCTTCCATACTTATCTGCAATCGGCGCGATGGAAAATCCACCGACGACGCCTCCTAACACCATCACACTAACGACTAACCCTTTCAGCCCGTCGCTTTCCGCGAAACCTAAATCTGAGGCGATCGAAGCTAAAGGCGCGTTGATCACCGCCGAGTGGTACCCGAACAGAAACGCGCCGATGGTCGCCGTCGCGATGGACGGGATTAACCCGGGACCAATGTCGTTGTTGTTGTTGTTGTTGTTGTTGTTGTTGTTGTTGTTGTTAGCATCGTTGCTTTCGTCGTCTTCGCTATTTTCTGCTTTTGCTGCGTATCCTTCGCCATCATCCGCGCCACTGCTTCGCGCAAGGACGACGCGTCTTCTTCCTCTTCTTTGATTTTTTAACAACAACAACCTCCTTTCCTCTCGAAATGGAAGCGAATACCATTCGAAGCACGCGTCGTCGTCGTCCTCGCCCTCACCGCCGCCCGATGCCGACGAAAACGACGACGACGACGACGATGCCGCGGCTATAACTCTCCATCTCCTCCTCCTCCTTCCCGCCGAGAAGGAGACAATCGCGCTTGTTTCTTCCTTCTCGTCGCGTCTTCTCTGACGACGACGACGACGACAGTTAAAACTTTTTGGAGATGAAGAAGAAGAAGAAGGTAAGAACGATGTTGATCTGTGATGCTGCGTAAAAGAACAACAACAACAACAACAACAACGAGAATAAGATGGAGGAGAAGATCGAGCTGATGACGATGACGATGAAATCGTCGGCGCGATGATCATCGTGTTTCGTTCTCTCTCCTCGTCGTCGTCAAGTGAAGACAAGTGTCTTTTGGAATAAAGTAAAGATACTTTTCTGTGAAACCCTAAAACGTCAAGTGCAATCTCTCCCGAAAGCACAATCACCGCGCGCGATAGTTTTAGCACGCGAAAGCTAATAATACACTTTTCACCTTAAAATCGTCTTCGCGATATCGACAAAAAAAGAATGTCTCCTCCGCCTCCTTCTTCTTCGTCGATGATGCCAACGTGCACGAAATTCACCGCCGAAGAAGACGATTGTTCGTCGTCTCAAAATCTCTCCGGAGTCGTCTTAGACAACACGAAATTCACGTGCAAAATATACAACTTTGGCGCGCACGTGGTGAGTTGGCGATCGAAATCGGATTTAGAGGTGTACAAAACGAAACCAGAGTTTCTTTTCTTGAGCGAGAAAGCAATTTTGGACGGGACGAAAGCCATACGCGGTGGGATTCCGATTTGTTTTCCGCAGTTTGGTAAGCTCGGCGGGTGCACGAATCAACACGGTTTCGCGAGGAACACGACGTGGGATTTCGTCGACTCGGAAGTGGACGCGGCGAGAGAGATGGCGAAAGCGACGTTTACCACATCCAGCACCGAGGAGACTTTGAAAGAGTTTCCATATGAGTTTACGCTGAAATATACCGTGACTATTGAAAAAGAGTTTTTGAACACGAGGTTAGAGGTTATAAACACTGACGAGAAGGAGTTTGAGTTTACGACGGCGTTGCACACGTACTTTGGCGTGAAGAGCGTAGCGGATGTCGCCGTGAAAGGATTGAACGGGACGAGGTATACGGATTCGTTAGAGGACGGGAAGAAGTGCCTGGAAGGCGAAGAAGAGATTAGTTTTGATAAGGAAGTCGATAGGATTTACCGAAGGAACGTAGCTTTGGTAGAAGAGCAAAGGTTGGAGATTATCGATCGCGTCTGGGAAGGCGAAGGCGTGTTGTCGCAACACACGAGAGGGGTGGCGATGTCCACGAAGAACTTGAACGACGCGGTGGTTTGGAATCCTTGGATCGATAAAGCGAAAAGCATGGCTGATTTCGGGGACGAGGAGTATAAGGAGATGGTGTGCGTGGAAGCGGCGGCGATTGATGAGCCGGTGAAGGTGAAACCGGGAGAGTCGTGGATCGGAGAGCAAACGCTTGAATCGGTGATTAATTTGGCGCACTTTTCCGTTTGATAGTATTTTTATTTATATCGTGTTATTATCGTTGTTACTATGATTATTACAGTTAAAACACTGCAGTGCTACGTTGTACATCTTTCCTATTATGATACAAATCCTACAATGCTACAAAAATGCGCGTTTGGTTAACCCCTACATTGGTTCTAATCACATACCTAACTTTTAATACTTCTGCGTGTGCGCTTTACATCAAACGCCCATTCGAAACTACCGCGAGCATTCGCTCGTGCTCCGATTGAAGCAAAGCTACTTCTCTCGCATGTTCGTATTCACTCTTCTCGAGCGTTTCGGTCAACTTTCCGTTTCGACATTCCAACTGTTCAATTTTTTTCTCGAGCTCTGCGATTTCGGACGCAGCAGAGAGCCTGCTGACACTTTTTGTCGCATCCGAAACGGACGTTTGCGTCGTCTTCGTCGCAATTTTAGCAGTAGAAGAAGACGAAGAAGGCACTGAGCACGCCGCCAACGCCGCGCTGGCGAGTTCTTCCTTTCTCAACGCCCTCTCCTTCTCTTCCTTCTCCTTTCGAATTTCCTGTTCCAACCGTTTCACTTTCTTCTCCGACTCTTCCTTCGCGACCAACGCCTTCTCTAAACTCAACTCCATTTTACGCATCCTCAATTTCTTCCCACCAAACGTAATGCTATTTCCACCACCAAAGATGTTTTCGTCGTTCTCGTCGTTTTCAAATAAGTCCGCCTTCAACATCTCTTCTTCTTTCATCAACATTTCCGCCGTCCGTTTCCATTTCATCATCTCCGCTTTCATCTCGCTCAAGCTCGCGTTTGCGTTCGCGCACTCTTGCGATATCGTCAGATTTTCTCGTCGCAACGCCTCGTTCCGTTTCGTCGCTTCCGTTAACTCTTCCTCTCGCAAAGATACCAACAGAGCGTTGCTTTCTTTCAATTTTAACTGTAACTTTCTATTTTCCTGTTCCATTTGCGAAAGCGTCTTTTCCATCCGCAAATACTCCTCCTTTGTTTTCTTCAACAGCAACACGTTCGACTGAAATTCAAACCTAAACTTGGACAAAGACGACGACGACTCCATCGAAATCGAATTATTATTTCCTCCTTCGTTGCTAACAACATCACCAAAATCAATCAAATCAAACTTTATCAAAGCTTCCTTCCACTTCTCGCGATCGACATCGTCGGTAATCATGAACGCTCTCTCTATTTTTTCTTTCCATTTTTCTTCCTCGATTTTGAATTTTCCCCTAATTTCATCCAGCTTTGCCACCGCGTAAAAGCAGTTCTGTTCGGCTTCGGATTGCGCGAGCAGAGCGAGTCGAAGTTGCTCGTCTTTCGCTTTCAGTTTGAGAAGGAAGTACGATTCGAGCTCTTCGTATTCGCTCGAATTCATCTTTTTTTCGTGATGCTGATGCTCTGAGGAAAAAAAGTCTGAAGGAAAAAAGAGAAATTTTCGAAATCAATCCTTCATAAAAAAGCGCGCTTAAAATATTCATCGCCACAACCACCGCTCATCCATAACAGAAGAAGAAGAAGAAGACGATAAAAAGAGGAAAAAGATGTTCGCGAAGCTCCAAAAGCACAAGCAGAGAAAGTCCAAGCAACAGTTAAAGTTCAAATTCGAAGTCTACGACTTTGAGTGTTTTCCCTTGCCTCGCAACATCTTTTCGTGTCGGATTCTGCTCACACGAGGCGCGAAAGTGTCCATGTCGGGGGAAAGCTCCGTGGAAACGACGACTATGAGTGATAATGAGACCACAACGCGCGCGGTGTTTTACGAATCTTCCGACGCGAATAACAAGCTGACGCAAATCGTCACTTTGTATCGAGAGGAAAATGGCCAGTTCGAACCAAAGGCGTACAACGTGAAACTGCAATCGGTCGGAAACAGCACGACTTTCGCGCGAGGCACGCTGGATGCTTCGAAGTTTATAAACGACGTGCAAGCTTTGAGCGAAGGCGGGTTTGAGAGCGCGCACGAGATGCGAATGGATAACGGGACGCACATTCGGTGCAAAGTTCGGATGACGTGGTTGAAGAACGCGACGACGAAAGGTTCTCGCAGAGGATCGGAGATGGACATGACGGAGTTATCGTTCATAAGCAGCGCGAATTTGTCAGCGTCTTTCGTGGCAAATAACAACATAGAGAACGAAAATGACAACAGCACGAACCCATTCATGACGACGCCGATCAATGGTACCGGTGGCGGAGTTTTGAATAACATTAATGAGGAGCAAGATTTGTCCGGGTTCGACGAAGAGCTCGGAGTGGACGCGACAACAACGACGACGACGACGCCAGTCTCGTCGACGACGACTGCGTCGTCGTTGCGAAAATTTAACACGTCTGAGGTGAAGCGTTCGTTATCAACCACATCGTATCTGTCTCCAATCGGCGAATGTTCGACGCCTGAATTAGCGAATAATCGGGCAGATACATTAATAGCAAACAGCGTATCAAACGAAGAAGCCATCGCGAGGGAAAAAGCGTTAGCAGAACAACAACGACAAACGACCCTCGTTTTGGAATCGTTGCGAAAAGAAGCGAGAGATTTGAGAAGACGGAACGACGAGCTGACGAGAGACCGCGACGAACTCGAGACGCAACACGAAGAAGAAACGGAAAAATTGAAGAGTAAAATCGATGCCATGCGAGACGAATTACGAGCGAAGGAAGAAGGACAGAAAGAAATTGAGAGGAGCGCGTTGGAATCTAGTCGCGCGTTAGAAATGCAGACACGTAAATTAGAACGATTAGAAGCTGATTTTGCGCAGGCGAAGAATGAATCGTTGGGATTAAAAGAGCAAACGCAAAGCTTAGAAGCCGCTTTGGTCGCTTTGAGAAACAAACAAGAGGAGAAAAAAGCGAACGATGAAAACATCGCCGTCATCGATACGAATAGCAACAACAAAAACAAAAACAAAAACAGTGAAAACGTGATGGCGACGAGCAAATACGAGGAAGACATCGCCGCGCTTAAATCTACGCTCGAGAAGAAAGAGAAGCAAATCATTCAATTGGAACGCGCGGTGAAAACTTCCGCGGAGGAAATCTCGCGAGAGCGCGAGAAAACAGACGCCATGGTTCATAAGATTGAATCCGAACGCGACTCCGAACGAAACGCCTACGAAACTGAAATTACGAAATGCGAAACCGAAATCGACAGTTTAAAATCTCAACTCGTCTCCGTCGTCCAAGAAACGACCATGCTCGCCACCGACTTGCGCAAAGATTTACAAAAGCGCGCGGACAAAGAAATCCGAGACGCCAACGAAGAAGCCATGAAAGCTCGAGAAGAGCTCGACCGAACGCAAAAAGAACTCGACGAAACGAACGTGAGCCTCCACTCGCACGTCGCCGCGTTAGTCGACGCGAAAACCGAATCCGCCGTAGCGCAAGGCGAAGTCTTGGAGCTCAGACTCTCCCTCCGCAAAACCAAAGAGAAACTCTTAGAAACCTTAGCCCGGTTGACGCGGTTCGAGACGAAAGACGTCATGAGAAGAGCAGCGAAAGCGAACGACATGTTGTAATATATATATATATATAATTATCATCGCGCGCGTTGTGCTGCGCACGCGTATTATTATTATTTTTGCTTTAGTAGTGTCATTTTTATTCTCATCCATCATCATCTTCAAATAAAATCGATAAAAAGGGTCCCCTTGTGTGAGCTTTTTTGTTGCTTTGGGGAGGAGAATAATCGGCAAATTTCAATCGAGAAAGAGGCGCGCACACACACACACACACACACACACACACGTACAAAAGGAGAGTTGAAAGAGAGCACACACACACACATCAGCGACGAAGCGATGGATCAAATAGCGGAAGCGATAATGCAAATCCCCCCGAACGCGATGGATCGCCAGCGCGCGTTGACGCTTCTCGCGCATTGCGACAAACACGCGGTAA
>Ga0255768_10004737_pt1 | contig 13248 bp, 9 predicted proteins | sample 071ome_33_FD_179983 | JGI IMG/M metagenome (GOLD analysis project Ga0255768, IMG submission 179983) | Coastal salt marsh microbial communities from the Groves Creek Marsh, Skidaway Island, Georgia - 071412AT metaG (version 2) | ecosystem: Environmental > Aquatic > Marine > Intertidal zone > Salt...
GGTTTCTTTAAAAATAGCTTCCAAATCAAAAACACCCAACGATCTGGGAACATTGGCCTGTGTAAGATAATAGGAGGCCTCTTGGGGTAGAAAAGAAAGGATGTTTTTTAGGTCTTTGTCTTTTACAAAACCAATAATCACGTGCAATTTGTTGAAATTCTCCCCTTTTAGCTGTGCTTTTAAAAAGCCAAATCCTGCTTCATTATGACTGACATCTGCGATGATCTTAGGTGCTGAAGATATCGTTTGCCAACGCCCCATTAGTCCGGTGGTTTTGGCCACTTGCGTTAATCCATTTTCGAGGGCATCTGAAGCGATTTCGAATCCTTCGAGTTGTTGCAAAGCAGTACATGTGGTTTGAAGGTTTTTATATTGATAAATCCCCTTCAGATCGGTTTGTAATGGTTTTGGAAGCTCAAAATCCTCGGCATAAAAAATTGGGGCGCATACGGCTTGGGCTTTGGACTCAAAAACAGCGGCGGTTTCGGGGTCTTTTTCTCCAATAATAACGGGGGTATGGGGCTTAATGATTCCGGCTTTTTCTTTTGCAATTTGTGCACGATCCGTCCCCAAATATTGGGTGTGATCCAGACTGATGTTTGTGATTATAGAAAGAAGTGGGTCTATAATATTGGTTGCGTCCAATCGGCCACCCATACCCACTTCGATCACAGCGATATCAACTTTTTCTATTTTAAAAATTTCAAACGCCATCGCAACGGTAAGTTCAAAAAAAGTTGGGTGTTGTTCTTGAAAAAATAAAAAATGCAGCTGAATAAAATCAACTACTTGTGATTTGGCAATCTGCTGGCCATTGATTTTGATCCGTTCTCTAAAATCTTTAAGGTGTGGGGATGTGTACAAACCTACTCGATAGCCTGCTTTTTGCAATACCGCAGCCAGCATATGTGAAGTCGATCCTTTGCCGTTGGTGCCTCCAATATGAAGGGTTGGATATTGCTTTTGTGGATCCCCAAGGTATTGGGTCAAGCGGGTGATTTTTTCTAAACCAGGTCGAAATGCTGCAGCTCCATGGGTCTGAAATTGGGGCAACTGCTGATAAAGCCAATCGATGACCTCATCATAATTTTTTGGGGGCTTATTCACGTAATTTGAACTGGATTACAATAAAACCGATTTGTTTGTTTGGCGCTTTGGCGTCTGGATTCCAGCGGTGCAACAGCGCCGTTTCTTTGGCCGGCGTCAACAAACAGGGGTGTGAATTTGTGGTGCCTTTGACTCCGGGTTGTGCCTCTACTACGTTGCCATTATTATCAACCGTTATACGGACTACAACAATTCCTTCTTGGTTGCAATCCTGAGCTACTTTTCCACTGGTTTGCAAATTTCTTCCGTTTAGTCCATAGCCAGTACCCGATCCACCAGGGCCCGCTGTGTTATAATAACTGTTGGCGTAAGGATTGCCATCTTCTTTTCCTTTATCTCCAGCTTGGGTATCGTCTCCTTCACCGGTTTGGGTTTGGGTATTTTGTTGTTGTCCTTGAATCAGATTTTTTAAAACATTTTTTGTCGCTTCAGAAACTTGAGGCTGGGGTGGTGTAGCTTCGGTGGGAGGCGCTTCAGTTTCTTTGACCTCTTGAATTTGGGGGGCCGGTTTCTCTTTTTTTTCTTCCGGGATGCTCACCGTACTTTCTTCTTGTGTAAGAACTTCTTTTGGGCTTGTTTGGGGTTGTGCTTTTGGGGTGCTGGTAGTGGGCTTTGGTGTCGGTTGTACGGGCTTCGTTTTGGGCTGTGTAGCTACCGCTGATTGGGGCTGCTCGGGTCCACTACCCCGATTGGAAGTGCCAAAATTGACCTCAACACCATAGGCAACCGGTGGATCATAGTACGTAAGTCCTAAAACAAAAAACAACAACATCAGAAGCAAGGCAATTAGTGTTGTTATTACCGCAGATTTTTTTTCGTGTTGCGTTTCTAAAAATTTCATTTTATTGCGTGTCAACTGCTAAAACAACCTTAATCCCATTTTGATTGGCAAGATCCATAACATAAACAACTTGATCTATCGCTACATTTTTAGCTGCGCGTAATACGATTGAAGGTGTACTAAGCCGACTTACTTTTTGTAGTAGGGTACTCCGCAATGCTCCTTTAGAAACCGATAATTCATCTACATAAAATTGATTATTGGCACTGATCGTGACCGCTACGGTATTGCGGTTTTCGGTTTTTCCTTTAGCCTCGGGTAGCTGCACCTCAATGGTGTTGAGCTGCTTGGCCAAAGTCGAAGCAATCATGAAAAAAATCAATAGCAAGAACACCACGTCGGTCATGGAGGACATGTTGAATTCTGGAGTGATTTTATTTCGCCCTCTTAAATTCATGACTTAAGCGGGTTCATTTAGCAAATCCAAAAAATCCAGCGCGCTGGATTCCATTTGATAAACCACTTTATTGGTTTTTACAACCAAATGATTGTAGGTGATATAACCAATGATTCCAACAATAAGACCCGCAACCGTAGTGGTCATGGCCGTGTACAAACCATCCGATAGCAGTTTCATGTCTATATTGCCTCCTGCATTAGAAATTTCAAAGATGGAAAGAATCATCCCAATAACGGTTCCTAAAAACCCAATCATTGGTGCGGCTCCAGCTATGGTAGCGAGGACGCTGACGTTTTTTTCCAATTTATATACTTCTAATCTCCCGGCATTTTCGATTGCGGTATTGATGTCTTCTAAGGGGCGCCCAATCCGAGAAATACCTTTAGATATCATACGTGCCACGGGTTTGTTTTGATTCATACACAAAGCCTGTGCGCCTTCAATTTTTCCACCAATGACATAGGTTCGTATTTGTGGCATAAAGTTGGCGTCAAATCGGGATGCCGATCGAATTGCAAACAACCGTTCAAAATAGATGTAAATTACAATAAGCAATAGCACAAAAAGCACCCCAATGATTAGTTGCCCACCAAGGCCACCATTTTGAATCAATTCGATAAGCGAAAGGGTTTTTTCTTCTTGTATAGGGAGTCCTGAGTCTTGAATACCTGTCATGTTTTTAATGATGGATTATATCATTAAACGCGTTTTTTTAAAATTAATTATACAAAGATAAAATCGCGTAAAAGAATAAAGGTTATTGCTCCGGTTGCAAAGCCAATAAAGGCCAATCCGGATATTTTTTTCAGATACCAGAAAAAGTCAATTTTTTCCATACCCATTGCCACAACACCTGCTGCTGAACCTATAATCAGCATGCTACCACCTGTTCCTGCCGAGAAGGCAATAAAGTGCCAAAGTGGATTGTCTGTAGGTTCTGAAAACATTCCCATACTTGCAGCTACCAAAGGCACATTGTCAATGACAGCAGAGCCCACGCCCAACAAGGCAATAACGATATCTGTATTGGGTATGGCTTGGTTGAGTGAACCGGCAAAACCAAACAACAATCCCAAAGACTCTAGAGCAGCCACCGCCATGAGTATCCCTAAAAAAAAGAGAATGCTGGGCAACTCAATTTTTGATAACGAACTGTGCACAGGGCTATGGTTTGCATGTTGCGTATGTTCTTCATCGATGGAAGTGATGTTGATTTTTGCATTGCTAAAAATCTCAGCAAATGTAGCAACAACGGCCAGCGAGAGCATCATACCTACATAGGGTGGAAGATGGGTAAGGGTTTTGAAAATAGGCACAAATACGATCGCCGAGAGGCCCAAATAAAGCATGGTTGCTCCATGCTTGTGTTCGGTTCCGACCTCATCATTCTCAACCGTTTGCAATTCTCCTCGAAAAGCAGGTAAATAAGACGCGATCAATACAGGAACCACAAGACAAACAAAAGATGGTAGCAACAAATAACTAATCAATTTTATGGTAGTAACCTTCTTGCCAATCCACAACATTGTGGTGGTAACGTCTCCTATTGGAGACCAGGCTCCTCCAGCGTTTGCAGCAATAATAATCAGTCCTGCAAACCAAATTCTTTGATCGCGTTGTTTGATCACTTTTTGCAAAATAGTAATCAATACAATGGTAGCGGTCAGGTTATCAATTATGGCAGAAAGTATAAAGGCTAGCAAGGTAAAAATCCAGAGTAGGCTTTTTAGTTTTTTGGTTTTTATAAATGATTTTATGGTCGCAAATCCATTAAAATAATCAATGATGTCTACATTGGTCATGGCGCCTAATAAGAAAATCAGAATCTCTGCAGTTTTCCCCAAATGATGCAATAAAATTTCATCGAGATGGGTCGGTTTCAATTCTTTAAGGGCGGTATCCACTTCAAAAACAGGGAGGTGGGTCACTGCCACAATCGCCCACAACAGGGCCATCATTGCCAAGGCAGGAATCAGCTTATCAATTTTTAGCGTATGCTCGAGTGTAATCGCTAGATATCCAGTTACAAAGATTGCAATTAGAAGAAGTTCCATGTATGATTGTATTTCTGAAAGTTATCCATAAACAAACTTTCCATATGTCGGAACTAAAGTAAACATTATTCAGTCATAAAAAAGTGTTAGGGAAAAAATATCTGTCCAGAACTGTGGTCTTTTTGAGCTCCAGTAACACCCGCAAGGCAATTTGTTTCATTCCTTAGCTTTAAGACTCCAAGAAAACCAAAAATCAACGCCTCTTTATAGGCTACAATACCCGCTTCCGGAACCACAATTTGGGATTGGGTTTGTTCCTGAATCCTTTGAATCAAGAACCGATTGAAAGCACCACCACCCGTTATCAAAATCCTACCTTGTTGAGGAAGCTGATTTGCAATTTGAAGTGCTATATGTTGGGTATAGGTATGCAGCAAATCTTCTACTGAGGCCGTTTGAAAATCTGAAAAAATTGGCACTATATGCTCCGACACCCATTCTACCCCCAAAGACTTTGGAGCCGCTTGACGATAAAAATCTAACCCCTGAAGCCGATCAAAAAGAGAAACAATCATCTGCCCTTTTCGGGCCCATTTACCATCCTCATCATAGGGCCTGTTTAGCCGAGATGCCAAGCGATTTAGAACCGTATTTACCGCACAGATATCATAGGCTTTGTATGCCCCTTGATGGGTGGTAGAAATATTGGCAAAACCACCAAGATTCACACATGCATCGTAGGTAGAAAACAACAACTGGTCCCCTATTGGTACCAAAGGCGCCCCTTGCCCCCCAAGCGCAACATCCTGTGATCTAAAATCACAAACAACGGTGCGTTGTGTATGGCTTGCCAAAGCAGGCAAATTTCCCAATTGGTACGTAATACTTCGTTGTGGCTGGTGTAGGGCCGTATGCCCGTGCGAGGATAAAAAAACTTCTTTGGGTAGCTGGTGCTCGTGACAAAATCTATTGACGCAATCTCCCAAATAACGCGTAAACTCATGATCCAAATCTGCTAAATCAGCTCGTGAATAAGAGGTCAAATTCGCCAACTTCTGATACCAATAATCGGGATAGGGATACGTAGCACAAACGCCCATGTCAAAGTGCCAGTGGTCTTTTTTTTCGAAGGTCACTTCGGCCAAATCCACACCGTCCAAAGAAGTACCGGACATCAATCCAATCACACGATAGATCGCTCTTTCCATTTTTATAAAATCTTAGATTAATGTACTAAAACCATCGGAATGAAATGAGGATTAGTCAATTTATAATTTTTATAGGTCTTACATTATTATATTAATAATTTTTTGGGGTCAAAATCAGGATTCTTTCATTTTCAAAAAGGTTAAAACCGCTTGGCTCCCGTAGAAAAAAGAGAACCCGTATTTTTGATTTCTTAAAAAAACAACAACTTTATGTTTCCAAAAGAACAAGGGCTTTATTCCCCAGCCAATGAGCACGACAATTGTGGTGCTGGGTTTATTTGTAGTTTAGAAGGCAATCGCACCAACGACATCATACATAAAGCACTTGATATTCTTGTAAAACTAGAACACCGTGGTGCCGTAAGTGCCGATGGCAAAACGGGTGATGGTGCTGGAATTCTCATCGAAATCCCACATTTATTTTTAAAGAAAAATTGTGCTTTCGAACTTCCCGAGCCGCACCAATATGCAGCAGGAATGGTTTTTTTGCCCCGCAAAGAAAATCAACGTCAATATTGCATCGCTCAATTTGAAACAGAAATTGCCAATCAGGGATTAGAAGTATTGGGCTGGCGCACGGTACCTGTAGACCGCAGCACCGTTGGGACAATTGCAGCGCAAACCGAGCCTTATATCATGCAAGTCTTTGTGGGCAAAGGCAGTGAACAACTCAGCGAACACCTTTTCAACATCAAACTATTTACTGCACGCAAAATCGCAGAACATCAAATTTGGAATTCCAAACTCTCCCAAGCCAATTATTTTTACCTTCCAAGCTTGTCCACCCATACGCTGATCTACAAAGGCTTATTAGTCCCCGAAGACATCAATGTCTATTACAAAGACCTCAAAGACCCTGAATTGGTCACCCGACTGGCATTGGTACATCAACGTTTTTCTACCAATACATTCCCAACTTGGGATTTGGCACAACCTTTTCGCTATATGTGCCACAATGGAGAAATCAACACCTTTAGAGGCAACCTCAGCCGTATGCAAGCCCGCGAAGAACTGTTTGCAAGCGAGTGGTTTTCCAAAGAAGATCTCAAAAAAATATGCCCCATCATCCTTCCAGGAAAATCCGACTCGGCCTCCATGGATATGGTCGTCGAGTTGCTTCTTGCCACTGGGCGTTCTTTGCCCGAAGTAATGATGATGCTTGTCCCAGAAGCCTGGGAAAAACACAGTGCAATGAGTGATGACAAAAAAGCGTTTTATGAATACAATTCGTGCATCATGGAGCCTTGGGATGGCCCGGCATCCATTCCCTTTACAGATGGCAAGTATATCGGCGCATTGCTCGACCGCAATGGGCTCAGACCTTCGCGCTACTCTGTGACCAAAGACGGCTATGTCATCATGTCTTCAGAAACCGGAGTCCTTGATATTGCTCCCGAAAACATCGTAAAACATGGACGCCTAGAGCCCGGCAAAATGTTCTTAGTCAATATGGACGAAGGTCGTATTATCGGAGATGATGAAATCAAAACACAAATTGTCTCCAAACACCCCTATCGCCAATGGCTCAACAAAGAATTATTGCCCCTCAAAGACATCTCCTACACCGGCAATCCAACACCAACCGAATCCGAAGACTTCGAAACACGGTTGCGGATTTTTGGATATACGCAAGAAGACCTAAAAACCATACTCAATCCCATGATCGTGGAGGGCAAAGAAGCTATTGGATCTATGGGAACAGACACGCCTTTGGCCGTACTATCGGATCAGCCGCAACTACTCTACAACTATTTCAAACAACTTTTTGCGCAAGTCACCAACCCACCACTTGATGGTATTCGAGAAGAAATTGTAACGGACACCAGCCTGTCGATTGGCAGCGATTACAATATTTTTGACATCAAGGCCGACCATGCCAAAAAACTAAATATTAAAAATCCTGTTATTTCTAACGAGGACTTGGATAAGATCAAATTTTTAAAACATCCTGATTTCAATGCCATTTCGATCAACACACTTTATGAAATCAATACAGGACTAAATGGTCTCGAAGCAGCACTCAACCGATTGGTGTCGGATACCCAAAAAGCCATTGCACAAGGAAAAAACATCATCATTTTATCCGATCGTGGAGTCAATCCTCAATTTGCTCCAATTCCCATGCTTTTGGCCTGCTCCTATGTCCACCACTCAATCAAAGCGGCCAAACTCCGCTCCAAAATTGGCATCATTATCGAATCTGCAGAACCCCGCGAGCCACATCACTTTGCCCTACTATTTGGCTATGGAGCCAGTGCCATAAATCCATATCTGGTAAACGAAATAATTGCGCATCAAATCAAAACCGAAGAAATTACTGGCCTTACTGTCGATACTGCCATCAAAAATTTCAACAAAGCGATTGCCAAAGGCATTGTCAAAGTCATGAACAAAATTGGGATTTCGACCTTGCACTCCTACCGTGGTGCTCAAATTTTTGAAGCCCTTGGATTGAATAAAAAATTCATTGAAAAATACTTCCGAAATACCGCCACTCGCATCGAAGGAATTGGACTCTATGAGCTAGAGCAAGAAATTGCCCGCCGTTTCAAAAAAGCCTACCAGCACAAAGATGAAAATGGCAATTCGCTCGAAATTGGCGGCGAATACCGCTGGCGTCGCTCTGGAGAAGCACATATGTTTAATCCCGCTTCGATTGCCAAATTGCAACAAGCCGTTCGTCAGAATAACTACGAAAGTTACAGTCAATTTTCTGCATTGATCAACGAGCAAAGCGAAAAATTAATGACCCTCAGAGGGCTTTTTGAATTTTCGAGCTACGATCCGATTTCGATTGACGAAGTAGAACCTTGGACCAAAATTGTCAAACGTTTCAAGACAGGAGCCATGTCGTTGGGTTCCATCAGCGCAGAAGCGCATGAAAATCTAGCAATTGCCATGAACCGTATTGGAGGCAAAAGCAACTCTGGCGAAGGAGGAGAAGATCCCAAACGTTTTCAACCTGACCTGGGTGGCGACTGGCGCAACAGTGCCATCAAACAAGTGGCTTCGGGCCGCTTTGGGGTGTCGAGCCATTATTTGAGTTCAGCAAAAGAAATTCAAATCAAAATGGCGCAAGGAGCCAAACCCGGAGAAGGCGGGCAGCTCCCCGGTCCAAAAGTAAATCCATACATTGCATCGGTTCGAAATTCAACCCCCTATGTTGGATTGATTTCACCTCCTCCACACCATGACATCTATTCTATTGAAGATTTGGCTCAGCTGATCTACGATTTAAAAAATGCCAATCGCGAAGCGCGTATCAACGTAAAATTGGTCTCCGAAGTAGGCGTAGGAACCATCGCTGCTGGAGTGGCCAAAGCCAAGGCAGATGTAATTCTGATTTCGGGTTACGACGGCGGAACAGGCGCCTCACCGCTAACCTCATTAAAACATGCGGGCTTGCCCTGGGAATTGGGCATTGCTGAAGCACAACAGACCCTTGTACTCAACGACTTGCGATCTCGTATCGTACTCGAATGTGACGGGCAAATGAAAACGGGAAGAGATGTTGCCATAGCGTGCCTTTTGGGCGCCGAAGAGTTTGGCTTTTCGACCGCACCCTTAGTGGCTTCCGGATGTATTATGATGCGGGCCTGCCACCTCAACACCTGCCCAGTTGGGATTGCAACTCAGGATCCCGAACTGCGCAAAAATTTCAAAGGGCAACCCGAGCACGTCATCAACTACATGTACTTTGTTGCCGAAGAATTACGTCAAATTATGGCGCAACTTGGGTTTAGAAGCATTGACGAAATGGTGGGACAATCCCAAAAACTTAACATGAACAAAGCCATCTCCCACTACAAAGCGCAAGGCATTGATCTTAGTGCAATTTTGCACAAACCCGATGTGCCCGAAACGGTTGATTGTTATAACACTCAAATCCAAGATCATGGACTCAAAGATGTCTTGGATTTTAAAATTGTAGCGGCTGCACACCCCGCTATTTATAGAAAAGAAGCACAGCACCTCGAATTTCCGATACGAAACACCAACCGATCTGTTGGTGCCTTGTTAAGCAATGAAATTTCTAAAATACACGGCGCTAAAGGATTGCCAGAAGACACGTTGAGCTTATTGTTTAAAGGAACTGCAGGTCAAAGCTTTGGGGCCTTTGCCACCAAAGGATTGTTTATGAAAGTTGTTGGAACCTCTAACGACTATTTTGGAAAAGGCCTTTCGGGTGCCAAACTGATTGCCCAAGTACCTGAAGAAGCAACCTTTAAACCCGATGAAAACATCATCATTGGAAACGTGGCCCTATATGGGGCCATCAACGGAGCGGCCTATATCAATGGAATTGCTGGAGAACGCTTTTGTGTTAGAAACTCAGGAGCAACCACTGTTGTAGAAGGCATTGGAGATCACGGCTGTGAATATATGACAGGGGGCATCGCTGTTATATTGGGTGATTTTGGTCGAAATTTTGCTGCAGGAATGAGCGGCGGTGTCGCCTACCTTTTCAATGAAAAAGGAATTTTTGACGAGAAAAAATTAAATCTCGAAATGGTCGAACTCGAAGACTTGACCCAACAAGACCGCGAAACGCTTCAGAAACTACTAGAAAATCATGTTGATTATACAGGAAGCGTCAAGGCCAAAACCATTCTAGACACATGGCCCGATAGCAGCAGTTGTTTTATCAAGGTGATGCCCACCGACTATAAACGCGCCTTAGAACTTTTGGCGCAACAAGACGAACAAGAAAAAATATCCTAAATATGGGAAAACTAAGAGGCTTTATGGAATTTGACAGAATCAAAGAACCTGTCATCGAACCCAAAGATCGTATTCAACATTATAAGGAGTTCACCCTAGAACTCGAAACCCAAAAAGTGCAAGATCAAGGGGCACGTTGCATGGATTGTGGAGTCCCTTTTTGCCACAGCGGTTGTCCGTTGGGCAATATGATTCCAGACTTTAACGATGCGGTCTATAAAAACGAATGGCAAAAAGCCTTGCACATACTGCATTCGACCAATAATTTTCCAGAATTTACAGGGCGTCTATGTCCTGCACCTTGCGAAGAAGCCTGTGTGTTGGGCATTATCAACCCTCCAGTATCGATAGAACTCATCGAAAAGTACATCGTTGAGCGCGGTTTTGCCGAGGGCTGGATCCAGGCCCAACCTCCCAAAACACGAACCGGAAAAACGGTCGCTATAATCGGTTCTGGGCCAGCAGGTTTGGCAGCTGCACAGCAACTTAATCGTGCTGGACACAGTGTTACCGTTTTTGAAAGAGACGCCAAAATTGGTGGTTTACTCCGCTATGGTATTCCTGATTTTAAACTCGAAAAAAAGATCATTGATCGACGTGTATCGATTTTAGAAGCCGAAGGAATCATTTTTAAGACCGGTATCGAAATCGGTAAAGACATCCCAGCTGCAACACTAGAAAACGATTTTGACGCCATCGTATTATGCACCGGTGCAACCGTAAAAAGAAACTTACCCATACCTGGTTCCGATGCAGAAGGGGTGGTTCAGGCGATGGATTTTCTCCCGCATAACAACAAGGTCGTTGACGGCTTGACCAAAGAAGAAAACGCCCTTCATGCCGAGGGAAAACACGTGATCGTTATTGGTGGTGGGGATACCGGATCGGACTGTATTGGGACCTCCAATCGCCATGGAGCCAAAAGTGTTACCAATTTTGAAATCATGCCCAAGCCGCAAGAAGGACGTTCTGAAGAACATCCTTGGCCTTATTGGCCTTTTAGACTCAAAACAAGCTCTTCGCATGAAGAAGGGGTGCATCGTGAGTGGAGCATCTTGACCAAAGAATTTGTAAAAGATGCCAAAGGCCATGTAAAAGGACTTAAAACCGTTGATGTACGTTGGAAAAAAATTCCTGGCGCACGTCCTCAGATGGAAGAACGTCCCGGAAGCGAAAAAGAATGGCCTTGCGATTTGGCGCTTTTGGCCCTTGGATTTACTGGGCCAGAGCAATCGCTGCCCGCTCAATTTGGACTGTCATTTACGGATCGGGGCAACCTTGCTACACAAAAAAGTTATCAAACCAATAAACCTCACATCTTTAGTGCTGGGGATGCCCGCCGGGGCCAATCGTTAATTGTTTGGGCCATCTCCGAAGGGCGAGAAGCTGCGCATCAAATAGATACTTTTTTGATGGGGCAATCCAAGTTGCCTCAAAAAAACAGCAAAGGTGATTTAGTCTCCGCATAACAACTCAAAATTAAATTTCAATGCCCTTCTAGTGAGGGCTTTTTTTTTGAATTATTAAAACCCTATCTTAGCAGCGCCTTAAATCTAAATGTTACTCTATGTACGCCCCAAACGTACCTGCTTCTTTTGAAAAAACCTACGCGTATTATTTTCCAATTCTGTTTCGGTTTGGTCTAAAACACACTTCGGATGTGGCCCTGTCCAAGGATCTGGCTCAAGATACGCTGATCAAATTATGGGAGTCCAAAAATCAAAAAAATTGGGACACAAAGTACATTGAAGCCTTTTTGTTCAAAACCCTAAAAAATAAAATCATTGATCATTTTAGACATCTCAAAGTACGACGCGCTTACCAGGGAAAAATAGATCGTTTGAGCTTGATTCAAAAAGCAGACACCTTGTTTGATGTCCAAGATCGGATTGATAAGGTTTTTAAAAAACTACCCGAAAAGACGGCCACAATTTTTAAATATTCTCGAGAAGAAGACACCTCCTATAAAAAAATGGCCGAGCATTTTGGTTTGTCCATAAAGAGCATTGAGTTTCATATTTCTAAGGCATTGAAGTTTTTTAGAGAAGAATTTAAGGATATGTATTAGGGCATCACCAATTTCAATCGTTTTATAAGGGTCCAACACCAATAGGATCAAAACAAAACGATGAAACCTACCAACAATCAAAACTCAAACCATTGGAAACAAGTCCGTAAAGGAGATTTTTCTTCAAAAAAAGGCGCACAATACCCGGCTTTTTTATCGTTATTACTTTCCGACAAAAAACTTTTAGAAGCCTATCCTGCTTTTCATACCTGGAAAAAAGTTAAAAAACCAGGTCTCACCTTACGGTACAACATGCTAAAAATAGCTACCGTGCTTGTATTTGGGCTTTTTATAGTCCACCAATGGCAAAATAACTCACAAACTATTACCATAGATAGCGGTGTGTTCCAAAAACAACTTGTACTAGACGATGGTTCTGTGATTCGGTTAAACGCCCATTCAAAATTGCAGTATCCCTCCACTTTTTCGAAAGAAGAAAGACGGGTAACTCTACTTGATGGAGAAGCCTTTACGTTTTATCTATCGGCTTTTGGCGGTGCCTTTTCTGACTTCAACCGATTTAAAGAAATGCCCAAAAATTCGGACTATCCGATGGCATCAGAGGATCAAGAAAAAATCATGCATGTCTCTTTGCCCATCGGCAACCAAACGCTAATGGGTAGCGATACCGGTAGCGCGTTTAGCGATGGATTTGTCCGTGGAAACAATTTTTCTATTTCGATCAACACCGACAACAAAACCGAGGCCGATCGACTTTTTAATGCCCTGGCAAAAGGAGGGCAAATCACCATGCCCCTAAACGATATGTTTTGGGGCGCCTATTTCGGGATGCTTACAGATCAGTTTGGCGTGCAATGGATGGTCAATTGCGATCAAAATGAATAACGTCAAAAACAGCCAAAATGTTAAAGTCTCCACTTCGCTTTTGGCCTGTCACTTTTTTTAAT
>Ga0255768_10004743_pt1 | contig 13238 bp, 9 predicted proteins | sample 071ome_33_FD_179983 | JGI IMG/M metagenome (GOLD analysis project Ga0255768, IMG submission 179983) | Coastal salt marsh microbial communities from the Groves Creek Marsh, Skidaway Island, Georgia - 071412AT metaG (version 2) | ecosystem: Environmental > Aquatic > Marine > Intertidal zone > Salt...
AAAGGAATTCTTTGAGGATGGCGAAGTATGGAAAGAAAACAGCGATCAACGCTTGAAACCCTCGCAGAGGGGGTATGCCAAAGTATCCACTTGAGTATTATCTGCTATTATTAATACAACTATGGGCACAACTCGCAAACTATCCATTCATTTTTTTCATCGTTGTCATCGCTACTTGCGCGGGTCTCTTCCTCGCTCTTTCGTTGCCGGCTATACAAATATCGTTTATTTCCTTTCAGCTTTAGATGATCGATGCGGCTTACATCTACGGTGACGAGACAAAAGTTTTCAAGCACTTTTTCTTTCGGCCACATGTTTTCGTATTCGTCCTCGTCTTCTATCAGTCTGTCGACATCGTAAACTTCCTCGTGCTCCGGCAGACGCGGTTGCCCTGGTTGTGGCCATGCAAACTGTCCTCTCGCGCCTGGCCGCATTTTTTTCCATGAAATTGAACGGTCTTTGATGTCGATCTCATCGGTCGATTCGTTCGTGATGACGTGAGCAAATCCACGCAGTCTGAACTGTTCCCTACTCTTAGGGAAATACCAGCATATTTCGCACTTGTTGTTGACAGCAAAATCACCTACTTTCTGAGAACGCTTATCGGTCACGAACGTGACTTTCGTCGGGTCTCGGTCAAGAAAACCTCTAAACACAACCGTACGGATTGCTGGGAAGCCACCATCATCATCGTCTTGATCGTTCGTCGATGCATTTGCTCGCGTCGTCGCGACTTGGATATATTTTGCATTTGGAAGCGACTTGTTTGCGTCCAACGCTTTCTTCAAAGCAGCGCGCCACACCTGCGAGGTACACTTCGTCGCCGCAGTTGAAGCGCTCAAAGCTGCGTTATGCGCCATATCCGTTGATGTGGACTGCCCTCGTTCCTTTCGTTGATACTTTATGTATACTACTCGGACTCGGTGCGTCGGCGCGTGTTCTTTTTCTCTCGTCTTTTTGGCACCCGGTCTCTTTATTCTGTTTTTCTCGCGCGTGCTAAAACATGATAGCCGGCCGGCTACGATATATGTGCTTTCACACAAAAAAAGAAACAACTCTTCATTGCACGAGACGTTTATTTATCTTCTCGAAACAACGTCGTTCTCCCTCACACGAAGGGCGGTCGGCGCATCCATCTCCACGCAAACAACAGAGCTCGCGAGCAGTGACGAAAAAGAGTAGTTCACGCGCGTTCATCATGTGCATCGCAGCGACGACGGCACCAACGGCGAGGCGTCGAACATCGCTGTTATACGAGCAACACAAATCGAGAGCGAAATTTAGGTGGAACGTTGTCAAGTTTCTGTTCGCTCTACTCGCAATTTGGTACGTCAAGTGGACGACAGGGAGGGTATTTGAAGGAACAGACAGATCGTACGGAGGAGCGAGCGATGTCGCATCGTCTTCGCACCGGAGAAAAAACCATCCAGTATCTCTCCTAAAAGCAAACTCAGATTATACAAGCACTAGTGATGATTACTCGAATACGCAAGCAGAATACGACGACTCGACTAGCGAAGACCAGCAACAACAACATAGAACACAAAATCAACAGAAAAGCTCGGGCGTCCCGGACGCATTACCTGTTACACGAACTATTCCGAGACCTATATGCGGCGCGCACAATCAACCTTGCGCGCATGGAACGTGCAACGACGACGAAACTATGTGCACGTGCTCAAAGATATACGTAGGCGATTTGTGCGATAGTCCAATCAAATTGTCCGGAAAGAAACTTGGAGGCTCGCTATTGCAAAGCTGGAACTTGCCTTACTCCGGCCCAATCATCATGTCGAAGTATAACTTGGGCAAGCACATGAACACGAGAAAAACGGGCGTTTTGCAATTGGATTTACCAAACGAAGTTCCTAGATTTTTAGGCCCGATTGGCCCGCCTTTGCTTAAAATATTACCAAGCGATGATATATTTCGAGGAAATAGGCTCTTCTTTCCAACTTGCGCGGTAATTGGCAACTCTGGCTCTATGAAATCGCGCGTAAATAGAAACCGCGCGGCAGAGATTGATGCTCATACCGTCGTCATACGATTCAACGACGCAAAGACAGACTCGAATTTTGGCGATATTGTTGGAAGGAAAACGTCAATCCGTGTTGTAAATGCAAAGCATTTTGGGTTTCGCGAGACGGATGATGAGTTCGTCGTGCAACAAATGCGTTCTCCGCAAGCGTTCCGGTCGTTCATGGGCGAACACAGAAGGAATCCTGGAACCCCTTTGTATGCTTTGCATCCCGATTTCGCGTCGTACGTAATAAAATCGTTCCCAAAGATTCAAACGAGTGTTGGTTTTCAAGGAATTTTGATGGCAATGATGTCTTGTGGAACAGTAAACGTGTACGGTTTTTCTCTCGGACCGAATGAAGGCTTTTCGCAATCGTATTATAGACCAGATTCGGACGAAGACCTTGACGCCGACGATGACAGCAGTAGAAATGCAGAAGTTCAAATGCTTCGTAAACGGGAGCAAACGGAATGGAAGGCTTTGAGCGCGATGAACGGGGCGGGGCTGATTACATTCCGCGATAAATGCGTAGAGAATTGTCACGTGAGTCGATCGCGCTGCGGTCAATGCATGAAAAAACAAGAAAAGGTGATCACCGGTGAAGTGGACGATGACGACGACGACGTCGAGAATAGTAGTAGCAATGATGATGTAGAAGCGGAAGAAGAAGGAGCGTAAATCGATCGATGTAATTTTCAAATTTGCATAATGATTATACTATTTCCACGGTTTTAAAATCGGAAGCAATATTACTAGAAGCACAATCATCATCAGTATTGTGAATACACACGCCCACTTGCGCGTGTTTTTTTGGTACTCACGAGCACTCACCAACGCTACTTGGCCTTGCTTCACGTACTCGGTCGACTTTGACACTTGTTCCTGAATGTCATCTATCATTTCTCCTTGCGCATCTACAAGAACGCTCATGTCTAAAAAGATCTGATGTAAATCTAACAGCTTCCGCTCTAACTCGCGCACAGCTTTGTGACGCTCTTGAATCTCTTCAACGGTATCGAGTATCAAACCTCTGCCTTGATCTAAAATCGCTTGTTTAAACATTTGCTCATCGGCGCCGTTTTCAATCATCGATTCGAGTTTCTCTTCCTCTATTTGTTCACCAGTCAACGCAAAGAATCGCCTCTCGATGACTTCTTTGTGTTCCGTGCGTAACTTCTCTCGAAGGACTTGAAACTCGGCCATCTGTTCCTTCAATTTCGTTTTCAAAGCATTCGAAACAGTTTCTCTGGTTTGTTTCTCGCTCCCATCCGCGCTTATCTTTTTCTCTCGCAGCAACCTTTTCAAATCTTCGTCCATGTTTTGCACGCGGAGTTTCGCTTCCCGCGCTAACGTTTTCGCCTTCTCCGAGCATCTGTTCATTTCGTCCTTTATTTGTGCCATCTCTGAAGATTTTAACGCGGACTTTCCGCGTTCGTGGAGTTGATGCAAGTTCACAAGCTGTTTTCGTATATCCGCAAGAAGGCCCTTAATCAATGTTGCATCCTTCAGGAAAAGTTCCATCGTCGTTGGAGACGATGTCGTCGATGTCTCTGATGAAACACCCCTTTCAACATCAACAAAATTTTCTTCGTTGCCTTTTGCTAAAAAACGATTCGTTTGTTTGTTGTTCGTTTGTTGAGCTCTGTCATCGGATCCTGACTTTTTAATCTCTCCGAGCAAATCGTTCATGATTATTTTCGCAAACGTGCGAAGAACTTCTATAGGGATTGATTTGTTCTTGTTACAAGTTTTGTTGTGGAGCGCAAAGTTTTTGAAAGAAGCAGCAGAAGAAAAAGCATCAAATAAGTACACCACAAATCACACCTGAATTCAAAAATATCAAATTTCGAACAAGTACCAATGAAACGATGAAAGAACGTAAATGAGCTCCTGTGCAGTGTGTTTCGACATCGCGTCGGGTAAATGTGTCGCATTATCCGAGTGCGGCCACGTATTTCATCCTTCGTGCATAACTAAATGGTTTGATATAAAAAAGAAAAGCAGTCGTGATGGATTCTGCATTCCAACAGCACCTTGCGTCGTTTGCAGAGTTGCCTTTGACATAAGCGCGGCGATTCCGGTATATTTAGATGTTCCGTCATCTGCACTTAAAGCAACTGGGACGACAACGACGAGGGTCGATACTCTTGCAAAAAAGAGGAAGAAGAAGAAGACGAAATTCGAGAAGAAGGAAAGAACGAGAAGAAGAGCTGAAGAAGATGCTTTTGAGGATGTTGTCGTATTGGTTAGCGATACGAGTGATGGAGAAGAGAGTGACGATGACATCAGTGCTGAAGATGTCGATGAGGAGCAACGCGAGTTAGAAAACGAAAACGCAGAACTTCGTCGGCTTTTATTTGAAGAGAAGCGAAAAACGCGCGAAGCGGAAGATGCCGTTGTTTTGAATAGGTGTAACAGCGACGCATTCGCGCAGAGTAAGCTTCAACTAGAATCACTGCACGCGGAGTATATGCAAGTACAAGAAGAGAGTCGAGTTGCAAAGGCGCGTGAAAAAATCGCGATGGACAAGGCGAAAGCTTTTGAATCGCGGGTCACGAAAGCCGAGTCAGACGTAAAAACGCTTCGAAGCGAAATCGCGGCGTTGAAGCACCAAAGAAAGGTAGAGATGGACGTCTTTTCGGATAACGATGCGCTGAACAGTAGTCGCTTTTTTGAAGAGGAGCAAATTGCTCGATTAATGGATCAGAAGGATAAACGAATGGCGCTCGAATCGCTGGTTCGTTCTCTACGGATGAAAACGAAATGTTTCGTGGCGCTTCAAGACGAATACAACAAAGTTGTTAAAAGGGCGAGGTTTGCTGAAAAATCACTTCGAGATTTAGAAATGAAATACGCGAAGCGTAAAGCGAGAGAAAAGCAATCGAAAGAGGAGTTGCGAATTTTTATGTTGCAAAGCGAAGTAGCAGAGAACACCTCGAAGAGAAAACTTGATATAAAAGAGAACATTGACATTGTTGTTGGCGATAACGACGTCGATAATAACGACGACGACGACGACGACGACGATGATGATGACCTCCTGATTATCGAAGACAATGGGGAGAGCAAGAGCGTTTTTCGCGATGCTTCGAATAGCAAAGGGAGAAAAGCAACGCTAACGCGCGCGAGCGGAAACGTAAAGGGTAGCTTTAAAAGAAAGAACAATGATAACGGAGGTTCTTTTATTCGAAACGGCGACGACGGCCGAGGCGGAAGAGCGACGATTTTGAAAACATCAACTGGGGAGCTGTATGAGCGGAAGCCCAACAACAAAGCACGTCCAGCAAGTCGAGGTGAAATGATGTTGCAGAAGAATCTCTCCACTTTCGTGCAAAAGCGACATCAGGTTAAACAGAACAGCAGTACATAGCTTAGATTGCTCTAGTTTTTCTTCAGTTGCTTACTTTTTTCCGCAGAGGCTGTCACGGCTTCAATTACTGCGGAACGAAATCTGTTCTTTTCGAGTTGGCGCATGGCCGATATCGTCGTTCCTCCAGGTGAACACACTCTATCCTTTAACTCTCCAGGATGTACTTGCGTTTCGAGGCAAAGCTTTCCTGCGCCGATTACGGTCTGACAGGCGAGTTTCATCGCAACATTTCGAGAGAGACCATTCAAAACGGCCCCATCTGCCAAAGCTTCGATGAACGCAAACACGTACGCTGGCCCAGAGCCGGAAACACCGACGACGGCGTGCATCTGGCTTTCTTCTACGATGACCGATAAGCCAAGATTTGAAAATAACGATGAAACCATCTTCACCGTGGCGAAACTCGCCGTCTTGCCTCCACTGCACGCGATCGCACCTTCTCTTACAAAACACGGCGTGTTGGGCATCACTCTGACTACCGAAGGTGTCGGAAGTAGGTCGTTGTTGTTATCATTCGTATCACTTTTGTTGTCCTTGCTTTCATTGAACCCAGAATCGTAAAAAACTTCTTCGCCTTCGAGTTGTGCAGCCGCTATAATCTTATCGCTCTGGTATTCATCGTCGTCGTCATCGTCGTCGCCGTCATTTCCACCGTCGTCGTCATTGTTGTCGTAAGATGTATTGCTATTGCTATCTCTATCTTTCTTTCGTCCGCCAAGGTTAAACAGACCTTGAGACTTTGTGCTTCCGTTGCTCCCATCGCTTCGGCTTCCGTGTTCCCTCGATTTCGTATTGGTTCCAATATTTAAATGTTTTTCAATGTCAGATGTTTTAATGCCCGCGGCAACGGAGACGAACACGTGCCATGGTTTTACCCTCGGTTTGATCTCATCCAATATGCTCAACATTTTATTCGGTTTGACGCACAAGAATATAATATCGGACTCGTCCAACACAGCCGACGCGTTTGAGACGATATTCTCGATGCCCAACTCTTCTTTAAACAGAGACGCACGACCATTACTTGTTTGATTCTTTCCTCCATAGCACGCGATGAATTCGCTCTTTACGACTTTGGCGTCCAAAAAGCCTCTCGCCATCGCTTCGGCCATAGCGCCACACCCGATGAACCCAAAACGCAGCGGTTTTTGGTTTTGGAGGACGCGAGCCGACTTGTTCGCATCTCTTTCTATGAAAGAACGATGGCTGTCACTTGCTCCACTACCACCATCACCACCACCAGCAGCAGCATTAGATGTCATGTTTATAACTGCGGCGTGCCGTTGTCGTCCTCCTTTCACACGCGTCGTTCCTCTTCCGCACGCGTTATTTCTTCTCTGAGAGTTCGTTAGAATTAGGTAGGAGGAGGTTTGTAGAGCACGTTTTCCGCTCAACAGCCTCTGGCTGCTTGGATGGAGAGAAGACGTTAAAAACGGCGATGCGACGCATTTGATAGACGAGGGAGCGATGGGTATCATTCGTGCAAAGCTCGTATTAAGGAATTGCGGCGCGTTAAGTAGTGTCGCTGATGGTGATTGGATACAAAAGAAGTTTTGAATAATGAATAAAAATGTGCATCAGGTTTTCGTTTTCCTGTTTTGCTTTTCGTAGAGCGAGAAAATAAAAAGTTCTCCAAAACAACAACAAACACAAGAAAGAGGAGAAGGGACGGGAAATCTTCTTCTCCGCGCAGAGGAGAGCCTTTTTTTATCTCGTTTCGCCTTCTCGCATGCGCGTCCTTCTCGACCGGATTTAATAATATTCGCTAAAAACGGAGGAAGAAGAAGAAGAAGAAGAAGAAGAATGAATGTGCTCGTTTCCGGTGGGTCCGGGTACCTCGGGCAGTTTCTCATCGAGCGTCTGTTGACGTTGAAGGAAATAAACGCGGTGCACTACACGTGTTCGTCGGAAAGTTCAAAACTCCCGGATAATATACACGAGCAACACAAGCTAAGATTAGTTTGCCACGCGTGTGACTTTGAAACTGGTGCAGGCGTGGAAGAATGCGTCGAGAAAGCGTCCAAGGGAGAGTATCTCGAAGGCGATAAAAACTTAAAACTTGTCGTCAACTGCACGGCGCTTTCGCAACCGAAACAGTGCGAAGAAAACGAGGAAAGAGCACGTAAAATAAATGCCCCGACGTATTTATGTGAAGCTCTCGTGAAGAAATATGGAAAGGGAAGTGAGAAGAGAGTTCCTTTACTCGTCCACATGAGCACAGATCAAGTGTTCTGCGGTTCGTACTCGAACACTCGAGAAGACGATGCGCGAGAAAAGGCGTTTGAACCGATAAATGCATACGGTCGTTCAAAAAAGTATGCGGAAACGTACTTACTCGAAAACTATGACCAAAACGCGCTCATTATATTACGCTCTTCGGTAATCACGGGACCTCAGCCGCCTTATCGACGCGTCGAACGGCCTTTGTTTCTAGATTTCATCGCGAGAACTTGTCCTCCAAACACGCGTAGTCAAAGCCGAGAAGGAGAAGAGAATGAAGAAGTAAAAGATGAAAACGCGGTGGAGTTTTGGACGGATGAATATAGAAATCCAGTATCTCGTATTGATTTGACCGAGGCTATCGTGTACTGCTTTGAAATTTTCGTAGGGTTACGCCGAAAACGCGATGTTTCTACCTTTTTGTTCGAGGAAGGAGGGGGTGGGTCGAAAAGTGCTCCCATTTATCACGCCGGAGGACCGGAACGTTTGAGTCGTTACGACATGGTCACCGTATTTTGCAACACCATGAGAGCGAGCAAGAAACGCGCTAAACCTGCAGAAAAGAGTAAAACCACGTCTTCTAGCGCGGCTGCCGCGGTTAAAACTCCGGCTGATATTAGCATGGACAGCACAAAATTTATGACAGTTTTACGTAACGGCGTCAAACTGAAATCCTTCCAGGAACAGGTTTTAGATTCGACGACGGTGTATTTAAGCGCAGTTCTAGGAAAGTCGCGATGAACTGAATTAACGGGTGATTCACCGGAGAAAAGCTATGGCGCGTTGTAATTATGTATGTTTGAGAATATGTTGTACCACTGGTAACCTTCACATTTAGAAAAAAAAACTTGTTCGCTAAAAACTTAAAGCTCATCTTTCGGCGCTTCCTCTTCTTCCGCCGCTGGAGCCTCTTCAGGCAAAGGCTCTTCGGCTTCGGCAACTTCTTCTTCTTCGTCGGGGAACTCGATTTCATCCAAGAGCGGTGCATCTTTTTCAATGCCCATCTTGTCCTTGAGCAAATCAAAGACGCGAGACGCCATGGATTTGGTGTCGTCGATGACAAATCCAGATTCGATGAGCGCAGTTTCAAACATGACAACGGCCAAGTTCTTGGAGGATTCATCCTCGGCATCAGCGTCGTACTTTTCCTTGAGGGCACCAACCAACGGGTGCTTGTAGTTGATTTCCAAGGTCTTCTTCCCCTTCATGTACTGCGCTCTTGAGTCGTCCGATAACGCTTGCGCTCTCATGATACGCTCCATGTTGGCAGACCAGCCGTACTTGCTGGTGACAACGACGCATGGCGTCGTGGATAATCTGTTTGAGATCTTCACGTTCTCAATCGAATCCGGGTATGAAGTCAAAAGAGCTTCTTTCCACCATTTCGTGAACGGCTTGAAGTGCTCCTTCGTCTTTTTGAACTGCTTCTTCTCGTCTTCATCCGCGTCCCCAAATTTCATGTCTTCCTTGGAAGCGTTGGAAAATTTGAACTCATCGAATTCCGTCAAGTTTTGCATCGTGTACTCGTCAATCGGATCGGTGAAGTAAATAACTTCAAATCCTTTCAATAAGAGCTTTTCGAGAAACGGCGATTTCTCCAAGGCCTCTTGGGATTCGCCGGCGACGTAATAAATGCTCTTTTGTCCTTCCTTCATTCTCTCGACATACTGTTCCAAAGAGACCAATTTGTCTGGAGATTGAGAGGTGTAAAAGCGGAGCAACTTTGCCAATCGCGTTCTGTTCGAGGCATCTTCGATGATGCCCAATTTGATGGCTTTGCCGAACGATTTCCAAAACTTTTCGTACTTTTCATTCGCGACAACCTTGGCCTCTTCGTCTTCGCTTTCGTTATCGTCATCCTCGGAGTCGTTGCCTTCTTCGGCGAGTTTGCGAATCATGTCCAACGCTTTTCTCACGAGCTTTTTCTTGATTGTTTTCAAAGAAGTGTGTTGTTGCAAAGTTTCTCGAGAAACATTCAACGGAAGCGTATCGGAATCAACAATCCCTTTAATGAAAGAGAGATACTTCGGTAAAAGCTCATCGAATTCATCAGAGATGAATACTCTTCTCACGTACAGCTTCAGCGCGGAAGCTTTTCCATAGTAGTTGTCGTACATATCCGACGGAGCGTTTTCCGGAATGAAGAGAATAGCTTTAAACTCAACATCGCCTTCGGCTTTGAAATGGGAGTACGTCAACGGATCGCTCTTGTCTTTCGACAAAGCCTTGTAAAACTTAGAATATTCTTCCGGTTCGATTTCGGAGGAAGATCTGAGCCAGATAGCTTTCGAGTCGTTGAGTAAGACCCAGTCCCAGACGGTTTTCGTCACCGTTTTCGTTTTGGGTTTGTCGTCGTCCTCGTCTTCCTCGTCGTCGTCCTCGTCGTCGTCCTCATCCTCATCCTCATCGTCGTCCTCATCCTCATCCTTCTCTTCGTCGGACTTTTCTTCATCGTCGTCTTCGACCGGAACTTCTTCGGTCTCTTCCTTAGACTCCCACATGTAAATCGGGAAGTTGATAAATTCAGAGTATTTTTCGACCAAGTCCTTCAACTTGCTCTCTTCCAAATACTCTTGCGCTTCCTCTTTGAGGTAAATCTTAATCTCCGTGCCTCTACCGAGCGCCTCACCTTCGGTATCTTCAGAAATGGCAAAGTTACCGTCGGCTTTAGATTGCCAGATCCATTGCGTATCGTCGCTGTTCGACTTGGTGCGCACTTCCACAAAGTCAGCGACCAAGTACACAGAGTAGAAACCGACGCCAAACTGACCGATGAGAGACATGTCGCCGCCCTTTTGCATTTGCTCGAGGAATGCAGACGTACCAGATTTAGCAATAGTACCCAAGTTGTCCTTGATTTCTTGCTTGGACATCCCAACCCCTTTATCGCGGATGGAAATAAGCTTTTGGTCTTTGTCGATTTTGATGCGAATATCGAGCTGAGCGGCGTCTCCTTCGCCCAATTGCGACGCATCGGTCAAGGACAAGAAACGAATCTTGTCCAAAGCATCGGATCCGTTCGAGATCAATTCTCTCAAGAAGATGTCTTTGTTCGAGTACAAAGAGTTGATGATGATGTCCATCAAGCGCGAAACCTCGGCTTGAAACTCGTTGACTTCAGCACCCGCCTTGAAAGTCGGAAGTTGGAACTCTTCCGATGACGACGATGCCGCTGCCTCATCGGCCGCCGCTGCTTCTACGAATAACGAAGAAGAGGAAGCAGAGAGCGCGTTATTATCGTTCCCAAAGTCTGCGGTTGAAGTGAAAAAAAAGAGACACACAAATGCAGGTTAGTCGACGACTTTTCGCGAAGAAGATGACCGTGCACGCGATACGATACACACTAATCCACTTAAATGTTTTCTGATCGAAACACGAGCCGCTGATGGGTGGGAGAAGAAACAAATTTCCGACACGAAACCCACGCGGCCGCGAGAGAATACGTCTGTGAGAAAATAAAACTACGACAGCTCTTACGCACTCGAAGGGACAGAGAAACCGGCAAATAAGCCGATGAGTAACCCCAACAGAAGGAATTTCGTAAACTTCATCGTTCTCACCCGCGCGCGAGATACACAGAACGAGCAGAAAGAAAGAAAGAAAGAAAGAAACTTCTTCTTCGTGCGCGTTTCGAAAATGAGGCGGTGAAAACGGAAGGTGGGAAGTTTTTTTTTCGAGAGAAAGAAGGCGTCACCCTCAGCCAATCAGATTTTTGGAAATCGATCTCTTTCGGTAAACTCGTGTAAAAACAGCAGCAGCAGCAGCAGAAGAGATGATGTGTAAACGCGCGAAAAAACAAACAAAAAAAACACGTTATTATTCAACAACTTCGACGCTTCTTCCTTTCCTCCTCCTCCTCCTGCTTTATATCTTCTTCTTCTTCTAAACTTCGCCATTTTACAAACACCTCATCCGTTCTGAATCTTTGCGTACACGTCGTCTGTTCTAAAGGAACGCCTACGCTTCCGTTCGCTAAATATTCAATCAAGCCGGTGTACGCGATCATGGCGCCGTTGTCGATGCAATATCGTTCGTCCGTTGCATATAATTTTCCTCCCCGCTCTTTAGCCATGGTATCCATCATCTCCTGGAGACGAAGATTACACCCGACGCCTCCCACAATTAGCACGTCGTTTGCATCGCAATGCGCCATGGCTCTTTCCGTGACTTCGATCAACATCGCAAACACAGTTTCCTGAAATGACATCGCCAAGTCGGCTTTCGTGACCGTATCATCACTACTACTATTATTATTTTTATTACTTTTCATCGCGGCTACTTTTTCTTCCGCGTTGGTTAGAATTCCACCAACGTTTATGTCCATACCTTTACAATTGTACGGAAATTCAACGAAAGTTTTACCTTGTTTTGCGAGTTGTTCGATGTTGTATCCTGGCGCCGGGTCGTTCGAAAGCTCCAAACACCTCGCGAATCTATCCAATGCGTTTCCTACAGCTATGTCTATTGTTTCTCCGAAAATTCTGTACCTGTTATCGTTATACGCTATGACTTGCGTGTTTCCGCCGCTCGCGTATAAAACGACTGGATTTCTAGCTTTAGTTACTAATCTTCCCATTTCGATGTGCGCTATGCAGTGGTTCACCGTTTGTATTGGTTTCTTCCAAATTTGACTGAGCGTTCGAACGACTAACGCGACGACGATGAGGCACGCCCCCATCCCGGGTCCTTTGGTGAAACAAATGACATCAATTTCCTCGCCCAAATCTTTCAATTTCGAGCACTTCTTTGAAGAGCGACGATATTCGTTGTTGTTGTTGTTGTTATCGTCATCGAACGCTTCTCTTAAAGCGTCTTCGGTTAAATCTAAGAGCACTTTTTTGTGGTGGTTGGCGGTTTCGCGCGGAAGAAAACCGCTGCCTGTTGGCGCGCAATACGTGCGCCGCTTGTTGCTCAAAATCGTTCCATCGCTGGTCACGATGCCGACGCCTATTTTATTCGCCGACCCTTCAAATCCAATGGCGATCGTTCCCTTCTTCTTCTTCTTCTCCTTCTTCGCGGACGACAACATCTCAGCTGAATCAGAGTGAAGTTGTCACGTTGAGCTTTTTTGAGAGAGAGAGTTTGTTTTTTTTACAACACAACATCTTAACAATTTTACACACGCGCGCGTAAAGTTTCGGAAACAGAGAGAGAGAAAGAGAAAGAGAGAGAGAGAGAGAGAGAGAAGAGAGTAAAAAAGAAAGACACATGAGGTCGTTTGCTGCATCTTTTTCGTTATCATCATCATCATCATCGTTGTCGTCGATAAAGAAGAAGAAGACGAAAACAAACAACAACGCGGTTGGAGTGAGAGCATCGTCAAAAAAAAATGAAGGATTTCTTCCTGGTACCATGCTAAGCGCGGAGCAAATACTCGAAGTGCCCATCGATAGAAGAGCATTCAAACCAACCAGCGAAGAGTGTCCTTTCTGTGTCAACGCTATTGTGAAAGAAAATGGAAGCAAATGCATAGGTGTCTGTCGTAACCCTCAGAACGTTCCTGGCCCTTTGTTTTTTCCACACCAAATGCAAACGTGCAGAGATGCGGTTCAAGTTCAGCTAGAATCGATGAAAGACAAGAATAATCCTAGAACCGATCACGGCGTGCAAGTTATGTGGGAGTTCAGC
>Ga0255768_10004744_pt1 | contig 13238 bp, 8 predicted proteins | sample 071ome_33_FD_179983 | JGI IMG/M metagenome (GOLD analysis project Ga0255768, IMG submission 179983) | Coastal salt marsh microbial communities from the Groves Creek Marsh, Skidaway Island, Georgia - 071412AT metaG (version 2) | ecosystem: Environmental > Aquatic > Marine > Intertidal zone > Salt...
ACCGCTATATACGATGATTGATCTTGGTGCTTTCCCAGGAATATTAGATTCTGGAAGGAGTGTAATTTATGGTGAAGTATATGAGGTTGATAACTCAGTTCTTGAAATGTGTGATTTAATTGAAGGTCATCCAAACTTTTATAAAAGAAAATTAGTCAAACTTAAGATAGGTATGAAAGCTGAGGCTTATTTTTTACCAAAATCTCAATACAACACCTATCCAGTAATTGAATCAGGATTATGGAAATAATTTTCACGAGCAAACATTTCCTTGTAAACTAAATTTACATGGGTGCGAATATATTTCCAAATCCTGATGTATTTAGGCCAGAGTATCCAGCGGAGAGAAAATTTTTTAACGCTGTAAAAGGATTGAATTCATCATGGACAGCATTTTTTAATGCATCAAAAGGAATTGGTAAAGAAGAATCTGATTGTGTTTTAGTCCACAAAACTTATGGAGTTTTTTCTGTAGAAGTTAAAGGCGGGTCAAGATTTAGAATACAAGACGGTCAATGGGGAAGATTAGAGAGTGGAGGATATAAACCCATAACCAATCCATTAAGTCAAGCTGAAAATATCAGAGGAAATGTTCTTCGTCTGCTTCGTAAAATCGATAAGTATCCCGATTCATTTTCAATAATTGTTTTACCAAACTTGAAACAAATAGATGATCAAAAGAGCTCTTATGGATTTTCAAAAGAAATTATTATAACTAAAGCAGATTTTGAAAATTTAGATGAAAAATTACTCGAAATAAGAAATTTTGTATTGTCTGAAAACAATCAACAGCCAAAAAAAGTTCAATTAGGCAAAGAAGAAATACTACACCTTAAAGAACAACTTCTCCCATCGCATTATTTACCTAATTTGAAAACATACATTAATGAAAGAGGAGAAAGAATTCAGGAACTAGGTTTTCATCAAATTGAACGATGGAGAGATTGCCTGGACCAAAGAAACCCAACAATAATTGAAGGACAAAATGGCTCAGGAAAAACTATTCTTGCAAGAGCTTTAGCAAAGCAAAGAGCTGAGAGAGGTTTAAAAACAATTTTAATTTGTAAACAACTTCTCCTAAATCAAGAAAATAAATATCAATTAAGAGATACAATGGTGGAATCGTATTCATATTTTGAACTATTGTTTTGGTTAATTGAAAACTTAGATGATGAAGAACTAAGTGAAGATTACATCTTTAAATTCGTTGCTTCAAAAATTAATGATAAAAAATTTAATATACATAAAGACTTTGAGTCTGATGTGTATAAACATATTGCTGATAAATCAGGCTATTTATTCGAATTATATTCTGGTTCATACGATGCATTAATTATAGATGAAGGACAGCAGTTCAATGAAGAGCAATTTACTAACATGAGAAAATTATTAAATAATGAAAGCAAAGATACGATAACAGTTTTTGCTGATAAATTTCAAGCAGAGGATTTAACCTGGGAACCTCCAAAATGGTTAAATACCTATCCTCCTCTATTAAAAAATTATAGAAATACAGATTCCATTGTTAAGCATCAAGAAGCAATTCTAGATAAAAGACTCGAAGAATCAGAAAACTTTGGTCCGTTACCACAGTTTATTTTCTTAGATAGTGAAAAAAATTTTTACAATGAAATGATTAATCAGTGGAATCAGATTCGCAAAATAGGAGTACCTGAAAAATCAATAATAGTTTTATCCACATCAAGAACTTTAATTGATTCCATGTTGTCAATATGTGTCAAGGAAAAAACAATTTCACCTAAACAATTTTTTACAGTTGAGGAGTTTACAGGTTTAGAAAAATTTGCTGTTATTTTACTGTGGTCTAAAGATATGACAGCTAAGTTTTCAGAAGAAGATAGACTTAGAAGAGCTTATCAAGGCACAGGAAGAGCTAAAGAAATATTAAGAATTATTTCGACAACTCCGAGTAGTGAATTTTATAAGAATGAAAAGTATCTAAAGGAACTATAGTGAAATTTTTAAGTATTGACTTTGAAACAGCAAACGATAGTTTGTTGAGCGCATGTGCTATCGGCGCCGCTTACTTTGAAAATATGGAAACCTCAAATACAAGCCATTCCTTGATTAAGCCCCCACTCTTTCATAAAAAATTAAAAACTGAAAATTTTAATATTCATAAAATTGATTATTCGGAGTACTCAAAAAGTAAAAATTTTAAAACAATTTGGTTTCAATTAGTTGAACAGTTACAAATTATTGAAAATGACGAAACTCATTTTGTGTGTTTTAATGCAATTTTTGATTTAAGTGTATTAATGAATTTAACAAAAAAATATAATATTAAAAAGAATTTTGTATTTTATGATCCAATGGAAATTGCAAAACATATTTGGCCAGATAGAGAAAGCTATTCTTTAAAAAATTTATCAAAAGACTTTGATATAGAATTAAATCATCACAATCCTTTGTCAGATGCTATTGCGGCAGGAAGACTTGTGATTAAACAACTAGAAATTACAAATGCATCTTCACTTGAAGAAATTTTGAATAAATATAGTCTTGAATTTATAAAAACAGATTTAAATCAAAACGGCTTTTATGACCACTATGGAAATTTTAAGCAAGCTGCCAAAAATTTTCAGGAAATCAAAAAAAAGTAGCGGTTTAAAAAAACCGCTACTTTACATCGTTTTGATACTTTAGGAAAAAATCCATAAGGTATCTACCCAATAGGGTATACATAATTTTTACTTATGTAAATTTTTTAAAATTAATTTGCAGAAAATTAATTTTATTATAAAATGTTTTTACATCGTTTTGAATACAAGAAAAGGAAAAATGAAATGAGGTTTTTTGTTTATAAGTTATAAAAAATTTAATTCATCGTTTTTTATTTTTTTAGATTCACCATTTATTGGGATGGTGTCATGAATGTGTTGAGATTCAATCCTCAAATTGAGAATTATGTTGCAAATATCGACTTTAACAATATTGAAAAAGTTCATCTTATAGATATTGAGAATTTGGTAGGTGTCAAACCTACAAAATCTGAAAGCTATCGAAATAAAGTTTTAGAGGAGTACTCGCTCTACAGTACAAAATTTGTAAATTTTAAAAAAGATATAGTATTTGTTGCTTGTAATGCTTTTATTTTTAACGATTTAAGAAATTGGACCGATTCCAAATTTTCTAATTTTTATCTAATTCCTATTAATGGTAAAAACGGCGCTGACAAAGTTTTAGTAGATATAATTAATTTGCTATTAAATGAACAAAAAATTAATTCAACACATCAAGTTCATTTGGCATCTGGCGATGGTATATTTTTAAACTGTCTCAAGAGATTAAAAGAAAAAGATATAACTATCAAAACGATAGGACTTTTTAATCGAATAAATAGAAAAATTTATTTTGTTACAGACAAGATAACATATAGAAACTACAACTTAATTAATCAGTTACAACTAGATAATGCCTCTGTTTTCACAATGGATTATATATGCAAGTGCTTAGAACTACGTTATTCATTAGAGGAAATTTGTGCAGACCACTTGTTTGAAATAAAGTCATTACAAAATCCTAACAATTCCAAAAGAAAACTATATCTAATCCAATTCAATAAAGAAACCAATAATTTAGTAGCTCAAAAAAAGAGTCTAGAAAAAATAACAAACCTAGTGAAAAAATATTACGAACTAAACGCGTCTATGACAATTCGTTCTGTTAATGAAGAAGTTCGTCTTTAAGGAAAGGAGAAAACCATGAAAGATCTATTGAAAGAAATATGGAAAGAAACAATAAAAAAACATATAAGAAAGTGGAGAGTTGCAGGAGGTATGGCAATTGGATAATAAATACCTTAAGTTATTGAAAAATATTAGAGAACTTCAAAGATTTTTGGATAAATTAGCGAAGTTTATCAGTTCTGAAAAAAAACACAATATTCTCGAAGACAAATCAAAAGCTAAAGAAATTTTTCTAAACAAATATGACGAGTTTGATGATTTATCACAAAACATTGAAATGTTACTAATTCAATCCGGGTTGGAGCATGACGAGATAGATTTGGAAGAATTTTTAAGTGGGATGTTTAAAAAGCCAAAAAAACCAAAGAAAAATAAGCCAAATAGATATAAAAAACCTAATCGAAGAGAAGAAGCAGGATTTGAATTCGAACAATTTATGGAATCTTTAACAGGCCGACCAAATAGTAGAAAAAATTTTAGGCAATCACCAAAATTTAGACAACTAAACCAGTCTTTTAATTATGAAAAAGATTGGGCTTTAAAACCAACCGAAGGTTATGGTAATGATTTCATTTTGTCTTTAGATGACAATTTAGTTAAATATCATTTTCCAAATTTTGATAGGAAAAATGAAACAACATATCCACCAAAAGCTAGATGGATTAACTATGCAGATAAATATACGGAAGATTACATAAATGATTTGGAATCTCCATGGTGTTTTCGTTCTGCACTGCAATGCTTTGAGTTACCAATAACTTCGCGTGAATTTGAATTTGAATTAAAGAAAATGGAGTTTGTTGGGCAAGAGGCAGTTAACTTATTTTTAGAATATTGCACCCAACTAGCAGTTATCGAAATATCTGATGATGATATTGAATATCTTAAAAAGTTAATAAAGAAAGGCAACGGCTAAACATGTTCGTAAGGTTTTGTGGAGCTAGAGAGTATCACTGGAGTTGGAAGCTCGTTACCTTTGCGGTGATATTTAACGCTATAGGAGCTGTACAAAACCTTAGAGCTAATCTGGAAGGAGGAATATGAGTAAAAAATTAACTAAACAAAAAATTTTTAATCCACTAATTAAGTGGCTAGATGGATTTTACGATACAGTTGAAAACACTTCGCTTTTTCAAGAAGACGATGAACTTGTTGAAGAGTTTGGAGTGGTATCAAACAACTTCGACATTAGGGAACTTAATGAAGACAAGGAAAATTCTGACATACCTGAAATTATCAAAGACTCAATGGGTGAGAATGATGAGATTATTCAACTTGAGCATGAAGAGTTTTTAGAGATGATTGGGTTTACTCCAGAACAGATTGAAGAGGATAGAAGAACTGTGCAAATTATTGATTACAATGTGTTTTTTAGCACTGTGAAAGAAAAAGAAGCAATTCTCCGATCACTTAGAAGCATGCTAGAGAATTTAATCAAAACATATGATTTAAAAGTAAGTCACTTAATTAAGAATGAATCTTTATTAGAAAAAGCTGTTGAAACGGAGTTTTTAGCAAACGGCGGCACGATTAACTTCATACATGATGGAGAAAATGTTACCAAAGAGTTCATATTCCCAGAAGAGGAATAGAGCATAAATTATATGAAATTTAAGACATTAAAAATTAAAATAAGAGCTTATGGCATTTAAAAAAAGAAATCTTTTTAAGCCAAATGAAACTTTAAAGCTAAGCCGCTCTGGGGTTGAGCTTTTTATGAATTGTCAAAAGTGTTTTTATCTTGAGAGAAAATTAAATGTAAAAGCATTGAGCGGTTTTCCATTTAATTTAAATAGTGCTGTGGATGAACTTCTAAAAAATGAATTTGATGGTTACAGGGAACAGAAAAAGCCACATCCTTACATGAAAGATATTGATAGAAATCTAATTCCCTTCCAGCATGAAGATTTAGATAAATGGAGAGCTAATTTTACTGGTGTTCAATTCCACCACAAAGAATTTGATTTACTACTAACTGGAGCAGTTGATGATGTTTGGATTGATATAGACACTGAAGAGTTGATAGTCGTAGATTATAAGTCAACATCTAGCAAAGAAGAAGTCAATCTAGATAAAGAATGGCAGATTTCATACAAGAGACAAATGGAATTCTACCAATGGCTTCTCAGGCAGAATGGATTTAAAGTCTCAAACGATGGATATTTTGTTTACTGTAATGGCATTAAGAATAAAGAGTCTTTTGATGAGGTACTTGAGTTTAGAGTTAAAGTTTTGCATTATGAAGGGAACGACTCATGGGTAGAAAGAGTTTTACTAGAAATTAAAACAGCAATAGATTCTGATGTCATTCCTTCATCTTCAGAAAACTGTGATACCTGTTCGTATGTAGATACAAGAAAAGAAATAGAAGTACCTTAATGAGAAATGCATTAGTTATTTCGAATGTAGAAACTATTGGTAAATCTTTAATCAACTTACTAAATCATGACAAACAACTATAAAGCTACAAAAAAATATCTTTGGTTTAAAGAAGAGTACCCAGAATATTTTCAAATTTTAAAGCTAATTGGAGATTATTACTTTTTAGATTTAAACACTCCCAATAATGTAGCTAAAGACTCTTTAAATGTTAATTCAATAAAAAATATTATTTTATCTATAGATGAAGAAGAGTTAGATTTAATTCTCAACCCAGTTCTAAACGGTCAATCTGGCCTTAGTTATTTAGTTGAGCACTGTCTTAACCTATTACAAATTTCTGAATATTCAACAGGTAACATTTTTGAAGAATTACAAAAATTAGTCGATAGATGGAAAGTCGAATCTATACAAGAATACCCTCCCCAGCTCTGCTTTGTCATTCTATTCATACTTGCAGTAACAAAAATGGGTGAAGAATCCGATAGTGAAGATGATGAGCAAATTGATGATAGAAATTACTACAAACAACTTTTAAGAATATTGAATAGTAATGAATTATTTCTAAAACTAAATTTTACCAATTCTTCATTACAAACTTATTTTCGAACTACTTTTGGTAACCAAAATGATGAAAACTCACCAAGTTTATTTAATGTTCTATCTGAATGGATAGATATTAATTTTCCGAATTTAAACAATACATTTAAGCCAAATTTATCCGATACTGTAATATCACATTTATCTTGGGTAAAAAATCAAGCCATATACAACAAAAAAGATATTTTACAGCTTACAGAGTTCTTTATTAAGGAAGGTTTTAAACATAACCAAACTTATAGCAAAGAACAATTTTTTAGAGCTTTAAAAATTTATCTAACTCACCCACTAAAAAGAATTAGTTTTTCAAAAGGTTTTATAAATATCGTAATAGATGAAAAAAATCAAGATTATCAAATTTATAAAGAAAAGATTAGAGATCTTACTTTCGATACTTTTAATAGTTGGGATGGAAAAGCTAGAGATAGAGATGGATCTACCAATTACCAAATTAAAAATATATTGTCTGAAACAACAGATGGATTTCAAGTACAACTTTATTTTGAAAATCTAGATGACAAGAACAACAATCTAATAGAAGATTTGGAAAACGAATTTTCATTAGTAGAAAGTGCATCAAATGAAAATATTATATTTAAAAACAACCCATTTTCATTAGAAAAATATACCACCCTAAGCAATGGAATATTAAATTTAGATGGTAAAAGAAATAAATTTACTTTTAAAGATTCTGATAAAAAAATAACTTTTTATCAGAATAATGAAAAAATACAAATTTACAGATATGACGAGTATGTATTAAAAAAATGGATACAACTTGGAAATAGTGAGTTTCCTGTTAGATCTGAAACATATGTAGTGCTGTGCAATAATAATTTATTAGACCAATTAAAAAAATGGATTTATGAAAATCCCAATTTTGGAAATAATTTTAAAATAATCCAAAACGAATCCTTTGCTATTTTAGAAAACTTAACACTAATAGATAGCCAATTTGTAAAAAGCACAATCCCAGAATTTGATATCTTTTCCCCTGAAAATCTATTAAGTACAAAAATAGAATTAATTGATGGGCTGAAACTTTCAGGTCGTAGAGACTTTGTTTATATGGAAAGAGAACTTCCAACAATATATATTCCAGAAGATTTATATGAAAATTTTCAGTATGAGTTGTATATAAATGATGTCAAATTTGATGTAAACAATTCTTTTATTTATCCCGAAGAATACGTAGAGCTTGATATTGATAAAACATATACAATTACTGACAATCTTGATGATGAATTTAAAATTGAATTTAAATTTCTAAAAGATGAAAGTTTCAACCACCATAAATCTGGAAGTTTAGGATATCAATTTACTACAGAAATTGAAAAATTTATATGGGAAGACTCTAAAGTTAGAGCTCTTGATTATGAAGAGCAAATTAATTATGTGACTGGTGCAAAAGTTTATTTATCCAATGAAAATACTTTATTTAAAGATTCGACTCCAATTTTTGAGTTTTCAAAAAGTACCAAAAAATTATTTCTTATTGGAAGAAATATTGACAATTTTTCAGAGGTTGAAATAACAAATAATTCATTTAACTGGTTAGAAACTATTTCTGAAGAAGTTAATAGGTATTATATAAAAAAATTAAAAGATGATGAAAATGGATATGTATTTGAGTTGAATAATGCTCTTCCTTTCGCACAAAGCATTAACAATTTTTTGAAAGAACATCCATTTGAAAATTTGACTTGGATTATTGTGCTTGATAATTTCCAAAACATAAAAGTATATCAAGCAGGAAGTAAAGAACCTAAAAAGCCTAATACCAACTTACCTACTAACACAACATGGGTAGAACTATTTGTACAATTAAATCAAATTTTCAAAGACAAAAAGAACAATTTTAAAATTGAGCTAGTCGATGAAAATAGTTCAGAATTGTTTAGTAACTATATCAAATTTGCTTTGGATGTAAGTAACGATATCAATCCTAGAAAAGATTTTTTTACTGAAAAAGATACAGAAATCCTTCGGTCTGAAAATTATACACAAGCAATTATGACAGAAGAAGAACGTGAGTTTAGAAATGCAACTGTGGAATTTCCTAGTAACAATTTTCTACAGCTACCAGGTGAACGACTTTTAAGATATATGACAAATATAGGTTCGGGAACAATAGATGATATTAAAAAAAGAATAGAAGTTATAGCTAAAAGTTATCAAAAAATTAATGCAAATTTAAGTAATCTTTTATTAAGTGATGAATATTTAAAATATAGAATTTTAGACAACTACTCTTTTTTGATGCATCTTGAATGGAGTGGGGATTTACAGAAATGGTCTGTTTGCAAACCAAGCATAAACATTCTTCCAGGAATTAAAAATAGAGCAATAATAACTGGATCGAGGAATGATTCATTAATAAAGAAAATTCTTGAAGTACAAGAAAAGAAAAATTCATTCATGGTTGAATTTTTAGATAATTCAGGTTTACTTGGAAAGTTAACTAAACAAAATCTCGATATTTCAAACAATTACAAACATTTTAGTCCTTTAACCATACTCATATCTGAATTTGATAATTTACAAGAGTTAAAAATTATAGCCAAAGAAATAGATATTGAAGAAACTGAAGTAAATTCCTTTACAGCTTATGAGTTAGTAAAGTATTTGGATGATATTGAGAGCATGATACAAAGTTTTCCAATAAAAAATCCATTATTCGATTCAATTAAAGAAAGGTTTACTTTTTTTGAAGTAACGAAACATTTTGATTCTCAAAAAACAATTCTATTAGATAAATATTCAAATGCGCCAGAAACTATAAAGAACAATGATTTGATAAGAGTTAAAAGTCTTAATAGATATCAATACTTTATTAAAAAGGATGAAAATTATTTTAATATTTCAAGAGAGGTTGCACTTTGGCATCAAATACACCTCCAAGAACTTAATCTAGTGTTCAAGCTTAGAACACAATTACCAAGTTGTTCAATAGTTTTCCCAAGCTATTTGAGACTTCCAGAACTTTATCTTAAAATATTAGGTTTGTGTTTAGGAATAAACCCTAGGAAAATTTTAAAATTTAATGGAGAATTTGATACTCCAAAATTCGATGTATATCATAATATTCCAGAAAGTGTTGCAAATGAATTATTTATTAATAAATTAAAGGTTCCAATAATTGAAATCGAAAGTTTAAGTGAAATACCACAATATTTTAAATAGTTATGAAAAATAAAGAAAACCCAATAAAAATTTTCGAAGAAACTAAAAGTGACTTTATTTCTTATTACAACACTCAGTTTTTTATCAATGATAAAAAACTAATTCAAGAAAGAAACAATTTAATAAACACAAATCAGACTATGTGGCAGTGGCCACAAATTGAATTATTACATAACTACTCTCAAATTGAACTAACTAATAAAGAAATATATAAAAAATCAGGCATACCAGAAGATTTCTTTGAATTTTTAGACGAATCTCTTTTTTATGACTCTTCAAATAATCAAAAATTTAAAATGTATCAACATCAGTCTGAAGCTCTTTTAAAATCAAATGAAAATCACATAGTTTTAACAACTGGTACAGGTTCAGGTAAAACTGAAGGTATGTACTTATCATTATTTAAAACTATTTTAAATGAGGCAAAAACATGGGAAAAGAATACAGATAACAATGTCACCCCGTGGTTTATTGACCATGATAAATATAAAGAAAATATTCAATTCCAGAGAGATGGTGAAAAAAGAGAAGCAGCTGTGAGGTGTTTAATGATTTTTCCTTTAAATGCACTAGTTGATGATCAAAAAGCAAGATTAAGAGGATATTTTTGTGGTAACAATGGCAGTAATTTATCTCAACTTATAAACGGAAATAAAATATATTTCGGTTCTTATGTTGGACCAACTGGTGGTTCTCCAAATCTAAAAAAATCCTTTAAAAGGACTAGAGACGAATTATTTAAAGAATATACAGCTTACAAAAATTTAAAAGAAGAAGCTGAAGAGGATAAAGACAAAGAGTCCTTAATTAATTTATTTCCAAGATTTGATGGAGGCGAAATGTGGTCAAAAAAAGATATGCAGTTAGCTCCACCTGATATTTTAATTTCAAATTACACAATGTTGAGCATAATGATGTCGAGAAGTTTTGAATCAAACATTATAAAATCAACAAAAGACTGGTTAGCAAAAGAAGGCAATACTTTCACTTTATTAGTTGATGAGTTACATACTTATAGAGGTACACAAGGTACTGAAATCTCTTACCTGTTAAAAAGATTTTTGACTGCTATCGGTGCGTACAATTCACCAGACAAATTAAAAATAATAGCTTCAAGTGCTTCAATGGATAGCGAAAATAAATCATTTTTAAGTGATTTTTTTGGAGTAAGTGGAGATAATTTTGAAATAATATCAAACCCACCATTATTTGAAGAAAAAGAAATTGATGAAAAAAAAGTTATAAATTCGGTAAAAAATAATAGCCCCATTGATGAAGAAAGTGATTACGATTATTTTTTGTATAATAGCTATAGAAATCAATTAGAAAAAAGTGAACTAAAAGCTGAAACACCCAATTTTTCACTTGATATTTTTGCTAAAAATTTATTTAAAAATGATGAAAATGCAATCAACCTATTTGAAAAATTATTAGATAAAATTTCAAATAGGTTTAGGTATAGATTTCACTATTTTGTTAAAACATTTGAGGGAATCTGGGCATGCTCTAACATAAATTGTCCAGAAGTATCTGAAGAATTCAAATCAACAAATAGAAGAATTGGTAAGTTGTACTCGGAACCAAAAATTAGATGTAGTTGTGGATTTAAAATATTTGAATTAGTTTACTGTTTTGATTGTGGTGAGAGCGGATTTAAAGGCAATGTCATTGAAGAAATCTCTGACAAAAAGGTCGAAAATATTAAATTTATATTAAGCTCACGAGAAACTCATTCTCAACTTTCTTATGATAATTGCAAATATTTTTGGCCAATTCAACCCAATAATGTTGATGAATTAAATTCATTTTTAGGAGTAGGTTACAAATTAGATATTAACACTAAAGACCAAGAAGGTAAAAAGTTAAATGCTGAATTTACATTTGAACCTGCAATATACACATCTTCAGGATCGTTAACCAAATTAAATCAAGATGATTTTGGAAATAGCATGAATGCCGTAATGATGGATTTCTCTGCAAATGACGAAACAACAAATTTATTCCTTCAAGAAAACAAAAATAAACTCAACTATTTACCGATTTACTGTCCGAAGTGTGGAGGTAATAGCAAAACTGATTATGTTAAAGTCTCTAACACCACAAATTCTTGGATACAAGCAGATATGATGCAAAGCTTAGATAAGAGCATTATCAAAACAATGGCTCCGAGGTTGGATGCTGTACTCAGGGTTTATGGAAGAGTATTTTACAAATACTTAAACAAACTGGGTAGTAGTAAAACAGTTGTATTTACTGATTCAGTTCAAGGTTCAGCAGATTTTGCAGCAAGATTTGAAAATGAACATTTTATAAACAGTTTAAGAACACTTATTTTAATAGTTTGCAATCAATTATCAGAGAACGAAATAAGCAACTACTCAGATGAAGAAATATACTCATTAATCCTTGGTGACAATAATTTCGAAGTTTCAGAAAATGTATTAAGTGTTATAGATAGCTTAAAAGCAAGGTATCCAAATTTAGTTGCAGATATTGCTAAATTTGCTTACAAAGAATTAGAACTTTCTGAAGAAAATAAAACAATAATTAGTAATTTAAAAAACACACCTGAAATATTGTTAGAAGTCTTAATAAAGGAAGTTGAAAGAAGATTAGTTTCTATAGGAATTAATCCTGCTAATCAATTTTATAAATACTTTAATGACTTTTTATCATTTAAGAATAGAGAACTTCAACCGTACAATTGGTATTGGTCAGATATTTATAAAAATCCTTCTAGTGCTTCATTTTGGGAATCAAGTGATGAAAAATTGAGACTTCAAAATATTGAATTTTGGCAACACACACTCAGAAGAGAATTTAATAAACTTGTGGTTGAAAATCTATCTGTACAAAATGATTTTGAAGATTTAGGTTTAGGAGTATTATCTTACTTTGGAAAAACGCCTCAAAACAACTTTGATTTAACAGATGAAGAATATAGATTTTACCTTGAAACAATCATAAGATTTCTAGCAAGGAATTATAGATGGAAAGGATGGCGAAGTGATAGTACTTTCAATCGATTTTTTAGTGACAATAAAGTAGCAAAGCTCAAAGACTCTTTTGATAAGTCAATGGCTCAAAATACAAAATATGAATTTCAAGAATTTGTAAAAAAAATCTTTGAAGATTTAAGACATTTAGGTATCACAGAACAGGAAAATGCTGATGGAACAATCTTAAGAGGGTTAACAGAGGAAGGAATTTTTAGTTCAGGATTAACACTTAGATTTATAAATTCTTCCGGTCAGGTTTTACGTTGTTCATGCAGTAGACAATATTTACAAGAAAAGGCAAGCTTTTGTTTTGAATGTGGAAAAGAAATAGAAAATTTAACTAAATATCAAGTACTTGATAATTACT
>Ga0255768_10004750_pt1 | contig 13222 bp, 11 predicted proteins | sample 071ome_33_FD_179983 | JGI IMG/M metagenome (GOLD analysis project Ga0255768, IMG submission 179983) | Coastal salt marsh microbial communities from the Groves Creek Marsh, Skidaway Island, Georgia - 071412AT metaG (version 2) | ecosystem: Environmental > Aquatic > Marine > Intertidal zone >...
AACGTCAGCGTTAGACTCTATAGCATCGTATGTTTCTGTTGTAGACTTTACTGCATCCTGTTCAATCTGAGTTTGCTGTGCTGCATAGTAATCATTAATTGCCTTTACAATAGATTTAGGTAAAGGTGTGACCGCAGGTACAGGACCATAAGGAGGGTACTTTTCCATACGCTCTTCAAGAGACAAACCTTGAAGGTACGCTTTTGATTTCTTAACTGCAGGGTTCTCTACTTCATCTGCAGCTTGTGCTTGCTTAACTAAAAGAGTAAGCGCATCAGCTACCTTACCTGTTGTACTATCAATGATCTGGTCATCTTGAACTTCCAAGCCGTACACTGTAGGCTGAGATAGGATAGCACTAGGCGTAGATATAGCTTTACCTAAGGCTTCACCAGTAGAGGGTACGTCTGTAGTCTCGAATCTTTTTTGGGCTGTGCTTACAGCAGCTTGTGTTTGTGTAACTGAAAGTTCAGCATCTTCTACTGCTTTTTGTAAAGCTTCATACGCATCCTTCTCTTCTTGAGGTGCGTTATCTGCAGGTATAGTTGCACCACTCAAAGCTAGTTGTGCATCTGTAAGAGCACCCATAGCTGTGCTGTAGGCTTTCTGTGCTTCATCTAAAGCTGTAGCAGCTTCGCTAACTTCAGGTGTTTCTGTACCTTTCTTTAAGACAGGACCAGGTTGAAAAGCTTCTTGTGTATCATCAGGTTCAAGCTCTTCATCCTGCATTGTTTTACTAGAGGATTTTTTAAGAAAGTTGCCGAAGTTTTTAAACCCCTGTAATAGTTTTGCGGAAAGAGATGTATCTTCAGCTTTACGCTCTTCTTGTGTATCATCAGGTTGATCTTCTTGTTGGTCACCTGTATCATCTTCTGGCGGTCCTTCAAATTCGCCTGTTGGTATTCTAACTTCGTTATCTATTTTATCTAAAGGTATTCGCCCCTTATCCGTATCTTTTATTCTAGACACGGGTTTATAACCAAAGGTAGATTCTATATTTTCTTCTAGTGTCTTTTTATTAGTATCTCTAGGTCTATTCACTAAACCACTACGATATGCATATTCCTCGTCAGATTCTCCTGGCATTTGTACTACGCCAAGCTGTAATCCCCCCTCAGGTTGATCTTCTCTATACTCTAATCCAATTCTTTCTGATCTATCTTGCTCTTTTCTTCTTCCAAGTTTTCTAGAGTTATCTTTTAAAAAACGCATACGATTCGCATAATCTTCATCTGATTCGCCTAGCAATTGATTAGGGTTAGTACTAATCATAGTTCCGTTTACGTAAGTTGGCTCTATCTCTTTAGACTGTATTCCTCCCTCAGCAAACCCTGTAGGAGCTAAGGGTCCACCTTCTATGCGTTGCCTAGCAATATCTGCATAACGTCCTAACTTAGAAGCAGCACTAGGGCTAGACGCAAGGAACGCATCCATGTCATCCTTCTGCGCTGGGCCTGTGTAGCCCATCTCTTTTAGAAGGGTATGTGTTTGCTGATTGGTAAAACCTTTAAACTTTTTCATTGTTACCTAGTTCCTATCCATACAAAGCCGACGATAGCGCCAACGCCTAAAACAAATAAAGCAAACCCTGCTGTCCATTCAATGATTGCTTGTTTGATTTCCATCTGCCTGTGCTCGTGTTCTCTTTTTTGTTTACGTAAGTCTGCTTCGATTGCCAATATTTCTTGCCACTTTGATGGGCCATACATAACCGATATGTAGTCTTTTAGCTCCTGCCTCATGGCTGCAGCCTTCTGCTTGGCTGCAAAGATTTCCATAGCTTGAGCCTGTACGCCACCACCTAGTGTTTTATACCATGCTGGTTTTTGGTTCTGCTTGTCAGCAAAGTCTAAGTCAGCTATTGCACCTGCCCACTTAGATAGTTGACCACCCATGTCCTGCAGGTCTTTGCCAACAGCTATGCCTTTCTTGAGCATATTAAAAGCAGCCGTAGCACCTGCAATAGCAGTTACTGGATCAATCATAAGCACCTCCCTACTGCTTATAAATTATTTACCGAAGGTCATCCAAACTGCTGTAGCTATAAACGTTAGTACTGCTACTGTTCCCATCTTTACAGTAGTAGACCATATGCTTTTCTTGGTAAGTCTCCAAGCATCCAACAGACTACGCATTTCACGTAAGTCACTAGCTGCATCATCATCCTGTAAGCCAAGCTCACGAAGTGCTTCTGCTGCACCTCTCTTAGCTGCACGATCTAACATAGCCTCTAGTTCTTCTGCTGTTAGCTTGGAGTCTGACATTTATTACTCTCCTATAGCTGTATTACCCGCTGTAATAGCATTATTTAGGGGAGTCATGTCTTCAGTAGTCCAGTGTTCGTAGTTTACCATACCTTCTAAGTGTTCTACGTTACGTTGCAAAACTGTAGGATCATCTGCATAATTATCAGGTGCAGCAATTACTGCATTGATTAAATTTACACTATCCATACATGCACGGTAATGATGTGCAATCCTTTCAGGTGTAGGGGGTATAGTATCTGGATCAACCATTATGCTGCCTCCTCTTGGTTTTCAGTCTTAGGATTTTCTAAGTCATTCGCAAGATCAACAGCAAATGCCTCACGTCCTACGATAAGTTGATCTAGGTTAAAACGTGTAGTGTTAATCTTACGTTCTAAATCCTGTACATGTGCAAGCATAGTTTTTTGTCTATCCGTCATGTCATCAACGTTGTATTCTACTTCGTTGACTGTAATGACGTTTTTTGGTTTCTCTGTCATGTTAGTCTCCTTTGTTTAACAGACGGTCATTTAGACCTTATGTAATTATACACATTTTATTATAAATGTCAAGGCTTACTAGGCCACGTTACATTATAAGGAAAGCCCTCTTGGTTGGTTATATCACGAAGAGCCTGTCTATAGGTAGCCATTTCAGTAGATAATGTGTTGTCAGATAGGGCTAAATAATCTGTTTGTGCAAGCAAAGAGTTTCTGCGTTCACGTATATTTCTTTCTGCCTTTTCTTGTGGCAAATTAGAAGCCACCATTTGCACGGACCACGTATTTACGGTATTTAATAATGGGTTTTCATAACTTGTTTGTGTATAATCCCCATAAGTTTTTGTTTGAACTAAAGGATCAACGTCAACATCTACGATGGTACACGGGTAAACATTATAATCAGCCAAAAGGCTATCAGGAATTACCTTAGGAAAGCTAGTTTGAGGATTGTCACGGCGTAGTTGTCCTAACGTGTAATTTGATGGAACGCCGTTTGTAAGTTTTACGAACATGTCTGTTTATTCCTATGTTGAGTATTGGTAGATGGTGTCAGTCAGGCTATCCAAAACATACATCTTTGCACCGCTATCCCCAAAGAAAACTGAATAGCTACTACTTGACTGAGAGGACACATCAAATGAAACGCTGTCATAAGACGCAGTAGAAGCATCTGCACTTGTAATGCTGTATTGGAATACAGTGTTTGAACCAAACCCTAAAATCCAAAGTTTGCTGTCATCTGGTTTTAAGTAAATTCCGTGCAAACCTGTTTCTTGGCTTGATACATCTAAAGATTTGCTCGCATACGAAGCAGTCGAAATATCCCATGCTGTAGACAAGTTATGTTGATAAACTGTATCGTTTGTACCACCAGCAACTAAAAGTATTGTTCCTGTGCTGTTGAATACAAGATTTCTGGGTATTAATTCTGTAGCACCTATATGCACATTGTAAGACTTACTGGCATACGAAGCAGTGGATAAATCCCATGCCGTTGAAAGAGTGTACTGATCCATATTATTGCCAGAGTTTGATGTATGGTACATTATTGTACCATCTGGCTTAAACGTTATCCCGTTTGGCTGGATGTCCTGACTTGAAACGCTTATAGAAACACTGTCATACGAAGCAGTCGAAATATCCCATGCCGTTGATAAGGTATATTGATAGATTGTATCAGTGCCATTATCGACAATGTAAAGTTTAGTACCATCTGGTTTTATATAAAAACCACTTGGCGCTGTTGCTTGTGTAGTAGGATCGTAACTTTTACTGTCGTAGCTTGCATTAGCAATGTCATAACCAGACTCTGTAGCTGCATACCCCGCCGTTGCTTGTAGTAATGCTTTACTTGAGCCTATCATGCCATTGCATCCCCTGCAAGGAAGCCATACCAAATGGTGCCGCCATCAATTGAAATAAACGTATAAATGTCCACTTCACCAGATGCAGGAGCAGCAGGTGCTGAACCGCCAGCCCAATCTACTGCAGCGGGCCATGTCAACGTATGTGTACCGCCAGCAGTGATAATCAAAGAGAACGTGCTAACCTGTCCAGATGACGGTACATTAGTAAAGGTAAACGTAGTGTTACCAGATGTCGTTAAAGTGTAAGTGTCTCTTGCGCCTACATCTACAGAAGGTGTTGTACCTGATAATGCAGCAGACGTGCTGTCGATCCCTGCACCAGGAATACGGAACCTTGTTACGCTGGAATTACCAAGAGTGATCTCGTTACTTACAGTTGTGCCAGAACCTCGTGCTAGATACCCAATATTTGTATTATTGCTGCCACTTGTAGAAGTGTCTCCTGCCCCTGAACCAACAAAAGTATTTTGACTGCCAGCAGTCGTGCTATAACCAGCATTCTTACCCACTGCAACATTATTAGAGCCTGTTTTATTAGATAAACCAGCCTGATAGCCTATAAAAGTAGCATAGGTTTCTGTTTCTAAATCGTAACCTGAAAAAGCGCCAACACAGGTATTACCTGCACCACTAGCAACAACTGCACTATCTGCTGCATTTGCTTTATACCCAACACCAGTATTGTAATCGCCTGTTTGACGATAATACCCTGTTGAAGCACCAACAAAAACAGATCCATCGTCTTCATAATCCTGTCCTGCATAGTTTCCAACTGCAACGTTTTCACTGTGTGTGTCGTTGGATTGAAGAGCACCTTCCCCAATCGCTATGTTTGAATCACCCGTTGTAATTGCCTTACCTGCATTGTAACCAATGCCAACGTTTCCTTGTGAGTCTGTTATTGCAGTAAGTGCATTAAATCCTACAGCAACATTCCTAATAATGGTATCACCAGCATCACCTGCATTAGAGCCAATTAGGACGTTTGAGTTACCCGTAGTAATAGCTGCACCTGCATTTGTACCAATAGCTATGTTATCAGCACCTGTTGTAATAACACTAAGGGCATCCTGACCAATGGCTATGGCGTTAGACACAGTAATGGAAGTTAAACCATCGCCCTTCATAGCACCATCGCCAATTGCTACGTTTCTAAGGCCTGTAGTTATATATCTTCCTGCATCTGGGCCTATACCAACGTTGGAATCACCATCAGTAATAGTGTTTAGGGCAAGCCTTCCAATCCCAACATTACTAACATCAGAGCCTGTACCGCTACCTTCACCAGCTTGGTCACCTATGTATACGTTATAATTACCGTGAGCATTAAAACCAGCTTGATAACCTATAAGAACGCCATTAGAAGAAGACGCACTTCCTCCTGCGTCTCTACCAATAACAACGTTATTACTGTGAGTAGTAATGCCTTCACCAGCATCTTTACCCATAATTATGTTATAGTCACCTGTGCTAACATTTTTACCCGCATCTGTACCAACAGCAATGTTACCTATACCAGTGGTCAGATCATTTAATGTGAAATAGCCAATACCAACATTCTCAGTACCTGTTGCTTTAGTAGTAGAATTACCCCTTAATGCCGCATACCCAATAGCTGTATTATTACCGCCCGAAGTAATATATTGACCTGCGGTACGTCCTATAAGAGTGTTGTTACCACCAGTAGTAACATCAAACCCTGCTTGATAACCTATAGCAACATTGTAAACGGCTGTCGTGGCGGTACTGTCACTTCCATGCAAAGCCTCATAACCAATGGCTACACTGTGTGTAGCCGTAGTAGCATTAGTACCAGCTTCCTGACCTAAGAAAACGTTATAATCCCCGCCCGTTGTGAGGTCAGCACCAGCATCAGTTCCACCAGCACTAATAAGGTTTTTAGTACCACTAGAGCTAAACTCTGTACCACCACTGCCACCAGCATCTGCAAAGCTCAACACCCCAGATCCATTTGTAGTCAGTACCTGCCCACTTGTACCATCAGCGATAGCTGCAGTAGGTGCAGTAGTAAATACAGCTACGTTACCTGTAGCATCTGGAAATGTAATTGTACGATCTGCTGTTGGGTTTGTAAAGGATACTGTAGTCTCGTTAGCATCTGCACTAGAACCTTCAACACTAAACCCTGAGTCACTCAGATACAAACCAGATACAGTTGGGCTTGTCAGTGTCTTATTAGTAAGTGTCTTAGTCGTACCTGAGAAGTACGTGTCAAGTAAGTCTACATCAAAGTAATTAATAGCTGATGCAGAAGAGTCAAACACTGCAATACCATCATTGTTAGCGATAGCAGTACTTGTGTCAATCGTAATAGCTGATACATCTGCTACAGCATTAAGTTCAGCACCTGTAGCTGTTAGGCCAGTTACGTTGTTAGATGTACCGTTTACTGCTTGAATACGTGACTCTACGGCTGCTGCAGTTGGTAGCTCAGAGTTAGTAGACCCTGTACCTACACTGGTTACAATATCAGTTACACTATCTGTACCATCTGAAAGAGTACCAAATGTAATTGTACCTGTAGTGGTAATAGCACTTGATCCATTATTAATAGAACCAAAGTTACTTGTAATGCTACCACTATCAAGAGCACCTACCGTAGTTACATTGCTTAGTGTATCTAATGCACTTTCAAAGTATGTCTCAAAGTCAGTTAGTGCTACCTGCTTCATAGTGCCAGCGTCATTAACTACAACTCTATCTGCATCTACAAGAGTGGTAGCTGTAGCTGCTGTATCACCATCCATGATGTTTATTTCAGTAGCAGTAGCAGTTACACCTGTAAGATCCGTAGGTGCAATACTGATGTTAGCTGTACCATCAAAAGACTGACCAGCAATTGTACGTGCAGTTGCTAAGGCTGTAGCTGTATCAGCATTACCTGTTAAATCACCTGTGACATTACCTTCAATGTTAGCTACAAGTGTACCTGTAGTAATCGTAAGATCACCTGTAGATGCACCTGTAAATGTACCTGTACCTACAGTAAACTTATCTTCACTTTCATCCCAACCAATAAAGGCATTATCAGATGTACCACGTTCAATGACAATACCAGCATCATTAGAAGGTGTACCTGTAGTACCATTACCTAGTTCCATTAACAAGTCAGAAACGACAGTATTGGTTGTGTTGATTGTAGTTGTTGTACCGTTTACAATTAAGTTACCACCAACAGTAACATTACCTGATGTTGTAACTATAGCAAAACTAGATGTACCCGTAGAAGTTACATCACCCGTTAGATCCCCCGTCACATTACCAGTTACGTTTCCTGTAACATTTCCTGTGACATTACCCGTCAGGTTGCCAGTGACATCCCCTGTGACATCTCCTGTCAAGTCTCCTGTCACGTTACCCGTAACATTGCCAGTAACATTACCTGTTACGTTACCAGTGACGTTACCTGTCAGAGCACCTGTAATTGCAGTAATGTTGGCAGCATCACCATAGATATTTGCCCAACGAATAGAAGTAGTACCTAAGTCATACAGGCTGTCAGATGCAGGGTTAAGGTTTTTAGCTGTTGAAGTTGTACCTACAAGATTACCTGTAACGTCACCCGTTAAGTCTCCTGTAACATTACCAGTGACATTGCCCGTAACGTTACCTGTGAGATTTCCTGTTACGTTGCCTGTCACGTTTCCTGTAAGTGGACCTACAAGAGATGTACCTGTAATAGTTGTACCTGTAATGGCTGCTGCAGTAGTACCACCAATTACCGTGTTATCTATAGCACCGCCGTTAATATCAACAGTAGTAAGTGTAGATGTACCTGTAGCTGTAAGGGTTGTAAACGTACCAGCAGCAGCAGTTGTTCCACCAATGGTAGCAGCATCAATTGTACCACCGTTAATGTCTGCAGTGTCAGCTACAAGGCTATCAATGTTAGCAATACCATCAATGTATAGGTTACGCCATTCAGATCCTGTAGCACCTAAGTCATACGTATCGTCAGCAGAAGGAAGAAGTGCAGAAGCAATATCAGCAGTAAACGTTACAGTGTCAGTAGCAGCATTACCAAGAGTAGCATTACCGTTTACTGTAAGGTTGCCTGTAATCGTAGCATTCTCGTCAACTTGCAATGTGTCAATGGTGGCAGTACCATCTAAGTACAAGTCTTTAAACTCTACGCTAGATGTACCAAGATCAATATCGTTATCTGTGACAGGAGTGATAAGACCATCTTGAAATCTAACTTGCTCTACGGCTGCAGCAGATACCTCTACAAATACACCAACACGATTATTTGATGTATCTATAACTACTTTATTAAGTGCATCTGAGTCAGCAATCAGTGGTACGTATGCACCCTCTGCTGCAGTACCATCGTGCTTGTGTCCAGTTGAAGCATTAAACGCAGCAAGTACTTGGTCAAACTCTAGGTTTAACGGGTTAGCTCGTACAACGGCTGTTGCCACAATGTCTGCTGAAGATTGTCTTGTATAACCTGCCACTTTTTATCTCCTGTCGCCTGTGCCATACAGTATGGATACGGCCTGTATTGTATGACTTGGGCTTGTACTATTGGTAACGTAAGATACCGAAATAGAATCCCCTGATCCACTTATGTTAGTTGCTCTCGTTGGTGATGGATTACCATCATATATGTCTGTTGTGTCATAAAGCGTAGCTGCATCATCAAAAGCAGAAGCAGCACCTGCAGTAGTTACTGAAAAGTTATCTGGTGTGTTTATTTCAGAGTCACCAAAGTTAAAGTCTATACCTACGTTAATTGTTGCATCACCTTCAGTTTTAAGAAAGGTTTTAACTTTATAAAATATCTTACGAACTTCTGGATCGCCCATAAAGTAGTATGGAGTTTGATAAACGCTAAGAATATTTGCGGTGTTAAAGGAATCACCTTCCTCTTGTTTATGAACTTTACCGTTACTATCTCCGTGTAACACAAACTCAAACTGACCAATGTACCCACTTGCCACTGCTGTTGCTTCAATACCTACAACCTGACTAAACTCAAAAGTAGATTGAGCAGTAGGACTTTTACGTATAGCTGCTAGTAATGACAAAGAGGTATTAGCTTCAAAGAATAATCTAAACTGTGACTTTCTTCTTATAATTAAAGTTTTAAGTTTAGTTACATCTTCGTTAGCAGTATAGTTAGCAAAAATGTTTTGTATCTCACGAGAAACAGTTTCAAGCTCAACGTCACCAATACGAGATGTACCTGAAATAGGGCGAATACCATCTGGACCTAAGAAAATAATATCACCACCAAACTCTACTACTGTATCAGTTGCAACACACCCCAAGTCTGTAGTAACGTCCTGAACTACCCAATCTGAAATATTAGTACCCGTAACCCTTTTTATTTGATTCTGACCAAATACATAAAGCTGATCACGAAAGGCTTTAATAGCAGTAACTTCAAAACCCATATCTAAAAAACCAGCAGCTAAAGTACTATCAAAAGAAGTTATATCTGCTGTGTTTGGTGCTGAGTGATAAACTATACTAGGTTCATCGGGATCACCAGCTAACCAAAGATGGTTTGCAAAATTACTAGCATACTTTGGTTTATCAGGGGCGTTGGGATCAACAATCTGTCTGTAGTTTGTACCATCGTAAAAAGATGCACGATTAACACCATCAGTCATAAAAACAGAAGCAGAGTTCATAAAAATATTGTAAGTTCTGACTGTATCTACACCAGAAAAAGTTGGCTCTGTTAATCTATAACCACCATCTCCTGAACCTACTGTAATTGCACCTGACGTAGCTGCATCTACGGCTATTTGTGTTACTGTAGTAAAATGAGAAAGACTACTTACTGTTGTGTTGTTTGGACCTGTAACATTTTGAATTAACGCAGCACCGTTAATATCTGTACCTGTAATGGTAAACGTTCTAGCAGACTCATTTGTACTTGCTGTTATAGTTACTTTTCTAGGTTGCTCAGACGCAGCCGTTGAAAAATTCACAGAACCACTAACAGCTAAGGCACCATTTATAGTTAAGTTACCTGCGCCACTAGGTGTTTGACTAGCACACACTCCATCTGGATCATTAGCTACTACAGTTGTGCTTACTTCTTGCCAACCTTTTACCGTAGGAGTACTTGATACCGTACCTGTTGCACTTGAGTCTGCACCTGTAAGTACGTTACCTGTATCAAAAACAGTGTCAGGCAATCTACCAAAGTTTACTACAATAGCATCTGCAGTTTTAGATATTACTGTACCTGATGCTGCAACTCCTGCACCTGTAACAGTTTCGCCCACTGTAAAACCTGATCCTTCTCCTGTACCTAATGGTACATCATAGTAATGGTTATACCAGTGTACATAGTTTATGTTATTAGTAGTTGGTGGTGTGCCTGATGTATCTGGTTTTCTACACCCAATAATACCTTGAGCTACATCACCATTTACAGCAAGTCCTAATACTTTACCTGTACCAGGAAGTGTACCATAAGAGTTTTTAAATCCGCTTATTCGTCTGTATCCACCATCAAGGGAAGGCTCCATATTAATAAGACGAATGGCGCTCCCAGAAAAGTTATTTGACTGAGTAAGGGGATCGACGTTAGTTACAAGACCGCCACCCATAACAGACACATATGTTTGTAATGCGTCAGACATTATTAGAACCCATCAGATACTGCACCTGGACCAACCGTAGCGGTGTTAAGTTGCATGTTACTCACAGGGCGTTGGATTACAGTAGACCTTACGTTTACAGGGTGATCTATTATAAGTCTACGCATCATGGCAATACCATCTGTAAACTTTTTCTCGTGCATAGCTGCACTCTGTTCGTTAGATCTAAACATCATCATGTACATCATAGCGCCATCTATAATAACGTGTTTAAAACGATCTGGTACTAATGCAGTATCACTACTAGCAGTTAAGTCAGCAGGGTACTTCCAATATCTATACTCAATAACGTATGCTGCATTTGGGATAGGAGTTACGCCAAACTTCTCTTCTTGCGTCATGTACACGTAGTCAGGGTCACTTCTTGCACCCTCGCCACCCAAGTCTTCTAAGGATTTAAATGTAGATATGTATTGATCAAATGTAATAAGAGAAAGTTTTTTAGGTGTGTTATTTTCAGAGGATAACTGCCTAATGTAAAATGTATCCCAATCCGCTTTAGAATAATCTGCAGGGAAGTCATACGTCCCTGTTCCTGCCGTAAGTGTTTGGGTTGTTGTAGTCAACGTAAAGGGCCACTCTTGAGCATCCTGAAGCATCTGTCTTATAGATGAGTTGATAGCATCTTTGGCAAGAGCTTGCACGTTCTTAACTGAAGTAAACTCAGACTCTGTAATCTGAACTTCATTAAGTCTGCGTAGTAGCTCATTTGTCAGGTTAATAAAAGTAGCCATAAGAATCTCTATTAGATAAGCCTAGAGGGGCCAGTTTCCCAGCCCCTCAGTGTTTAGTTGTTATGCAAGTGCATCACGTGCAACTTCATCAGCAGTCATTTCGCCAAGTCCGTCAACATCCATCAATACAGCATATACACGTACCTTACCTGCGGTAGATACTGTAGTAGCCGCTTGGACTAAAACATCAATTGTATCTGATGTTGTAACCAAGATAGGACATGCAGTGTTTGCCAAGGTTGCATAGTCACCTGCAGAAGCAGAATCAAATGCAAAACCGTCAACAAATGCATCAACGTCACCACCTGTGATACCAAGGTCAAGAACCGTACCAGTACCACCTGAAGGTGTTGTAGTACATTCCATACCTGCAGCCATTACCATTGTATTTGCACCAACAGTAATTGCTTGGATAATATCAGCAGCAGCTAAGGCAGAACCCTTAGCAGTTGCAGCAGCAGCAAGATCAATCTCCTGCTCTACGATATATGGAGAACGTCCACGTGCACTTGAGCCGTGTGCGGCAGAGGATAAAGTAGTAACTGTAGCCATTATTTATCCCTCCCCTTATAGACCAGACGTATAGATCGCATTGACCAGAGCTTCTGGACGAAGGATCTTACGACCGTATAGATGCATACCACGAACGATGTCAGCAAAGCTGTCAGGGTCACGATATGTTTCTGTTTTGTTGATCTGCTCAGCAGTTGCAGCAGCAGATGCATGTCCAGCAAGCAACACACCGTAGTGTGTAGAACCTGAAGATGTAGTTGAGGTTGGACCATCACCTACTTCAGGAAGGTTGTTAGACATGTAGACTTTAAAGCCGTGAATGTTGTTGAAGATCAACCCATTCTGCAACCCTGATCCACCGAAGTCTGCGTTCAGAAGACGTGAATCTTCGTCTTTCAGAAGTTCAGCAAACACTGGGTCAATTACGAGCCAACGATCATTCGTAGAAACATTCTGTTGGTCCAGCTTACGTGACATACGTGCAATAACTTGCATTGGTGTCGCATTAGCTGCAGTGGTGTTCAACGTGTCTGCACCTGTACGAGGCTTGACAACGATAGAGTTACCACCAGTACCAGCATTAAAGTCAGAAGCATCTAGCTTCATGCTTGAAAGCAGTTCATCAGAACCAGCAGTTGATACAGCTTTCGTACCGTTTACGGTAGTGTTAGCTGTATTAGCTTTGCCGTGGATAGCTGTTTGTTTGAAGCCAGACATGTAACCAAGAACGTCTTGGTCAAACTGATCAGCCAAACGATAAGCTGCACGGTCAGATGCGATACTTTGGAAGTTCACATGTGAGTGCGCTTCTTCAATATCATCTACCTTGAACGCAAAGTAGTTTGCTTTGTCTACTGTCAAAGAAAAATCTTCGTCATCAAGGTCTTGTGGTGTGATAGTCGTGCCACGGGCATACGACTTCACTGTGATTTCAGGTTCTTTGATAATCTTAACGGAATCACCCATGTTAGCAATCTCTCCAAAATAATCAGAGTTAGTGATTGCTTCTACAATTGAGGCCTTGCGGAAAGCAAGTTGTACCTGTTTACTGTAGATAACTGGACTAAAATTACCGTTAGGTAGATTACCATATCCTGACGCTGTTGCGAAAGCCATGATATAATCCTCCATAGATAGTTAGGCTTATTTAGATTTATAAGCTGTAACATCAGATAAGAGGCTGATCGTTCTAGGGTGCGACTTCAAAAAAGCTTGGCC
>Ga0255768_10004752_pt1 | contig 13220 bp, 7 predicted proteins | sample 071ome_33_FD_179983 | JGI IMG/M metagenome (GOLD analysis project Ga0255768, IMG submission 179983) | Coastal salt marsh microbial communities from the Groves Creek Marsh, Skidaway Island, Georgia - 071412AT metaG (version 2) | ecosystem: Environmental > Aquatic > Marine > Intertidal zone > Salt...
CGCCGTTTTGGTTTTTACTTTATCACGGATGGTCGCAATGTCTGGAATCATTCCGATGTACCAGAACAACAACGATACCGTGAAGTAAGTTGAAATCGCAAATACATCCCATAGTAGTGGAGAGTTAAAGTTAACCCACAAACTACCAAAAGCATTCGGTAGTGGCAAAGCCCAATAACCTACCCAAACACGTCCCATATGGAAAACCGGGAACATCGCAGCACAGATTACTGCGAAAATTGTCATCGCCTCAGCTGAACGGTTAATACTCATACGCCACTTCTGGCGGAAAAGTAAAAGTACCGCAGAAATCAGCGTACCAGCGTGACCAATACCCACCCAAAATACGAAGTTGGTAATGTCCCAACCCCACATCACGGATTTATTGATATTCCAAACTCCAATTCCCGTCCATACGGTCCAAAACAAACTGATTCCAAAGATGGCAAGGAAAATCACTGATAAGGTGAATCCCACTTTCCATGCAGTAGAAGGTTGATTGAGGATAGGACGAGAAATGTCTCTGGTAACGTCAGCGGCTGTTTTGTCGCCGGTTACCAACCTTTCTCTGATAATTGAATCGTGTATCATTCCTAGGGGGGGGTTAAATTATTTCGTTATTTCTAACTTTCGTCATGTACTTAACAGAAGACTGAACATTCAACTCATCTAATACGCTGAATGCACGCTCGTTTTTGTACAACTTACTTATTTCACTATCAGGGTTATGCAAATCACCGAAGACGATAGCATTCGAAGGACATGCTCTTTGACAAGCAGTTTCAACGTTTACATCTTTCATGTCTCCACCTTCACGCTTAACCTTTAACTTGGCTTCTTGAATACGCTGCACACAGAATGAACATTTTTCCATGACACCACGTGTTCTAACCGTTACATCCGGATTGATCACCATCTTACCCAATGGGTTGTTAAAGTGGAAATCAAACGCATCGTTATCATTATAACGGAACCAGTTGAAACGTCTAACCTTGTAAGGACAGTTGTTTCCGCAATACTTGGTTCCAATACAACGATTGTACGTCATCATGTTCAAACCTTCTGATGAATGCGACGTTGCAATTACAGGACAAACCGTCTCACAAGGAGCTTGTCCACAATGCTGACACATCATTGGCTGATGAATCACTTCTACATTTTCCCAATGCTTATATTCGCCTTTATCTCCAGCGTCGGCCGCATCAATGTCGTTTTCACGGGTCATCTCCTCGGTCTTTCCTTCTTTTTCGTTTACGAAAGAGTAGTAACGATCGATACGCATCCAGTGCATTTCACGGCGTAAGCGAATTTCATCGCGACCTACAACAGGAACATTATTCTCAATTGAACAACTTACAATACAAGAACCACAACCAGTACAAGCATTTAAGTCAATGGCCATTCCCCAAAGATGATTAGGTGAACCATCCTTACGATACTCACGCTTTTCCCAAATGGTGTAAACATGTGGAGCCGATTTCTCATTTCCGGCTTTGTTATTTTCTTTCCAAGCACCGAAAGTCGTTTCACGAACCAAATCGCGACCCTCAATACTGTGGTGTGTTTGTGTTTGTGCTAGGTTGTAAGATCCAGAACCTTTGGTAATTTTAACGTTTGCAACTACCCCATTTCTCGTGGAGTTCATGAAGTTGTATGCGTTGAAACCAACTGGAGCAAATCCTTTTTCGATGCTACCACCCACTTTACCAGCGTGTGTATGACCGAAACCTATTGCCATGGATACCGTGTTATTGGCTTGACCAGGCTGAACGAAGGCAGGAACATTTTCATATTTCACTCCGTTTGCCTCAATATTCACCGTATCGTCTTTATCAACACCCAATTTCACAGCTAATGATTTAGGTAATGCTACATAGTTATCCCAAGTAACTTTAGATACCGGATCTGGCATCTCGTACAACCAAGGGTTATTACCTTGAGAACCGTCCTTAAGAGCAACTGCTTGGTAAACTACCAATTCTAAGTCATCATTTCCTGCTTTACTAATTTCACTAGCCAACTCTGCAACATTACCAGAATAAGACGCGATCATTGGCTCGCTGGTATTTGCCATAGCCTTTGAATCTGTAAAACCTAATTCCAATGCCTTTTGGTACCCACCTTCACCTAGGTTTTCTTCCCAGTAAGCATGTAAGTACAAGTAGTATGGAGAAGCTTCAAACTTCTGTGATAGGATTCCTTTATCGGATAATGGATCTTTCTCTACTGAAGGTAAAGCACCTGCCCAATTCAATAAAGACTCTTCTGCTTGACGGGTATTGAACACCGGAGAGATGGTAGGCTGAGTGAAATGATACAATCCTTTGATTGGCTCAGAATCTGACCAACTCTCTAGGAAGTGGTTATCAGGACAAACGTACTGACAAACCGCAGCGGTTTCATCGTTTGTAGAAGCAAATGAAATGGAAAGCTTCGCTTTTGCGATAGCTGCAGACCATTCTTTATTATGATTAAAAACTGGATTTGTTCCGTAGAAAATCACACCAGCGATTGAACCATTTGCTAATCCTTTTAGTGTTTCGTTTACATCATTATCTGAACCAACAAATTGATTTGAATGATTCACAATATCCATGGTGTTACCATAACTATCAAGCAACATGTTAATTCCATTGATAACACGTTGGGTCGAAACATCATTACTTGAGGAAACGACCAATGATTTACCCATGTTTTTCAATAGGATTTTAGCTGTCTTCTCAATCGCATTACCCGCTAATTCAGCGTTATTTGGAACGGGAATCTGAGCAATCCCTTTCGCTTTAGCGATATAATTATACAATGTCGCTACGTAAGTTAGTTCCTTTGATGATTTCATTGGGAAACGATGATCAGCATTGGTACCTGTCATAGATAAAGTACTCTCAAACTGAACATGTACGCTCATTCCTCCCTCTGCGTCTGGACGACGATTCTTTACGTAGTCTGCTTGGAATTCAACTGGAGAAACCCAAGTTCCTAGGAAATCAGCACCGAAACTTACCACTGCTTTGGCATTCGCAAAACGATAATGTGGCATCGCTCTTTTACCAAAATCATTGGCATGTGCATCCAAAATACCATTATATGAAACGGCATCATAAGATTTGTGCTCAATATTTGGATACGCTTCTTTAAATGCGCTAATAGCACGTAAAGCAGAAGGACTATTGATTGAGTTTGAAAGCAACACAATTTTCTTATTTGTCGCTTTCATCACAGCAAGCTTGCCTTTTATTTCAGCATCAAGAGTTGTCCAATCTTCGGTTTCTGATTTCTTCACCAAAGGATTAGCCAATCTTTCTGTATCATATAGAGATAAAATACTCGCTTGACCGGTTGAACATAATCCACCCTGTGAAAGTACAGAGTCTTTACTTCCGTCAAGTTTAATAGGGCGACCTTCACGAACTTTTACCTCTACCCCACAACCCGTAGAACAACCTCCGCAAGTTGAACGGTAGTAGTTTGCAACACCAGGAGTTACATCCTCTGGTTTCACTAGATAAGGTACGGCATGACGTACATTGGTTTTGTAGCAAGATGCCAACGCAACAGCGGTCACGCTAAAACCAAAGTACTTCAAAAAGTCACGTCGATTTGAATTCAATTCAAATCCCTCATCAGATAAGGCCTCGTCTAGGGGTAATGCTTCACCAAACTCGCGCTTTTGATCCGCTAAAAATTGTGGATCGCGGTTTAGCTCTTCTTCACCTTTCCAATATTTGATATTATTCGACATTGTGATTTTTCTAATTAATAATGACACTTAGCACACTCGAGTCCTCCGTTCATGGCAGGTGTGATTTTCACTTTACCATCAGGACCGAAATACTGACTATGGTTTTGGTTTTCATCCAAATCCTTTTTCGCTTTATCGTGCAATGCAGCATAATAGTTGTTATTGGCTACATCAATACCCGTATTACGGTGACAATCGATACACCAACCCATTTGTAGAGAGCTCCACTGCTGAACTTTCTCCATTTTCTCAATTGGGCCGTGACATGACTGACATTGTAATTTACCAACTACCACGTGTTGTGAGTGATTAAAATATGCATGATCCGGTAAGTTGTGAATTCTCACCCAACGAACAGGGTTTGGATTATCTCCAAATTGTTTACCTGGTAACGCTTCTGGATCGTAATCCAACGCTGCATATATCTTCTTAATTTCAGGCGATATTTCACCATTGTATTTCTCAGTAGCCTGTACTCCTTTATGGCAATTCATACAGGTATTCAAACTAGGAATACTCGCACTCTTGGAGTATTCAACCGTTGAGTGACAATACTTACAATCAATTTCCAATTCACCAGCGTGCAGTTTATGTGAGAATGCTATAGGCTGAGTTGGAGCATATCCTTTCTGAACACCCACCTCTTCGATTGCAAATTTATAACCGAAGTAACCCAATGGTAAAGCAACTACTGTAGTTACAATTAATCCTAAAACTGTTGGGTTCATCCTAGCCAATGTTTTAGGAAGATTTCTTTCTCTCCATGAAAGGCCTTCAGCCATTCCCTCAAACTCTTCTGGATTTTTCTCAGCAGCAAGCCTTTTCAATGTATTACGAACTCGCGCCAATACGATAAGTACGATGGCAAAAATGGCCACCAAAATCAACAAAATATACTTTGTAGACGGGTCCTCTTCATCCGAAGCGGCACCAGCTACAGCAACATTGGCTGTTTTCGCTTTTGGAGCAGGAGCCGTTTTGATATATTCCACAATGTTTAAAACATCTGCAGGAGAAAGATTCTCGTAGATATTCATTGCAGCCCCACCATAGTCGTTGTACAACTTGTTGGCGTCCGGGTCTCCACTCTCACGGAATTTTTTGTTGTTACGGACCCATTGTACGATCCATTCCTCAGAACGACGTTCGTGTACTCCACGCAACGCAGGTCCGACTACTTTTTTGTCTAGGGCGTGACAGCTACCACAATTATTGGCTTCGTAAAGTTTTTTACCTTCCTCTGCACTACGGGCCGCCTCTTCAGCTAAAATCGGGGTAGTAACGGCGAAAGCCAATGCTACTGCCCAGACTCTTAAACGATTTATTTTCATATCTAGGTTAACGAAATCGATTATCGCACTGCAAATATACCATACACGCTCGGGCCTTCGAAATAAATTGTTCACATCGTTTCCAATTTAAAACTCATCTAAACAACGAGCCTAATGATTTGTATTTCTACATGTTATAAATATGAAATAAATAAGCAAAAACGTGCTAGTGTTGGTTAGTGTATGCGTTTTGTCGAAGACAGAGGACATTTTAACCCTTAGATATCATCTTCTGTGATATTTATCTCCTTGATTTTGGAGAAATAGTTGGTGTAGGCTCGATAACTCGCCAAACAGAGTTGCGAATAGTTTTGTGAACTGTTCCCGAAAGCACCATATTTAGTATGCCAAAGCTGCTTGATTAGGTCATTCCCAGTTTTGACATTTTCTAAAGAACGTGCCGCTTTTTTTACGTTTCCTCCACCCGCATTATACACATGTAGCGCCAATAACTTAAACCATAGTGATGATTCATCCACCTCTAACCCTATTGATTCCGCTGTTCTTCGAGCTGAAGGAATACAATATCTTTTGAAGAGCTTTGAAGCAGCCACCGCCGACTTGCGGAAATTCATTCTATCGTCACGGTAACGATTTACCCTCAGACCATATCGTCTGGCCACCCTCGGCATCAACTGAAAATTACCCACGGCTCCCGCAGAACTCACTCCATGCTCATCATTCGGACTTTCAATGAGTAGCAGTAATTGAGCATATATTGGGTCTACCCCATTCGCTTCAAACAGTGACATCCCCTCATAGAGTTTAGGACCAATTGCTCGATATTTAAAAAACTGTTTTCTACCACGAACAAATCGTATAATCGCTTGGCTATCGGCAAAACAAACTTGCTGATAAATGGTGCCTAAACATTTTAAGTTTCCTCCCTTTTCAATTTCGAGTACCGTTTCAGCCGATACAACATCTAAAACTGTCCTGCTCTTTTTCTCAACCACCAAGAATGAATCCTTATCTAGCTCAATGTCCTTTATCCAAAAAAACACCTCCGGTTGAAAGAGCAAGTCTCTTGAAAGCGAATCAGGCTTAATCTTTTTTAAGGATAACCTTGCACTATCAACAGTATAAGCAAATTCATAATTCAAGGCTGAATCTAACCATTGAATAGGCCTAGAATGTAAGGAGGATAACAAAAAGAATAATGCACCCAATAAGTATACCTTAGATGACCTAGATACTATCATCTTTCACAGTAAGAAATAAGATACTTCCTTGCAACAGATTCTCCAAGTAACAAACTTCTCTCCCAATCCATACAAGCGAGTTTCTTATCTCCTGAATTGTAACGAGCTATTCCACGACCTAAGTAGACATATCCGAGATCCGAGGATTTGAACTTGATCGCTTTATCGAAGTTATTAATGGCTTGTTTCCAGTCACCTTTTTGAAGAAGCACATGCCCATAATCACTGTAGTACGTGCCATTCTTTTCATCGAGTTCAATCAACTCCTTGATGTATCGCTCACATTTTGGAAGATTTCGCAAATAAAAATGATTATCAAATCTGAGTTTTAAAGCTTCGCGATTTTTAGGCTCCGCTATTAAAAACTGCTCTAAATCCTTAAGAGAAGTCTCGTATTCTCCCAACTCGTAATAGGTAAATGCACGTTGATAATACCAGCTTTTTTGGTCTGAATTTGATTTTATTTGCTGGGTTAATAATTCCAATTTATCTCTATTACGTCCGGTTTCTTCAAAAATGTGAATTTGCTTTTGAACCATACTATCGCCACCCTGTTGGTGAGCAATCAACCATTTACCATCCATTATGGCATCATCGTATTCACGCATATAAATAGCCAACTCATACCTTGCCCAACGAGAAAGCGTATCATCTGGTACATACTCTAAGTACTTTGAAATATCGGCTAACGCAAATTGAAAATTCCTTGTCTTTTTATTGGCTAGATATCGATACGAATATGCGAGCGGATAATCAGGATCTAAGGAAATGGATTTATTCAAATCAACCAGCGCCGAACTGTAATCCGACAAATGCACTTTTGCCACTGCCGCATAATAATGATATAAGGCCGTGCGGCTATATCTCGATTTTAGTGTGTAAAATGTTTTATTGGCTTTGGCATAATCGGCTTGTTCTAATTGCGAAAGCCCTTGTTGCAACAGTTCTTTTTCACTTTGAGAAAACAAAGTGGATCCCCAGAGGAGAAAAGTTAAAATGAAGAAATGATTTTTTATTTGTATTCGCATTTTCAACATTGTAAAACTAAAACCCCAACTTAGGGTTATCTTATCATCTTTTGAACATTTTTAAGGCTGTCCAATTAAACTTAATTTTGAATCGTGTCAGTTATTTTAGAAAAACGTAAAAATCAGCTTTACCTTGTATTAGGATTCTTTTTCCTGACCAACGCCATTATTGCTGAGTTTATCGGTGCTAAAATATTCTCTTTAGAAAAAACCTTGGGACTGGAGCCAGCTCAGTGGAGTGTGCTCGGGGGAACATTCAACTTTGACATGACCGCGGGTGTCATACTTTGGCCCTTTGTTTTCATACTAACTGACGTCATTAATGAGTATTACGGAAAAGAAGGGGTTAAAAAGCTCTCTTACATTACTGTAATTTTGTTGATCTATGCCTTCATTATGGTTCGAGTTGCCATGTGGCTAAAGGGTGCAGACTTCTGGTTGGGTTCTGGCAAATTAGCAGGAATTCAATCTATGAATAATGCCTTCAATAGTGTATTTGGCCAAGGGTTGATGATTATTCTTGGGTCGCTCGTAGCCTTTCTCATCGGTCAGATTGTAGATGCATTCATCTTCGAGCAGATAAAAAAAGTCTCGAAAAATAAGTTCATTTGGCTTCGAGCTACCGGCAGTACCATAGTGAGCCAATGTATAGATAGTTACGTGGTTTTAGTGGTTGCTTTTTATTTTGGAGGCAACTATTCTTTGGAATGGGTACTTCAAGTGGGAACCATTAATTACGCGTATAAACTCGGAATGGCCATACTACTACTACCTCTTCTCTATGGCTTACATGCCATAATAGATAAATATTTGGACATTACCCAAACCACATAAACAGGGAAGAAAGTAACAATAGTCCACTACTCACAATGCCCGAATTATGCTCCCATTTATGGGCATTAAACTTCTTCATACCCGTTCTAAACAACAATACACCAATGGCTATGCTGAACTGAGTCGTTAGAACATAGACCAAAGAAAGCATCGTAAATGCATCCCATCCTAATGGGGCTATGGCGAAGAAGTAACCTTCAATTTCCATGCATGGTGATAAAAACATCGCGAGCATGATTGAACCAAAGATCCATTTACTTCCTGACTTGGGCGACAAATGAAAATGTTTGTGCTTGTAATGTCTGTATAGAAAAACCAATCCCAATATGAATAATATAACGGCACTTAATTTTTCGAATGGTATGTCAAACGGTAATTGAGGTCCGATGTTTACTCCAGGTAAGTCATTGGCTAAAGATCCTATAAAACTTAGGTGAGCGGTGTAAAAGATGATTGCTCCAATAACGACAGTTCCCAGTGAATGCACCGTTGCTGCAATTAAGGCATAACGAAGGGTTGTAAAAATTGACCACTTCCCATTATTGCTTAATGCAATGAGTGGTAACCAATGGCTTGGAATGAATCCATGCAACAAACTAATAACAAATGCGGCCGTTAATTGGCTTTGGAGTAATTCCATGGGGTATAATAGGCTTGCAAAAATACGCTTAAAAAAAAGAAAAGCCCCGTTTCCGGGGCTTTTGTCGTATGATTATGATAACTAATTATCCTTTTGCTTCAGCAATCCACTTATTCCATTGTTCAACGGAAATCTTGGAATCTTGCTCATTAAAAGAAGCCGCCTGCTCATCGGTAATCGCAACAAGTTCTTCAACTGTGTTGATACCAACTGCTGACATTCTCTTCACCATAGCAGGACCCACTCCTGTTAAGTCTTTCAACTCAGCGATGGCTGATTTAGATTCAGACTTTTCTTCCTTTGTGGCTTCCTTTTTTGCTGCTGGTTTAGCTGCTTCCTTTTTGGGTGCTGCCTTCTTTTCTGCAGGAGTACTTTCCGCTTTTTCAAGCTGTGCTCTCAACGCAGTCAGTGCATCCAATTCACCTAAAGTGGTTTTCTCGGAAGACTGGTTAAGCTTCTTCACATTCTTAGATGTGTTCTTTCTAGCTTTCTCGCGATTTTTACCCTCTTGCTCGTTGCGTGCGCGCTCCGCACCTTTCCAAAGGTTCGTGTGCGAGATAATAATACGCTTAGCATCTTTTGAGAATTCAATCACTTCAAACTTAAGCACTTCGTCTTCTTTCATTGGAGTATTGTCCTCCTTTTTGATGTGACGACTAGGTGCAAATGCCTCAACTCCGTATTGAAGTTGCACGGTAGCTCCCTTATCATTGATACCAATAACTGTACCCTCGTGTTCACTGTTCAATGTAAAGATGGTCTCGAAGGTATCCCATGGGTTCTCTTCCAACTGCTTATGTCCAAGACTTAAACGACGGTTTTCTGAGTCAACCTCAAGTACAATAACATCTAATGTTTCACCTTTCTTTACGAATTCAGAAGGATGCTTGATTTTCTTATTCCAGCTAAGATCTGAAACGTGAACCAAACCATCGATTCCTTCTTCAAGCTCAAGGAATAAACCATAAGAAGTTAAGTTCTTAACAGTTCCAGAGTGCTTACTTCCTACAGGGTAACGATCTTTGATGTCAACCCATGGATCTTGTGTAAGCTGCTTAATTCCTAAGCTCATCTTATGCTCATCGCGATCAAGTGCTAATACCAAAGCTTCGATATCGTCACCTACGGATAAGTATTCAGATGGATTTCTAAGGTGTGAACTCCAGCTCATTTCACTAACGTGAACCAATCCTTCAACACCTGGCTTGATTTCAATAAATGCTCCGTAATCAGCAACACTTACTACTTTACCAGAAATCTTAGAACCTTCTTCAATAGAAACATCTAAATCATCCCATGGATGTGGCGTAAGCTGTTTCAGACCCAAAGAAATTCTGTTCTTAGTATCGTCGTAGTCCAAAATAACTACGTTGATGTGGTCTTCTAACTTCAACACCTCTTCCGGGTGATTGATTCTTCCCCAGCTAATATCTGTGATATGCAACAATCCGTCAATTCCACCTAAGTCTACGAATACACCAAAACTGGTCATGTTCTTCACGGCACCTTCCAATACTTGGCCTTTTTCTAACTTAGAAAGGATTTCAGATTTCTGTGCCTCAATATCGTCTTCGATAAGGGCTTTATGTGAGATTACAACGTTTTTATATACCTCGTTAATTTTTACGATCTTGAAGTCCATGGTTTTACCCACATACTGATCGTAATCTCTAACAGGCTTCGTATCGATTTGTGAACCAGGTAAGAAGGTATCGATGTTAAACACATCTACAACCAAACCACCCTTGGTTCTTGAACGAACAAATCCTTTAACAATCGTATCGTTCTCTTGAGCCTCAACAATCTTCTCCCATGCTGTTTCCTGCAATGCCTTACGACGACTAAGAACAAGCTGTCCAAGACGGTCTTCTGCTGTATCAACGAAAACTTCTACTTCATCCCCTACTTTCAAATCAGGCATGTCACGGAATTCTTGGCGAGATACTAAACCATCGCTTTTAAATCCAATGTTCACTACAACATCTTTGTCAGTGATAGCCATTACATGACCTTTCACTACCTGTTTTTCTTCTACTGGGTTGAAAGTCTCGAGATACGTTGCTTCCAAATTCTTACGTTCGTCCGTTGAATAGGTTTCAAAACCTGCTTCGTCGGCATCCCAATCAAAGTCATCGTGTGACCCGCTGGTTGCAGCCGCCTGCGCTGCATTTTCTACTTGAGAAACCACTTGCTCTTCAGCTTGGATTTCTGGATTCTGAGTTTCTTTTGATTCGTTTGTCAAATTAAGATTCCTCCTTTAATGGGCGGCAAAATTATACGATATATGTTGCATATCCTAAATGCTATAAAAATAATTACTTACCGAACCCTTTAATACCAAAAGAATTGAGAAAAATTCCAGTATCAATGATCTCATTTTAATTAAGTTTGTGTTCAATGAAAAAATCAAAGAATATCCTTGATAAGGCGAATAAAAGTGCTAGCAATGCGCTCACTTTGATTGATACCAATAAATGGATAAACATCGCGTTAAAAGCGGCTTCCTCCAATTCTAATGTTAATCAACTCGAAGGGTTTGAACTAGATACCCTGCGCAATGCACTCTTAACCGATGCCACACACTTTTCATTTACATTGAATTCTGGAATCCTAAAACAAGGAAATTCTACATCGAAAATACTATCAAACCAACCGCACGCACATATTATCAGTGGATCTGACGAACCAAAATTGTTTGAGCGTATTTGGAAAGGTTGGAACGAAGCAGCTTCTAAAATCACACAAATCACAGTGAATCGCGCTGGATTAGAGCGCATCGTTAATCAAGAATTCGAAATGAAATCCTTGGAAGATGTTCTATATGCACTTAAAAAAGGCATCGTAACCGAGGAATGGTACTATGGTAAAGATTCAAAACCATCCAACACATCATTTTTAGCGGCCCGTAAAATAGGTATTCAGCGATTTATTGATTTTTACCTACTATCTAAGAAAGCATTGTTCCGTTATGCATTTTTGGCTATCAGCATTCTTGGTTTCTTTCATATTACCTCCACAAGTCAAGATGCCGGAATATCAGGAGATGAATTCATTCAGCATGAATACGGTAAAGTCATAGCAAACTATCACCTGAACAAAATTGGAAGCGGTATTGATATCGATACGAATGACTTGAAAGGTCAAAAAATGAATACCATAGCTTCCAAATACGATGAGATGGGAGCGGATATTGCCACTTTAGAAGATCCAGAAAAGCTCATGCATTTGTATGGTTCAAGCTTTGATACATTCACATCCCTTCTCATTCATTGGTTGGATGTTGATGATTACATGGAATTCCGTCATTGGTGGAATTCATTGTTTGGCTGGTTAATCTTTTTATTTGGAGCCCTAATTGTAAGAAGGCTTACGGGCGGCTCATGGTTGTGGGCCAGCATTGGTTTTTTGATGCTCTATTTCACTCCGAGAATTTTTGGTGAAGGATTGAACAACCCCAAAGATATTCCCTTCGCCTTGGGTTACATCATGACCCTATATTATGCGATTAAACTCTATCATAGTTACCCCCATTTCAGGGCGTGGGATTTAATCGGTTTCATTTTTGGTATTGAATTAGGCATTAGCATACGTATCGGTGGATTATTATTTATTGGCGTTGCCGGAGTATACATGGGATTGAAATATATCCAGCATATTGGATGGGGTTCATTCCGTGCGTTGAAATGGAAAGGTTTCACCAAATGGATTAGTCGATTCGCTTTGGCCTCCATTATTGCATATATCGCGGCCATTTATTGGTGGCCCTATGGTTGGAGTTCTCCTATCGAAAACCCGATGAATGCATTGAAATCATTTACTGATTTCCAAGTCAGTCTACGACAACTATTTGAAGGAAAACTATACGATTCTGATCAGCTACCTCCTTATTATCTCAGTAAATATGTGTTTATCACATTGCCCATTGGTGTTTTAGTAGGTATTATTCTTTACATCATTGGCACTTGGATTAAAAGAAAGGATTACAACCAAGAGGAGTTCTTGATTTTGTTTGCGGCTGTTTTTCCTATTGCATACATTTATATCCAAGGAAGTTCTGTATACGGTGGTTTACGTCATATTTTATTCACCTTGCCTGGCTTCATTATTATTGGTGTAATGGGTTATTACAAGCTCAGCCAGTGGATTAAACTTAAACCTACCATCGCTGCTGCTATTGCAATAGTTCCAACAGTCCTACCGGCATCGTTTATAATAAAAAATGCAAATCTCAGTTATGTTTACTTCAATGAGTTAATTGGAGGTGTCTCGGGAGCCTACGGTGATTATGAACTTGACTATTATCTCGCAAGTTTGAAACCGTGCTCCGATTACCTAGCGGATGAGGTACTATCGAAAAATACCGATTCTACCATTTACATCAACTCATACGGTATGGACCAAATAAAGTATTACTTACGAAAGTACCCTAATGCAAAAGTTGGA
>Ga0255768_10004754_pt1:2500-13219 | contig 13219 bp, 8 predicted proteins | sample 071ome_33_FD_179983 | JGI IMG/M metagenome (GOLD analysis project Ga0255768, IMG submission 179983) | Coastal salt marsh microbial communities from the Groves Creek Marsh, Skidaway Island, Georgia - 071412AT metaG (version 2) | ecosystem: Environmental > Aquatic > Marine > Intertidal...
ACAAACAGGCGAAGAAGGACGTGATAAGCTGCGTTAAGCCACGGGGAGGTGCAAACAACCTTGGATCCGTGGATTTCCGAATGGGGCAACCCGGCTGGTTGAAGACCAGTCATCGTGCAGTGAATACATAGCTGTATGAAGCCAACCCGGAGAACTGAAACATCTAAGTACCCGGAGGAAGAGAAAACAATAGTGATTCCCCAAGTAGTGGCGAGCGAACGGGGAACAGCCCAAACCAAAGTGGTTACGGCCGCTTTGGGGTTGTAGGGCCTGCATACGGGACCACGAGTCGAATTCGAAGCTGCCTGGAAAGCAGCGCCATAGAAGGTGATAGCCCTGTAGGAGTAAGACAAATGGCCCAGCGGGATCCCTGAGTAGCACGGGACCGGAGAAATCCTGTGTGAATCTGCCAGCACCATCTGGTAAGGCTAAATACTGTTTGTGACCGATAGTGAACTAGTACCGTGAGGGAAAGGTGAAAAGAACGCCTAGTAGGCGAGTGAAATAGTACCTGAAACCATACGCTTACAACCAGTCGGAGCCCTTCGGGGTGACGGCGTGCCTTTTGCATAATGAACCTACGAGTTACTCCTCATTGGCAAGGTTAAGGCCTTATGGGCCGGAGCCGCAGCGAAAGCGAGTCTGAACAGGGCGTTCAGTCAGTGGGGGTAGACGCGAAACTGAGTGAGCTACCCTTGGGCAGGTTGAAGCGTGGGTAAGACCACGTGGAGGACCGAACCGGTGTCTGTTGAAAAAGGCTCGGATGACCTGAGGGTAGGGGTGAAAGGCCTATCAAACTCAGAGATAGCTCGTACTCCCCGAAATGTATTTAGGTACAGCGTTACGTTAGTCTACTGGAGGTAGAGCACTGGTTGGGCTAGGGCCCTTCACCGGGTACCAAACCCTGTCAAACTCCGAATGCCAGTAGTATGATGCGTAGCAGTGAGGGCGCGGGTGATAAGATCCGTGTCCGAGAGGGAAACAACCCAGATCGACAGCTAAGGTCCCTAAGTCCACGTTAAGTTGACCAAAGGGGGTCTGACTGCTTAGACAACCAGGATGTTGGCTTAGAAGCAGCCATTCATTTAAAGAGTGCGTAACAGCTCACTGGTCGAGCGGTCGGGCATCGAAAATTTTCGGGCATCAAATGTGGCACCGAAGCTTCGGGTTAGATTTCATCTAGCGGTAGGGGAGCATTCCAGCGACGCCGAAGCTGGTCCGTGAGGACTGGTGGAGTTTCTGGAAAAGCAAATGTAGGTATGAGTAACGATAAGACAGGTGAGAAACCTGTCCGCCGTAAGACTAAGGGTTCCTGATCAACGTTAATCGGATCAGGGTTAGTCGGGACCTAAGCCGAGGCCGAAAGGCGTAGGCGATGGAAAACGGGTCAACATTCCCGTACCTCCCAAAGGCGTTAACATGAGGCGTGACGCAGGAACGTAAGGCCCGCGCACAGACGGATGTGCGTTGAAGTGCTTAGGCTGAGTGGTAGGCAAATCCGCTACTCATATAAGCTGAAACACGACAGTAGGGGGAATCGTCAGACGAACCCATAGAGGCCCCAAGTATGCTGCCGAGAAAAGCGTCGTATGTTGCCGAGGGAGCCCGTACCGTAAACCGACACAGGTAGTCGAGGAGAGTATCCTAAGGCGCTCGAGTGATCCATGGTTAAGGAACTAGGCAAAATCGCCCCGTAACTTCGGGAGAAGGGGCGCCCCCGCTCATCCAAAAGCGAGCGAGGGCCGCAGTGAAAAGTCTCAAGCGACTGTTTAGCAAAAACACAGCTCTCTGCCAAATCGTAAGATGACGTATAGGGAGTGACACCTGCCCGGTGCCGGAAGGTTAAGGAAGGATGTTAGTCTTCGGACGAAGCTTCCGACTGAAGCCCCGGTAAACGGCGGCCGTAACTATAACGGTCCTAAGGTAGCGAAATTCCTTGTCGGGTAAGTTCCGACCTGCACGAATGGTGTAACGACTTGAGAACTGTCTCAACCATGGGCTCGGTGAAATTGTGGTGCCGGTGAAGACGCCGGCTACCCGCAGCGGGACGGAAAGACCCCGTGCACCTTTACTGCAGCTTGACATTGACTTCGTCCAAGGAGTGTGTAGGATAGGCGGGAGACTGCGAAGCGCTGGCGCCAGCCAGTGTGGAGTCACCCTTGAAATACCGCCCTCTTCTTGGTTGAAGCCTAACCTTCGGCCGTTATCCGGTCGGGGAACAGTGTCAGGTGGGTAGTTTGACTGGGGCGGTCGCCTCCTAAAGAGTAACGGAGGCTCCCAAAGGTGTCCTCAGCATGGTCGGTAATCATGCGAAGAGTGTAAAGGCACAAGGACGCTTAACTGCGAGACATACAGGTCGAGCAGATGCGAAAGCAGGGCTTAGTGATCCGGCGGTTCCGAATGGAAGGGCCGTCGCTCAAAGGATAAAAGGTACGCCGGGGATAACAGGCTGATCTCCCCCAAGAGTTCACATCGACGGGGAGGTTTGGCACCTCGATGTCGGCTCGTCGCATCCTGGGGCTGGAGAAGGTCCCAAGGGTTGGGCTGTTCGCCCATTAAAGCGGCACGCGAGCTGGGTTCAGAACGTCGTGAGACAGTTCGGTCCCTATCTGCTGCGGGCGTTGGAAACTTGAGCAAATCTGTTCCTAGTACGAGAGGACCGGAATGGACGAACCGCTAGTGTACCTGTTGTGGCGCCAGCTGCATCGCAGGGTAGCTATGTTCGGAAGGGATAAGCGCTGAAAGCATCTAAGCACGAAGCCCATTGCAAGACTAGGTTTCCCCTACGGGTCGTTATAGAATATGACGTTGATAGGCGATAAGTGTAAGCGTGGTGACACGTTCAGCTGAGTCGTACTAATTACCCGTGAGGCTTAACATTCTGCTTTTGTACATGTTTTGCCTCGTGCCAGAGGCTCTCTGGCTCGATACGCCTAGCGATATATACCCTTTTTTCGCACCTGCGCTACGGAACACTCACTACGTCATTGGTAGTGGGCGGTCGATCTTTCGGTCGAGCCCTAGCCCGTCTGCTACCACAAGTTTCTTGGTGATTTTTGCACAGGGGGTCCACCTCTTCCCATTCCGAACAGAGAAGTTAAGCCCTGTAGCGCCGATGGTACTGCCAATGGTGGGAGAGTAGGTCGTCGCCAAGTTTTTATAGAAGGGGTCCCGTCTCATATGAGACGGGACCCCTTTTTCGTTTTAGGCAGGACCTACTGGAGGTCTTGCCAGGATCGTGTGCATAAAAAAAGGGAGCGAGTTGCCTCGCTCCCTTTGCGGTCGTTTCATGACCTGCACAACGCTGATTCCAACGTCCGTCTACTGCTTTTGCAAAACAAAAGACGCTTCGTTGTTGGTCATTGTCAGTTGGCTTCCCACGGCACTAAGGGAGAATGTCTCCGAGTCGGAGACATCGGGGTCTGGGTCGTTGCTTGAAATACGCATCTGTCCACCGCTGAGCGTATAGGTCCCGGAGTCGACGGTGCTTTCAGACAAGCTGCCGAAGCCCTCGACGGTCATGGCAAAGCTCAGGTTGACATTGTAAGTAGTGGTAGTGAACACGAATGTGCCATCTACTTCGATCGTAGCATTGATGGTGCCATCTTCATCGGTAAAGCTAACACTTGTGGGCTCTCCGGCAGCAACGGTCCGGTTGATAGCGCCGAACGTCTCTCCAGTCATGTCAGTCATGGATACCAACTGATAGGAGCCTGCGATGGATGCTGTGCTCGAAATATCGATTTCTGAGTTATCACCGTTACCATCAGCCTCATTTGCGCCGCCAGAATCACAGGCAGTCAAGGAAAAGGCTAGTAGGAGTAGCATTACCAAAAATGCTGGACGTCTGTTGAGCATGTTTATACGATTGGGTAGTTGAAGAAAACTTCACAGATACATCGGTGTCAGGTCCAGGTTTCGAAAGTACCGGTTCACAAAATAGTGGGGACGGGTCATGGACCCGTCCCCACCTATCACACGAACAGGAATTGGAGGGTCGCCAACCTAAAGTTCCGCCAACTCCAGTGTGTCCGTGGGAATGAATTCGGGATAGGCCAAGTTGTCATGCTCTGTGCGGTCAAGACCATCCTTTTCAAAATCGGATTCGACACGCAGGCCAACCGTGCGTTTCAGTAGCTGGAACAGTCCAAAACTGACGGTGAATGTCCAAATGAACGCTGCGACGATACCTAGCAGCTGTACACCGACAACAGCGGGATTGAACAGATCTCCCGCATTGAAAAGACCGGCTGCCAGTGTTCCCCAAGCGCCACACACGCCGTGCACGGCAATTGCGCCCACGGGGTCATCTACTTTTCTGTCAACCCATTCCATGGCATAAACAACAAGGATACCCGCAATTGCCCCGGTCAAGATGGCAAAACCCGGGTCCAGATTGGCACATCCTGCCGTGATGCCGACGAGGCCGGCCAACACGCCATTCAGCGTGATGGGTGCATCGGGTTTGCCATTCCGGATCCATGTGACTGCCATGGCCATGGTGGCGCCGGCTGCCGATGCCAACAACGTATTGATCATGATGAGCGCCACGGAACCATCGCCTGTTGTGGTTGAACCGGCATTGAATCCGAACCATCCGAACCACAGGATGAAAACGCCGAGAGCGGCCAGCGGCAGGCTGTGCCCGGGGATATGCTTCGGCTTACCGTCCTCATTGTATTTACCGACCCGGGGACCGACAACCAGTGCTCCGGCGAGGGCAGCCCAGCCACCGACGGAGTGCACGACGGTGGAGCCAGCAAAATCGATGAAGCCCATATTTTCAAGCCATCCGGATCCATTCAGGAGTCCGCCCCAAGCCCATGAACCAAAGACAGGGTAGATGAGGCCTGTGATGACGATGGAAAATACCAGGTAGCCAGTAAATCGGGTGCGCTCGGCTACTGCTCCGGATACGATGGTAGCGGCCGTAGCGGCGAAAACAGCCTGGAAGACGAAGAAGGCCCAAGTCCACGGTTCCTGCGGAAGACCGGTCAGCAGGAATCCCTCTGTACCGAACCATCCGGTGGAGGTAGTACCAAACATCAAGCCGAAGCCGACAGCAAAAAAGACCAGGCAGCCCGCCGACACATCCATGATATTCTTCATGATGATATTCACGGCATTCTTCGAGCGGGTAAGTCCCGTTTCAACAAGGGCGAATCCGGCCTGCATCAAGAAGACCAGGATGGCGGCGATCATGGTCCAGATCAGATTGAGGTTGGCTTGCGCATCTGGTACCTGGACGGTTGCAAGCCCTGACTCGGGGTCAACTGGATCTACTACAGCCGCAAGCGTGGCTGCTTCGCTGACCTCGCTCGTCTCAGCGTGAGGCGATGCCAGGGCGAACCCGATATAAAGAAGCAGCAGCAAGAAAATAACGCCCGATGACCGAAGCATATTATTGTAAGTCATGGTTATTGTTGGCTTCATTAAAAAAGATAAAAAGAGTAAAACACAGAAATAAATGAATTAAATGGAAGCGCTTCTTTATCATGTGTAAAAGCATGGCTGCTCCTTTGTGCAACGACCAACTGTGGATAACTCCTGATCAGACCGGATGGAATCTTCGCGGTCAGAGGTGTGTCCGTAATGTATTTTTCTGCCCTTCCTGATCACGTTTCGAACTCCCTGACCATGTCCACTGCTGCCTTGAACGAACCCGAAGTGACCCTCAGCCTGGCTTTGGACCACGGCTTGACCGAAGAGGAGTATGGCTGGATCGTGGAGAAACTGGGGCGGGTACCCACATTCGTGGAGCTCGGTATCTATTCGGTGATGTGGAGTGAGCATTGCTCCTACAAAAATTCCATCGCTGAGCTCAAAAAGCTGCCCCGTGACGGAGAGGCTTTGCTGGTTGGTGCAGGGGAAGAGAATGCCGGCCTGGTGGACATCGGAGATGGTCAGGCGGTAGCGTTCAAGATTGAATCCCATAATCACCCCTCGGCCGTGGAGCCGTACCAGGGGGCGGCCACCGGTGTGGGGGGAATCCAGCGGGACATTTTCACCATGGGGGCGCGACCCATTGCATCGCTCAACTCCCTTCGATTCGGATCCCTCGACAACCCGCGGGTTCGGTATCTATTCGACGGTGTCGTCAGGGGCATCGGTGACTACGGCAATTCGTTTGGCGTTCCCACAGTTGGCGGCGAAGTGTATTTTGACCCTTCCTACGAGGGTAATCCGCTCGTCAACGCCATGAGTGTGGGAGTCGTCGAAATTGGCCAGACCGCGTCGGCCATCGCCGAAGGCGTTGGAAACCCGGTATACATCGTCGGTTCGTCTACCGGACGCGATGGTATCCACGGCGCCACGTTTGCTTCGGAAGAAATTTCGGAGGCATCAGAAGCCAAACGCCCGAGCGTTCAGGTCGGCGATCCATTCACCGAGAAATTACTGCTTGAAGCAACGCTCGAAGTCATCAAATCCGGTGCTGTTGTAGGTATCCAGGACATGGGAGCAGCCGGGTTGACGTGTTCGTCGTGTGAGATGAGTGAGAAGGGCGATTCGGGCATGATCATCCATGTGGACAAGGTGCCGACGCGCGAAGAGGGGATGACGCCCTATGAGATCATGCTGTCAGAGAGCCAGGAACGCATGCTTATCGTGTGCGAGAAGGGGAAGGAGGATGTGCTCAAAGCCATTTTCGATAAATGGGATCTACATGCCGAGCATATTGGAGAGGTGACCGGTGATGGCCGTGTAAAAGTGTACTGGCACGGCGAGCTTGTGGCTGATGTCCCAGCAGAACATCTGGCTCTCGGAGGCGGTGCCCCGGTCTACTACCGTGAAACGAAGCGCCCCGGATACCTTGACGAAACAGCGGCATTCGATCAGGAAGTCATCGCGGATCTCACACCTGTAGCTGTCCAGGCTTCCCTGGAGCAGATGCTGGCTTCCCCCAATATTGCGTCCAAGCGCTGGGTGTTTGAGCAGTATGATACCATGGTTCGTACAAATACCGTAGTCGGGCCTGGACCCAGCGATGCGGCGGTCATCCGGCTCAAGGATTCTGAGAAGGGACTGGCGGTCAAAACAGATTGCAACGGACGGTATGTCTACCTGAATCCGCGCAAGGGCGGGCAGATTGCCGTGGCCGAAGCGGCGCGCAACGTCGTGTGTGCAGGTGGTCAGCCGGTGGCCATTACCAACTGCCTGAACTTTGGTAATCCATACAAGCCCGAAGTCTACTGGGTCTTCAAGGAGGCCGTGGGTGGCATGGGCGATGCCTGTCGCCATTTCAACACCCCTGTGACTGGGGGGAACGTATCGTTTTACAACGAGAATCCGGAAAGCGCTGTTTTCCCGACACCGACCATCGGTATGTTGGGCGTCATCGACCACGTTGAGTCCCAGGCAACGACCTTTCCGTTCAAGAACGAGGGCGACGTCGTTCTGGAGCTTCATCCACGGAGCCGCCGACATGCGGGACTTGAGGCTTCAGAGTACCTGGCGCATGTGCACGGCACCACGGCAGGCGACGCGCCGGCCTTTGAACTCGAAGAGGAGGCCGCCGTGCAGGAGGCTTGCCTGATGGCCATCCGCAAGGGCTGGGTTCAGAGCGCCCATGATATTTCAGACGGAGGACTGCTCGTCGCGCTGGCAGAGATGTCCCTCGCATCAAAGGGCCTTGGTGCTGATCTTCAATTGCCCACCCTCCAGGGAGATCGACTGGATGCTGCGCTCTATAGTGAAGCACAGTCCAGGATCCTGCTCTCAGCTTCGCCGGATCATGCCGCCAGGATCGAGCGTGAACTCGCGGACTCCAGCGTGGCCGTGACACGATTGGGCACAGTGACCGAGGGTGCATTCAGGGTTCGAGTTGGCGAAACGGATGTCGTGGATATCGCACCGGAGACCCTGCGGGATATCCACGAAAACGCAATTCCTGCGAAGATGTCCGGCGCTGCATGAGGGAAGTCTCCTGAAGGAGCGACATGCTGCCTCTGAAGGTCATGTAACTTCCCTTCTACAAGCGAAACCCAACGGTCCTTCCATAGTCTGATCACATAAACAACGTCGATAACCGAAGAGGCTTTTCAATGGCACAGGATGCGAAGTACGTAACCCTCACTGACGCAAACTTCCAGTCAGAAGTAATAGACTCGGATCAACCTGTCTTGGTTGATTTCTGGGCGACGTGGTGCGGGCCGTGCCGAATCATTGCACCCGTCATCGAAGAGTTGGCCGCAGATTTTCAGGGTAAAGCCAAAGTGGCCAAACTTGATGTGGACCACAACCCGCAGTCAGCCATGGCCTACGGTGTGCGTTCCATTCCCACCCTGCTCTTCTTCAAGAACGGCCAGGTGGTCGATCAGTTGATTGGAACGGCACCCAAGAAAGTCCTCGCCCAGAAGCTGGAAGCGTTGGCCGGTCAGGCCGTCTGAACTGGATAGGCGGGGTCAGTTGGCTGCCGCTTTGTTTTCGTGGTGGTCCCGTACGGGGCCTTCAACCCGCTGCAAATGGAAGGGATTGATTTTAGCGCTGCCCCCAGGCAGAAGGTCGTCATTGTCGGAACGGGCCCTGCCGGGCTTACAGCAGCCATATATGCGGCCCGTGCGAATCTGAGTCCTCTTGTCATTCAGGGACCTCAGCCGGGAGGGCAGCTGATAACAACGACCGATGTCGAGAATTATCCCGGCTTTCCGGACGGGATCATGGGCCCGGAGATGATGCAGAAGTTCGAAGCCCAGGCAGAGCGGTTTGGAGCGGATTTGCAGTGGGGTACCGTGACATCGGTTGATTTCAGCGAGCGCCCATTCAAGTTGGTCGTGGATGAGGAGTCACCGGTTCTGGCTGATACAGTCATCATCTCAACAGGGGCCTCAGCCAAGTATCTTGGTCTCGAAAATGAGTCCAGACTCCTTGGAAAAGGTGTATCTGCCTGTGCCACCTGCGATGGCGCCTTCTTCAGGGATCAAGAATTGGCCATTGTGGGTGGAGGGGACACGGCGATGGAAGAAGCCCTCTTTCTGACCCGCTTTGCCTCCAAGGTGTACGTGATACACCGTCGTGACTCCTTCCGTGCGTCTCAGATCATGCAGGATCGCGTAAAGAACCACGAAAAAATCGACATCCTGTGGGAAACAGTCGTTGAGGATGTGCTGGGCGATGACCTGGTGGAGGGACTGACCATTCGCAATGTGACAACCAATGAGGTCAGTACGCTGCCCGTGACCGGGTTTTTTGTGGCAATCGGCCACAAGCCCAATACAGAGGTCTTCGCGCAGTGGCTGGACCAGGATGAGACGGGCTATATCCTGACCAAGCCCGATTCTACCTACACGAATATCGAGGGGGTATTCGCCTGCGGTGATGCGCAGGACCATGTCTATCGCCAAGCTATAACGGCGGCGGGAACGGGATGCATGGCTGCCATCGATGCCGAGCGGTGGTTGGCCGATCAGGAAGGCTGATAGCCGCTTGTTGCCAGTGTGTCAGCGTGGGCGGTGCGTCTCTAGCCATTCGATGGCGTCCAGTGAGAGCGCTGCCCCTGTGGCGATGGATGCTTCGTAGAGCCAACGAGCCCGCTCGTCGGCACGTACCGTCGTCTCTTCCCTCAGAAGATCGGCCAGTGCAACGGCCAAGCCTGCATGGAAGGCATTCGATGGACTGCACAAGGCCATGAAGTCGTCCTTTTCCATGGTCAACAGGGTATCCAGATCCGCACTGAATGTGGCTTCAAGTCCTTCATTCAGAATGGACTGCGCCTCCTCGTAATCGCCCTGCCTCCGTCTGGTGACGACCTGCAGCAGTACCTGGACCAACTGCTGGATCTGACGCATCAGAAAATCGCGGTGCAGGACCATGCGGGCGTCTATCGCTTGAACATGGTCGAGAGAATGAACCAGACATTCTCCTTTCGTTCGCGCAGCCGGCGTGAATAGTAGGGAAACCACTGGTCGCCATAGGGCACGTACACGCGCATACCGTATCCCTCGCCTGCGATGTCCCGCTGCGTGTCGGAACGCAGTCCATAGAGCATCTGGAATTCGAAGCGATCCTTGCTGATTCCGCGTTCTGCGACGAATGCCTTGGTGGCGTTGATCAGAAGGTCATCATGGGTGGCAATGCCGGGAAAGCGCCCTTTAGTGATAAGCGTTTCCATGTATTCCAGGAATCGATCACGGATGGTGGGCATGTCTTGCCATGCAACCGATGCAGGCTCCGAGTACGCCCCTTTACAAAGGCGGACCCGTGCCTGCAGCTCGCACATTCGGTCAATATCCTCTTTCGTGCGCTTGAGGTAGGCTTGCAAGACCACCCCGACATGATCCCGATAATCCGGGTATACCTTCTCGAAGATGGACAGGGTGGATTCGGTGATGTCCGTGCCTTCCATGTCAAGGCGCACGAAGGTGCCGGTCTGCTTGGCTTCTGTAAGCACCTCGTGGAGGTTGTCGATGCAGAAAGCCTCATCAATTTTCTGTCCCAGCATGGACAGTTTGATGGAGATGTTCTGGTCAATCCGGCCCGTTGCCTCGTTCAGGGTACGGATGAGGGTGATGTATTCGTCCTTCGCCTCCGTGGCTACGGAACGATCGGAAACGTACTCCCCGAGCTTGTCGAAGGTTGTACTCAAGCCTGCGGCCTTGATACTGCGCACGACGGGCAAGGCCCCTTCCAACGTCTCGGCAGCAACGAACTTTCGGGCAAGAAAGAAGGGCAGTTTCATGGCGAAGCGCTCATGGAGCGCGGTAGGCGATATCAGTGCACACG
>Ga0255768_10004755_pt1 | contig 13218 bp, 33 predicted proteins | sample 071ome_33_FD_179983 | JGI IMG/M metagenome (GOLD analysis project Ga0255768, IMG submission 179983) | Coastal salt marsh microbial communities from the Groves Creek Marsh, Skidaway Island, Georgia - 071412AT metaG (version 2) | ecosystem: Environmental > Aquatic > Marine > Intertidal zone >...
CCCCAATCGGCATCGGTTTCCATGATAAACTGCGGCAGGGATTGCAGAGCAGAGTTAAACATTGCGTTTTGATTCATGAGAGTACAATACACGATCTCGGGGGGAATTCAACCCCCCTTGTGCCAGTTATTAGATTGTCCGCACGTAGTTATAAACAGCGTGAATATCTTCGATCAGGAATTTAACCTCAGGCACGAACACATTCATTACCCAAGCATAGAAAGTCTTGGCACCTTCGATAACACGAAGCACGAAAAGTTGAGTGCGTTCGGTCATGTTATGCTCTTGCCACTTCTCTGCGATGATGATAGCAATTGCTGTCACGAATGCACAGAAGATCTCAACACCATCCATGAAAGTGTTGTAGTGTTTCTTATAATCAATCTCGGTGATCATCTCCACGAAAGCATCAGCGGGAGGGAAGGATTTGGTCAGTTCCATTGTTGTTTTGTGTGTGGCGAGTTTGTGTAGAGAATTTCTCAACCACGAAGTAACAATACCCCATCACCAGGGGCAATGGGGCAATTGGTGTGCGGTTCACGGATTGGCACAGAATGCACGTATACTGCAGGCATTCTCAATAACGAATTGATAATGAGAATCAATAATATTATTAATGGACCAATTCTAGAACTGGCACACTAAAAGATATCGGAGTAATCCTTGATGCTAATGTCGACATCTTCGTCACCTTCGAGTTGCAGAAGATCTTTCCAATTGAGATCTTCTAGTTCTAGATCATCATAACACATGATGTCTAGTGTGACACGTACCAGGCGTTTCTGTGCGACCATGTGTGCGGGCATGACTCTCGTGTGCGATATGTATGATTATATCATGCGTAGTGACGATATGCAAGTGTCTCGTATGTATCATTATCTCGTGCATAATCATCATCTGCATCTACATCTAGTGCATATGATTGCATATATGATTCACACATCTCGTCGAGATCATATGTGTAATCTTGTGTGAATGAATGGTCGAGATCGTAGTCGTCGTACATAATTCTCGTCGAGATTGTGTATGATGCTTTATGATTATACTGTATTCTCGTCGAGATCGCAAGTCCCTATAATGCCTGATTCTCGTCGAGATGCATAATAATATATATGTATTCTCGTCGAGATTATGTCATTATGCACACATTCTCGTCGAGATTCTGTGTATGTCTAGTCGAGATTCTCATAAAATTTGTGTGGGACCTGGGAAATTTCTGCCGTGCCTCTTGACTTTTATGGGCGCTCGTGTTATAATCCGCAGGCAAAGGTTGCATCAGACACGGTGCTTTATGAGTACTTTATGAGTACTTTAGAAGGATTTAAAAGGTATTAGAGAGTATTATAGGGTATTATTCTCAATAAAACCACTTATTTATTATCAATTAGCGACTACTTATTGAGAATCATAGAATAAATGCCGGAGACATGAGAAAAATGATAATATACAGTACACTATAAGATATATACAATACATTAATAATAGTATACACTACTAATGTCCCAGGGTATCATCTACATCATCATCAATAGAAACACAGGACACAAATACATCGGTCAATCACTCTTATCCCAGAATAAAGTCTGGCAACACCACATACAGAGTGCAATGCGTATGAGTCAGGAACCTCTACACAAGGCAATGCGTAGAGACGGTAATCACAACTTCATGATTAAGGAATTAGATGACTGTCATGAGAGTATATTAAATGAAAGAGAACAGTATTGGATAGATCAATATAATCCAGAATACAATGGTGATATAGAGGTTATTGAGAAGGAAGACATCATAGAAGTAGAAGAAGAACCCATCATAGAAAGAGATAAAGACTGGGGATTCTATCTGGCAGAGAACAGAGGTAATGGTAAACACTCTGGTATTAAACTACAGGGACTGAACATAGAAACGGGTGAAACCATTGAATATGATAATGCAAGAGATGCGGCAGAAGATATTACTGGTAATCGTAATCTGAACAGTAACATATTAAATGCCGCCAAGAAGGGAAGAACCGCATATGGTTATAGATGGAAGATGTTAGAACACAAAACCAAGAAAAAGAAGATTAAGGCAGTACATCGTATCACATGGGACGAGTACTACTTCGAATCAATATCACAGGCAATTAAACAAATCTGTCCGAATAACAATTCGTCCAACCTTTATAAGGCACTGAAGAGTAATGGACGTTACACCTATAAAGGTTACATGTGGTTCTACAGATAATCTACCACTTTTTGAGTGGACATTCGGATGCACTGAATGCCGTCTTTTGCTTCATGAAACAACCACACTCCTTACATCTCTTTCGAACTCGATCGAAAGACTCACATGCCTGGCACATGTCATACCTTCTCTGTTGCTCAAAATCAGATACGAATAACTCCTTTCCCTTGAGTGTATCCATACCAATATCTCTGAGCATATTCACAAAATTTCTTCCCTGTTCTGGAAGTGATGGAAATTCCTGATTACCCGACATTGAACCATCCCGTAACGACATATTTCATACCCTTTAATACAAGTCCTCCTCGATGTGCATGTGTCAGTCCCGCTGGCCATAATAATAATGTTCCCGCCTTTGGTTGTATCCTTTTGTGATAATATAAAAACTCCGTCTCTCCTCCCTCGAAATCATCATTCAAGTATATCATCCATACAATCTTTCTGGTACAGTGTTCAAGAGAAGTATTCTCATCGTGCCAGACGTGATAACCACCACCGGCGGGAGTCTTCTGTACCTTCTGTGTCACACTATAAAATACCGAATTCTTCAGATGTCCATGAGTATGAACGTACTCGGACAAACAATCATGTAGTACCTCATTCACATCACGTTCGACCATTCCCTCCATCGTACCAGACATGTGTGATAAATCAATTGCCCAATCGAATCGACCAGCAATCGTATTCTCGAATTGTTGATTCTCACAGAATACGGCATTCGTTCGGTGATAGTGATCGAACGTATCAATAATGTCCCGACACAGTTCTGGTTCCAGGGCACCATCATAGACTCCGATGAAGTCTTCGTACCTACCCCGGGGTGATTCCGTTTTCTCTAAGTTTTTCTCTGATTCTTTCATAACTCGTCACCCTGAAACTTTCATAGTGCTGTGCCCATTTTCCCTGTGGACATTCTTCCATTGGTTCACTGACCTTGGAATCAATCGGACATCCACAGTCCTTACACTGCCTCCGAATTGGTTTGAAGTAATCACATTCCTCACAAATCTTTTTTCTCCTTTGTTCCTCCCCGAACAGTGTCCAGGACGGTGTATCGAATTTCATGTACTCAAGTATGAATTCATACGTGAATCGTGCCAGGTCTTCCTCATTCATGATTTTTTCAATTCATTCTATCATAATAATTTATACATCGTCAAGTGGAAACATTATTAATCAGTCCCTTATTATTACTCGAATTCGTCAGGAATACCTGTGACTTACTATTCGAATATACGGCATGTCCAGCACCACCAGCATATGCCGAACGATTATTACTTCCAGCGGCAGAGGCACCGTAGTCGGCACCCGCCGTTCCGTTCGTACCATCATTTCCACATGTATTTCCGGCATAGTGCTCAACCGTCTGTCCACTAATTGAATTACAGTTCGGACAATTGCCATTGTTCGCACTGTTCACTCCGACATCGGTATTCAAATTATTCGAACCCTTTCCGCGTCCTCCGTCTCCTCCAGTTCCTCCATTTCCAGTATTTCCACTGAATGTGTGCTTATAACGACAAATCTTATAAATCGAATTATAACATCCCGTACTATCACCATCACCTCTGAATCGTCCACCTCCACGACAACGTGAACGAGCACCAGTTCCATTACAGGACGTTCCTCCCCATCCTCCACCCGCCATACCAGAAGGACTACCAGAAACACCACCAACCGTTACGGATGCTTTACAGTGATCATTGGCAGAATTGTAACAGGAACTCTCTCCACGAATCGTGAATCCACTATCGGTCACCGTATTTCCAGAGGAAATTGTGAAGAATCTACAGTATGCAGTCGAACCAGCACTTCCTGCTCTTCCTGCGACTCCTCCACCACCACCAGCATAGATTCTTCCGTTCGATGCATTCACACGAATGATGGCACTATTGTTCGATAGATTCGAATTCTGTTCGACATAGAGTGCCGTTCCACCAGCACTACCATCGGGTGAATTCACATTTCCTCCTTCTCCACCCTGTCCGAAAATACCACGTGCATTACTTGTATTGCCAGGATCACTCTGATTATTCACACCACTGTTCACATCAATATCAAGATTATATGCCTCGGCATTGAAACTTACTGCCGCTCCAGTCTCATGATTATATCCAGAACCATCACTGGTCGATGGAGCACTACTACTCTTCATTCTTCCGTTCAGGTTTGCCACCTTCGGAACATTCTTATTTAAATTAGAATTCCAGAAACTGGACGTATCCAAATCCAGATTACTATTCGTACCACTCTGTTCGATAATATATTTCTTCAGAACACCATTGTCTCCGTCTCCTCTGAAATCACTGAATGAAATTGTACCAGAAGTGGCAACCGTTGCATTCTCCGTTGCGTCTGGAACAAAGTGCCCAGTTGATTCTTTGTGGAAATCGTCCGTTGCAATACTGGTCGATGTTTTTCGATAGTATTTTGAGAAACTAACACCATTATTGTTTCCACCAAAAAAGTTCTTGATCTCCGATAGTTTGATTTCTCCAGATGCAAACTTCAGAGTCGTATTACTTGATTGTGTACTATTGACTGCCATTTATATGATACACTTTTTTTTATTTATTCACCAATGTGTACTTGACTGCAATCGTGAAACGATGGGAATTACGGAATGTCGTGGCACGGTGTAGTAGTGAGGCATCGAATAGTATCATTCGATTCGGTATTGGTGGAATACCATGAATTCGGTCACCAATATAAATCTGTGTCTCTCCACCATCATTCGGTTCCCAGTTCATATTGGGATAGTACAGAAATGTTAAATCACCCTCTTCACCGTCCACATGAAAATAAGGATTTTCGGAAGGTGCAAAACAATTCACGTACATCCGATAGAGTTCGTACTTATTGACGTCTGGACCCATTGACTTCTCAATTCTTCTTTCAATCAATGGATAAATTTCTTCCGTCGTTGGTATTTCATGAATCAGACCAGTCGGAGGAGTACTACTACTATCAACCTCACCATATCTGTACGAACACTCTTCACAGTATTTCAATATGAATTTGTGTTGTCTCTGAGTAAAATAATCATCGGATACTCTGATTGGATCAGTCTGATTCATTCTCCTTTACCTCTTCTCCGAACTCGGTGATTCTAATGTTAAATGAAATGGTGATTCTCGGATAGTCTGGTGTCGGTGGAGCACTACGGACTTCGTGTTCCAAATAGACTGGGAACATGATTAAATCACCCTCTCTTGCATTCACCTTGTAATTATCACTGTATCCAGAAAAACCAGTGAATTCATGAGATGTTGCTCTCATGTGACGCATCGGATCCAAAAATGTTAGTGGTTCATGAATCTCATGATTGAAATTCAAAAAATGAACACAGGCATAGTGATTGGGTCTCTTATAGTTACCGAAGTGTGTATGTGCTTCTTGATATTCACCATTCACATAGGTATTATACCACATGTCCGTGATATCACATCCGAAAGAATTATTGAAAAATGTTCCCATTGCGGCAACATATTGATTCTTCAATTCCGTTCCAATTTCACCATCACCCAAAAACTCATTACTTATCTGGTCATCACCAAATGAAGTAATGAGTTTATTAGTCAACCAACCCTCTGGAGGATTCGTATTCTTGTGCTTTTCAATTAGTGGAAATACCAGTTCTTTGATTGCCCTGTTATTGTCCACACGTCCATGAAAGATTGTAATTGGAAATAGTGGTGTTTTGTACCTACTCATTGTGGATCACTATAGCGATATTGTTGTGATTTATATTGATCTTCTGGGTCTCTACACTTCACATACTCTAATTCGTGCCAGTACTGTGGATAGCACAAAACACAACAATGAGTCTTCTTATGAAAATTGACCAGATTATCGGGTTTATCTTTGACACTAATTTCGATGGTGATATATTCTTTATTCACAAAGTATACCCATCCTTCTAAATTAGTATGAGAGTTTTTCCACCTTACATAATCATTTAATTTTGGGACATAAGACATTGCATCAGAGGATTAAGGTTGAGTGGCATCGCAGTATAAGGAGTGGTTGAATTAACATCAACCTCTTTGCCTACTTTCGCTGAATTGATTGGAGCGTAGTAGGTTCTTTTCTTGGTGTTGTAGAATCCCCAGATACAATGAGATTCATCGTGACCATTGTAAGTAAACCCAGGCTGATAAACAGTCCAAATTGATATAAGGTTAGTTTTTGATTGAATAACCTCATAGCGGTAATTCTTCGGTGCAGTATGGGGGAAGTCATGGGGAAGTTCAGTCATTGTCGACAAATGCTTTAATCCTATCGGGACTAATACCTTCATTCAAAAGATAATCAATCTTTTGTTTTGCCTGCTCTTTGGTTAATTTAGTAAAATTTGTATCTGGAACTGCCCAACCCTGAGTGGTGAGTTCCATAACTTTATATAATTTTTCCATGATTCAAGTAGTAAACTCCTCAACAATACCAGATTGAACTTCGTCTGCAAGTGCATAAACACGGGCATTCTGAATGTTGTGCCTCAATTCTGGATAGAACTGAACATTAAATTCTTGGTCTTGTGCCGTGATAAGGTCAAAACACTCATTATCGCTCTCGGCAATTACATTCCATAGTCCACCGTATTCTGATTGTGGAAATGGAACGAAGTGCTCAACGATGTAAAAGAACTTTTCTGCCATTGTTTTGTACAAATTACTCTTTAATTGTATTGTAATAGTTAGTCTTTGTCAAGAGAGACAATTGTCTCTGTAGTTCAATTTGAAGACTGATTAACTTACCACAGATAAAATTCTCATACTGGTTGCCCTTCAATAGAGAAACAAGGTTGTTCACCTGTTGAAGTGCAATAACCAATTTTGCTTCCTCAGTCATTCAAAAACTCATCCATCAAGTAATCGACGGTAATTTCCATCTTGGACGCGGTATTTTCAATGAAAGTGTCCAAACATTCGGGTGCGTCCTCCTTTACAATTTCATACCACTGATACCAAAGAACTGGATTTGTTGCTGGTGTCACCGCATAAGAAGTGTTCATAATCCAGGAAATGTTTTCAGAAGGAAGGTTCAATGATTGGTTCATACTTGAGTTTGGTTTCGGTCTGGTCCATTTGCTCCCAAATTGTATAAAGTTTGCTATACAATGTTGGAACACTTCCATATTCACGAGCAATTAGATGTTCGTCTCTTCCATCAACTAATTGAAGTGCGGAGAGCAGTACTCCAATCTCATGGACATTCAATGAAATTTCTGTTTCTGTCATTTTCCTCCTGTTGCCTTAAAAACATAATTTGCAGATTGATTTGCTGGACCTCTTTTAGTAACTTCATTTTACGTTTTGAAAGTTCAATGATGCTTTGCTCAAAGTTAGTCATTTGAATTCAATCCTGTCAAATAATAGCATACCAAGGTCAAACATCAAGTCCTCATCCATTTCTCCCATCTTATCATCGATGGCATCCATAATCAACTGCTGCATACATTCTGCATATTTCTCACTCATGTAAATGTGCTCAATCACCTCTGGTTTGAGTGCATCAGCAATCTTATTGACGGTTTTAGGAGAAAGTGACATCATTAAAAAAGTTCCAGTTGAGTGAAAAGAATGTGGTCACAGCAGGTATCATCATCCTGCAAATCAATCATCTCAGTATCAACATGTTTGATGAGTTTGCCGAAGAGAAAGTCAACAAACTCATGGTCTTCCTTAGTGAACATGGCAGTCGGGGTGTGGTTGTGGAAGTGTAGCACAGATGCGAGAGATACGCTCCATCTGTTCAATCCTGCTCTCTCCCTGATATACCATCTTCATGGCGGTTACAGCAGCGAGCACAAGGAAGACTAAAAGGAGAGGATTTTTAGAAAACATTGGTCCAGCGAGTGTGGTTTGCTTTGGTAATACGTCCTTCTGCCAACATGTTATCACACACATTAACAAAGACTTTGAACTTCTCCTCACGGGTGAGAGCGTGTGGTGCGGCAGCAGTTGCAATCACCTTGAGCATTTGAGTCTTGGAAGTAATCATCACCAGCGAATGTAGGTTTGATCGGGATAGATACCGTTCTCTTCACAACGGCACTCATAGGCAATGCGCTTAAGCATCTCAATGTCCATGTCCTCAACCTCTTCCAGAATATCCTGGCGAAGTTCGCGGAGCATTGTGTCGTCCATTGGGTTTCCCCCCCGTTGATGTCCTTATTATAGAGCACCCAGAGAGCGTTTCCAGGTGCCCTGTGCCACTTCTCACACTGTCATGGGTTGCTTAAAGTACAGTCCAGCACGCTGCATCATATCAATCAGTGCTGCCTGAATCTCCTCCAGTTCTTCTGCATCAACATCGGATTCCCAGAAATCAACCATATCAAACTCTTCAAAGTTTACGGTTCCGTCTTTATACATTGGAGCATAGAACAGTTCACCCTCCGTGCAAATAGTATAGATGCAACCGTGATTTTCAACAGTCAGAAACACGCCAGAAAATTGTGCGGAGGACATAGTAGGAACAGCAGTTTCTTTGGAATGTTGGAAGTGCATTGTGAGAAAAACGGGAGATTTAATGTGAGATTTGCGGAATCAGCACGCCATCGGAGAATAATCAGAACCAGCATATGCTTCCAGGTTGAAGTCAGTCACCGTGGCACCGTTTGCAATGTACTGATTCACATCATAAACCATATCGGATTTGGTGATGGTGGCAAAGGTAACCATCTGAGTCCGCTCACATCCAGGATGCCAGGTCACACGGCGAACAAAACGCTTGCCACTGGAAACGGGATAGTAATCAATTTGCTTGGCGGCGTTCAGGAGTTGCATGGGTGTCTCTCGATTACCTTGTAATTATACTGCCTGCCTCAGGCGATTCGGGAAGAAGGGTGCCACCTCTCCAGCTGGCACACCCTGTTTGTCAATTAAGTACCATTCATATAACCTTTCTTCCTCTCCCCGTGCCTCAATTTCATGTGGTTGATACCAGTACTCCCAATTTTCCACTGGTGTTTTACAATAACACAATTTTCCATAACGGTGCCGCAGGGAACCACGTATCCACTGTGCCATGTGGGTCAGTTCATGAAAAAGAGTTTTTACATACAACTCCTTGTCCATGTAAGTGTCAAGTTCTATAAGAAAATGTCGTGGGCGTTGAGTATCACCCACAACATCACAATACCCATGAACTCCTTCACGTTTCAGACCACGATGCACAATATCAATTGTAAGTTTGTGTCGTGGAAAGAACTCATTTACAAACCAAGAGGCAACACTCTCACATAGGATTTTAGAATAACCGTATCCAGAAGCAATGATGTAAGACATGAACCCCAGTGAAGAAACCAAACAAAAGAACTAATGAAGATAAGTTTATGTGTCGCAGTCATGTTTCATTCCCATCACCATCAGTTTTCCATAGATTTTAGCGTAAAACATTTGAGTGAACTTATCATTATCTTCCCTATTAATTTCACCCATTACCAGTGCCATTAGTGCCTCAATCTCAGAGTGTTTCCAATCGGCGTCTACATTGTGTTCAGTAACTTTCATCCCCATGCCTCCATAAACTCATCCATACTGAATATCTCATCAGTACCAGTCTCTTCTATCAACTCATCATAACTCATTTCTTTCAGCATCTCCAGGTATTCTTCGGGAGTTGCATCTTCATCGGGGTCAAAATCATCATGGCAGAGAAACACATACTCATTGTAGAGTGCGTCGATTAGTTGTTCCTTACTTGGCATACAAGTAACCTCCTGCCCAATCTGCATTTTCCAGCAACCATTCACGCTGCTCAATCAGTCGCAGGTCATAACGAACACCTTTGGCAGGAGACTTCCAGGAAGCAGACTTATACACTTCACCAGTCTTCTTATCTACGAAAGCGTGAACACTACGGGAAGGATCACGGTTCTCATTAGGAATCTCCATAATGATTTTGAAATACTTACGTCCTTCTTCAGGATAGAACTTATACACAGGAGCATCGTAACCACCGACTTTGCCGTGATTACGGGACTTGAAGTTATCCACAAGGGCATCACACAGCATCAGAGTCCACTTACGAACATTCAGTTGGATGGTGTTCCTGGCGTCTTGAGTGGCGCAGTAGTCAGCGAAGGTGGAAGTCATCGGTTGCTTGCGTATGAAAGTATTATAGGGCATCCTAGGCACCTGTCACGGTGCCCTGTGCCACTTGTTCAACTGGATTAAACTGCAAGTGCTCCAGTGGGGATTTCAACAACTTCGGGTTGTTTGTTATCAAATTCGTGCATATTATAGCACACCCATTCACCATCGCGGAAGATGTAATGATACTCCTCACCAATACCTTTGAGTAGATATTCTCCAAGGTTATTATCAAGGCGAGGAGGAGTATTTTCTCCACGCTGAGAGTAGTATTGAGGACCATAAACTCCCACCACACCAGTATCATCCCAGCGGTCATCAGTCCAGCAGCAGGACATATCACCACCGTCAATCAGTTCGGAAGCAGGAGACTTTCCGTTGTAATGAGTCTTCAGGATGCGACCCAACCACTCAGGATAACCATCATAGTGGTGATAAACGGAGAGCACAGAACCATCAGAGAGTTCAAGACCGATGCGAGCACGGGTTGCCATTGGGGCGTCTGTCGATTACCTAGTTATTATAGGGCATGAAAAAGGGGCGTTTCCGCCCCGTGGTCCAGTTCTCAAACTGGTGCATAGAGTTGCCCGTACTTACCAAATACACTCTTAAATCGCTCAATATCCTTACCAAGATATACAATGGCAGATTGAAATGGTGCCGCACCTTTACCAGAACCGAACTTTAGGCGTTTGTTGACGGCAATCCAAGGATATTTTGCCACAGAGTTCCACCATTTTGTAGAAACGTCCAATTTGATTAGAAGAACCATTTCTTCGGCATTTCCACATTCGTATTGGTGTGCAGCATAGGGCACCCACTCTTTACTATTAGAATATGGGTGATTCATAAAAACCTTACCCATCCATGGATGTGCTAAACCATTTGTCTCTTCGGTATAGAGTGTCTTTGCGGGTACATTAGGATTATCAACATCATTACAACACGGGTCAGTATCAATCTCTCCACCAAAAAACTTAACAACATCCCCAACAAATTCCACTGGAGTATTCCAGCAATCAGTACGATTGCCAGTAGTAGCAGTCAGTGCTTTTAGTGCAGTTGAGGTCATCAAAGATACTCCGAAACAAACTGTTCGTGGGTGATGATACGAACGTCAGGGTAGATACTGGACATTTTAGCACGAAACTCTTCAGAAAGATAGTAGTCTTTCCATTTCCATGCTTTATCTGGTCCTGCTAGAACAATGGTTGCAGATTTATATCCATGGTCATCAATAGCATGTTGGAGTTTCATAAACTCAAACGGAATCTTCTCTTCTGCAGTACCCTGAACTCGCTGATACTTCAAACTAATCAACTCATTATCATTCAAAAGTATATCAACATAGTGTTTACCACCATTACGTTTTTTACCAACCATTACCTGAGATCTAACAGAATGGTCACTATAACTTTCTAGAAGATTTTCAACCTCAGTTTCATAGTTGGTTCCAGTGGTGGTGTCTCTGGACATTGTCTTCTCTCGATTACTTAGGTATTATAGAGCATAAAAAAGGGGCGTTGCCGCCCCGTGTGCCACTTATCAAACTGGTTCAATCATCGTAAACTAAACACTCTGGTGCTTCAGGATTGGCATCACAATAGAGTTCAAGTGGAGAGGGATCGTGATGATCACCTGCTGCAATCTCTTCTTTGTGATTTTCTGCGTATGCTTCCAGTTCTCCTAATTCACCTTCGATGTGACGGCGTTGTTGTGGGGAGGTTGTTGGGTCTTGAAGGATTTCCTTATCCTTTTCAATATGCTTTTCGATACTTTCCATTGTTTTGTAACGTGATAATACTTATTTATTTTGCTCTTTCATTTTTGCCACAAGATATTCGGCAAATGCTTCCATTTTTTCTGGATGGATAGCACGGATACCAACATCATTCACTGCAATAGTGATGCTTTCAATCTCATTTTGTGTGAGTTTTTTGCCTTGTGATGGAAGAGTCATTGGTCTCTTTTGATGTGTCCCAATGTTAGCAGATGCTAACGTAATATCTAGGATACTTAATTATTTTTTTAGAATTGAGTTACAGTTCTTATTCCTCAGTAAAGTTTCCAAAGAATCCACTGCTTCCAGGTTCACGGTTTTCAAGTTTGTCCAAAAGTGCATCAGTGTGGATTACAGTGTCAATTTTTTGAATCATATCAGCAATGACACTACAAACCATTGGACGTTCTTGACGTGCTGCAAATGCAAGTGCATTACGAAGCGATTGTTCTGCTTCTTTCAGAGATTCTTCAACAGATTTAGATAGTGCCATTTACTTCCTCACAATTACGGTAGAATATCCCGTTTACATAGCAGGATTTACCAGATTCATAGTATTTTATCACAGGTGTAGGTGTTTGTCTAACATTGCAGAGTTCACCCTGCTTTTCAATAAAGTTTCCCATGCACAAAGATGCGGCAAGAGGTGCAAGAAGTTTAATAGTATACATTAGGTTCCAGGAGTCCACTCAAAACCGCCTTCTTTGCGGATTTCTTCTAGTTCTTTATCTTTAAAAGGATTTTCTCGATTCAAATCATTCCTATCATACTCAAAGTAATACTTTGACTTTTCGTGTCCTGCATCAAGTTTGGCACGGAGTGCTTCGTAATCTCTTTCTTTTGCTTCAAACTCACGAACTTGTTCTTTACTATGCTCTTCTGGATAATATGTTTCCTCCCAGAAATCAACCCAGTCTTTTTTAGTTGGTCTAGGAAACTTTCCACCTGCTGCATCATATTCCCACGGTTCATCGTTTCCAACACCAAAGTCAACTTCACGATGACCCTTGAGAAGGGAAAGAAGTTCTACACTCTTAGTGTAATACTTCTTGTGATACTTCACACTCTCATCCACACACTTTACGACAGTGTCATAAATGTCTTGTGGTGTGA
>Ga0255768_10004759_pt1 | contig 13214 bp, 17 predicted proteins | sample 071ome_33_FD_179983 | JGI IMG/M metagenome (GOLD analysis project Ga0255768, IMG submission 179983) | Coastal salt marsh microbial communities from the Groves Creek Marsh, Skidaway Island, Georgia - 071412AT metaG (version 2) | ecosystem: Environmental > Aquatic > Marine > Intertidal zone >...
TTCCGACAACAAATACTCGCAGGGCGAAAGCGCAGACGAATCCGACGAACAAACATTTGAAGGTGAGGAATTCTTTGAGTATTATGGATACCTACCTTGGCACGAAGACTTACCAATAGACGAAGCGGACTATCGTGGACGCAAGGTTCCACTGGGCAAGCCAATGCGTGGCGATGTTAAGAAGTTTAAAGTATATGTGCGTGATCCAAAGACAGGCAACGTAAAGAAAGTTAACTTTGGCGATCCTAACATGCGCATTAAGAAATCTAATCCTAAGCGCAGAAAATCATTCCGTGCTAGACACAATTGTTCAAATCCAGGTCCACGCACAAAAGCAAGATACTGGTCATGTAGGAAGTGGTAAATGAAACTAAATGAATTATTCTCACCTATAGGCGCACCGTCAGATAATCAAGACATTAACTGGGTTGAAGATCTAAAATTTTTTATGGATAACGATAATGAGGCCTTGTCCAATGTTATGTTTCCTGCTATAAAGAAACATATGAACTACCGTGGACATCCAGATGCATATAAAATTTATATTAAACCAATACAATCTTGCAAGGAAATGTATTGCAACAAGTATAAAGTAGAAGACCCTGGTGAAAAATTTACCAAAGAAACAATAATTAACATGGCAAGAAATATTGCTAGCCAACAAGAAAAATTTATAGAGCGTGGCGATTATGAAGATTAGAGAATTATTCGAAGCAGAAACTGACAAGCATGTTACCTTCTGCTTTGGAAGGTTCAATCCTCCTACTCTCGGACACAAGGAAGTTTTTAAGACAATGGCTGCACAGGGTGGTGACATGAAAATTTTTACCACAATGAGCAAGGACGCGAAAAAGAATCCTTTGGATTATTCTACCAAGATTGATTTTATAAGAAAAATACATCCCGAGTATGCTAACAATGTTGTAGAAGACAGCAACCTAAACACAATCACAAAGGTTGCAGAATATCTAAATGATCAAGGTTATACACACGCAACATTCGTTGGTGGCGATGATAGAAAAGATTTATATGATCAACTAGTATCATACAATGGAAAGACCGAAGGTAAGAAAGGTCCTCTAGATAATAAGTATAAGTTTGAAACGCTAGAATTTAAAAGTGCCGGAGCCAGAGAAGATGGTGCTGAAGGGGTTGAAGGTATCAGTGGAACACTGGCGAGAGGCGATGCTGCAAACAATGATTTGACAGCATTTACTAAACACACAGGAGCAGGCGAGCATGCTGAAGAATTATTTGCTGCTGTGAGAAAAGGAATGGGATTATCAGATGAACAACCAGAAGACGATCAAGGCTAGAGATCCTAACTGGAAGGACATGGAAGCATTGCGTAAGAGTGGTGCTGCAGGTGCTCATCGTGATAAGAAAAAAGAAATGAAACAGGGTAACGTCAAACACAAGGGGAAAACAATGGACGAATCAATTTATTCCAATGAGAAGCAAGGTGCTGAACTATCCAGGATAGGTCGCATCTTGATGGACAAAGCAATTACCACAAAGGACGATGCACTATCAAATGTGATGTCTAGGGTAGGTGATGAACTTACACGCTACGGTGCACCAGGTGGAGCGACCTCAATGCAGGAACTTGAGAAAAAAACAAAATTACCTCAAGAGAAAATTCTTAAACTAATGAAGTGGGCACAGTCGCAGAAAGACGATAGCCTTTCTAAGGTAAAAGATCCTAGCCCAAGCAACGATGACGACACGGAAGAAGAATCATACACTGCCGAGAATACCCCTATCGGACATACAGATGATGAGCGTAACATGATTCGCAAGGAACTTTACCAAATGGCAAAGTATGCCAAAGAGATGTTTGAAATGCTAGAAGACCTACCCGCTGACAGTGATTTCCCCCACTGGTGGCAGGCTAAGGTTGTTAACAGCCTTTCAATGATCAGCAAGGCAAAGCACTACTTGGAAAATGAACTAAATGTTCCAGATGTTGATGGCGACAGAACAGAAGAAGACATGCACGACAAGGACAACATGGGATTTTCCGATAAGGAAATCAAGATGGCCTTTGGTGTCCTAAACGATCCAAGATACAAGGGTGGTAACTATACGGGTGCAGTTAAAGTAATTAACAGCATCGCTCCTGGACTAGCAGATCATCCTAGTGTTAAGAAAGCACTACAAAGAACAAACGAAGCAGTATGTTCCGAATGTGGCAAGGCTCGCTTTACAGCATTACCAGAAGAAATGCAAAAGCAATACCACAGCGTCAATGAAGAAAAGCAAAAGGGCGTTGATGGCAAGGTATGCTGGAAAGGCTACAAGCGTATGGGCACAAAACAAAAGGGCGGCAAGACTGTAGACAACTGTGTTAAGATGTAATGGAACTAGAGGAACTGAAAAGACTTGCAGGAATCTATGAACGCCATGGCTGGAAAGCATATGACGGACCTAATCTATCGATCACAGGCACAGAAAAACAGTATCTAGAAAAGAAGCACAACATACAACCAGGTACCCCAGAATGGTTTAAGTTGTGGTTCTCACTACCAAAACTAACAGGTGAGAAACCAATAGGATGAGAGCGTATCAGTTCCTTACAGAAGAAAAGAAAGTAACCGTATATACGGATCCTTCCTATCAGGGCGCCACGCTGGATGACAACTATTGGAGCTCAAAGCCTTCACAAAAAATAGATTTTGATAAACTGGAACCATTTGAGCCTGAGTCAAAAATGAAGGCTAAAAAATCTGCAGACAACATGAAACGCTTCGTGGATAAGATCAAGGCTGGTGAAAAGATTAAACCTATCATTGTTACACCCAAGGATGGAAAGTATCTCATACTGGATGGACATCACAGATACTTTGCGGCAAGAATAGCAAAAGTAGATTCAATGGAAGCAGTTGTTGTTCCAGAAAAATTCGTAACATTTACCGATGAAGTTCCAGATGAAAGCGAACAACACCAACAACAGTATCACGAAGATATGTTCCAAGGACTTAATCCTAAATCAGAAATATATGTTGATATGGATGGTGTTCTTGCAGACTTCTTTGGAGAGTGGAAGAAGTTGGTAGGTAAGGACTGGAGAGAAATTGATAAGGACGAAATTGAACCAGCACTTAAAAAAATTAGAGACGAGGAAGACTTTTGGTTAAACATTCCTCTTACATCAAACGCAAAAAAATTACTCGGCATTATTAAGGAAGTTAAAGGAAACTACAAGATTCTAAGTTCACCACTAGCAAATGATCCAAAATCAGAACCTCACAAGCGCGAATGGATTGAAAAGAATCTAGACTTCTTCCCACCAACTGAAGTCATCATAACCAAGGATAAGGCGAAGTATGCGACAAACCCCGACGGCACACCTAATATCCTTATAGACGATTATGGTGTTAATATTGCAGCGTGGGAAAGTGCCGGAGGCATAGGGTTCAAGCACAAGGATCACAAGTTTGAAAGGACTGCCAAGAAACTAAAGGCAGAGATAGAAGAAAGTTTCCAACATTTATTAAGAGAACATATTGAAGAAAACTTTGCTGACGGTAAAGTAAAAGGCAAAAGTAGACCAGGGCGTGTAAAACGTGCTGGTGCTAGTTGTAAAGGAAGCGTAACTAGCCTACGTAAAAAGGCTAAAAATGCAAGCGGTGAAAAAGCCAAGATGTACCACTGGTGCGCAAATATGAAATCAGGACGCAAGAAGGGCTAAATAGTAGTATGAAATTGAACGAATTATTCACGGAAGCAGATCCTAGCACACTAGGCTCTATGAACGATAAGATGAAAGATGTCCTATCCAAAGTAGATGGTGACGATAAAGCCAAGGAAAAGGCTGCTGTTGATGCTGCTGATAAAGAAAAACTAGCCAACAAGATCAAGTATTCAGATAGCCCAGAAATGGAAGAATACATCAAACTGCTTAAGAGCCACGATTGGACGTATGATTATTCGGACGATCACTCAGTATGGCAAAGAGGATCTAAGGAAGCAGATGCTATTAGACGCCTAGGTGATAAGGTAGATCCAGACAGAGAACTATACAAAAAGCACAGTCCTTTCTATGATGATGTAAAGGATGAAAGCCAATACACACCAACACGCGATAAAGAAGATCTAGAAGCAAAAAAGAAAGCACTACAGGATCTACAAGCAGATCCAAACACATCAAAGGATCCTGAACTTAAAAAAGAAATAATGAAACGCAAGGCAGCATTAGATAAAGATGCTAACGAAATGATGGATATTATGCGACTAGCAGGTATGGAAGAATCTGCTACGGCAGGCGCTACGAGTGCTGGTAATATAGCAAGTGTAGAAGCACCACATCTAAGCCCAGGCAAGGCACGTGGTAAGAAGAGTTATACGGGCAGTCCTTGGGGTGGAAAATCAGGCACAAAAGCACCTCCACAACCTGTGGTAAAACAACCCAAAAAAGCAGACGGAACAGCCAAAAATGCGCTGGATATGAAGAACAGTATATTTGGTGAGAACCCGATAAAGAGATAAATATACTATACAAAGGAAACTACAATGGACTTTAGAAACTTATTAAAAACAATGCGCGAACTAGATCCTACAACGCCAGGAGAGGATTTACAGCGCCTTACACAACTGGCAGAATCAACAGGTATTTCTATGGGAGCGGAGGATCGTCCTAGTCCAGCGAATCCTACGGGCAAAGAAATTATCAATGAAGATGTAGAAGTAGTTTCCGAAAAAGCAGTCAGCAAGAAGCAACAAAAATTTATGGGCATGGTTCATGCAGCACAAAAAGGTGAAAAGCCTGCAAGTAAGGATGTTGCTAAAGTTGCCAAAGAAATGAAGAAGAAAGACGCAAAAGATTTTGCATCAACAAAGCACAAGGGTTTACCAGAAAAGAAAAAGGCAAAGAAAGAATCTATTGAATTAGTAGATGATTTTGGTGAATTAGTTGAGGCTAAGAAAAGTGCCGCTCAGAAAAAGGCACAGGAAAAATTCAAAGCAATGGTTAAGGGCAAGAAAGGTGATGACAAGGACTCGATGGACGAGTCGTCGGCTAAGCCAGACTACATTGACATTGACAAGGATGGCGACAAGAAAGAGCCGATGAAAAAGGCTGTTAAGGACGCTAAGAAAGGCAAGAAGAAAACCGTTAAGGAATCCGTGGAACCAAAGATGTCATTCGTTGAAATGATGAAGTTGGTTCGTGAAAGTGGCGGGCAGCAAGCAATTGATCCACTTGATGATGTTCTATGGTCTTGGGCTAATAGAGTTGCTAAATCAAAAGTAGAAGAATCAAACAAACAGGAAATTTTCGCAGCAATGGTATATGAGCGAAACGGCGGACGTTTTGAAATGTATGACGTTGTTGAAAAAGGCTTAAACGAAGGCAAGGACTGTAACTGTGGTCCAGACTGTGCCTGCAAAGGCAACTGTGGTTCAGATTGTAACTGCGGACCAGACTGCGGCAAATAATAATAAAATAAAATTCAAACTAAAGCCGGTATTCAACTGCCGGCTTTTTTTATGACTTAAATATCATATGCAGGATATACTCAAAGAATTATCTAACCCAGTATCAGTAATTGGCAATGCCGAAAGCATATTTACAAAAGAGTATGGCAGTCTTATAGACGAGAATCCTACCATACGTTTTAATCGTGCTGACATAATTGATGAAAAGTCACAAGGAAGCCGATGGGATTATTTGGTATCAAGCGAAGTTAATACTTTTGAAAAATACAATATGCAAGAACCAAAATTTCATAGTTTGATTTTTAGTCCTACCAAAAAATCCTTGTCCTATAAAATTAAAAAGGTAAAGTTTAATACCAGAATGTATAACTTGCCTCTATTTCAAACACTAGAATTAGAAAAGAAATTGAATGCTCCACCGTCAACTGGGCTGCAAATATTATACTTTCTTAATTATTTAAGAAATGAAAATGTTAATATTTTTGGGTTTGACTTTAAGGCAACCCCTACGTTTTATGAAAAACGAAACAAGGGAAAGCATGATTACACAAAGGAAAAGGATTTGGTAATGTCACTAATTGAAAAAAATAATTGGAATTTTTATTCCTGAATTCATTTGACAAACTCTATCATAACATATATAATAGAACAATAACCAGGAGAACACAATGTCTAGACACTATGGACCAGAAGAAAAAGCCAAACTAGAACGACTAATCAAAGAAGGATCTAACGTCCTAAGAGAAGTTGAAGACTTAAACGAAGGCTTAAAAGATACTGTAAAAGCAGTAGCAGAAGAATTACAGATTAAACCAAGCATTATTAACAAAGCAATCAAGATTGCACACAAGGGTGATTGGGCAAGACACAATGAGGAATGGGATGAAATTGAAAGCATCCTAGGAATTACAAAAAACCTTCCTGAAGATCAACAGTAAAGGTTAATGAACATTTTGAATAGCATAAAAGCCTTCTGGCTTAACTCATACCAAAGCGATAAGATTGCCTTTTCGTTTGAACTTGTAAGTTTTTTATTCACAGTTACGGCAAGCCTTACACTTGCCTTTAATGCAAAAGATCCTAATATGCTCTATGTATATCCAAATTTCTTCATAGGATCTCTTACCCAATGTTATGCTTCTTATAGAAGAGGGGCGGCTTGGGTTATGATACTAACCGCATATTTTAGTTGCGTTAATGTATTTGGATTTGGAATAGCATCTAATTGGTGGTAAAACACCGCTTGACAACAATCTAGTTTTGTGTTATTATATACAAAATGACAACTAAACGAAAACGTAATAACGGACTTAGCAGAAGGCAAAATAAAGAAATGCAAAACTATTCATCTCAATCTCATTATGATCCTAAGATTCATACTAAAACAAAAGGCGGTTACGGCTTTGGTATGAAAAGAGGAATTAAGGACGACGAGTATGCTAATAGTGGCGTTCATCTTGCCTGTGTGTTTGGGTGGGAAGTACCCGATAATCTAAAGCACATCAAGGAAGCGATTGATAAGAGGAATGGAAAATAAGCAGATAGTATCTAATCACATAGGACCAAATGGAGAGCCGGCGGACAGAATCTACGGCAGTCCTGCGAGTGGTGGTCAGTTAAGATTGATACAAGCGGATTACTCAACCTATAAGGGAAAGATACACAAGAAGCAACTTATCCTAAGGGGAATAGACGGAAACAATTTCAAATCACACTGCTTCGTCACTGACGATGGTAGATGGTTTGATAGAACAGGCATCCCAATGTTAAAACCAACTGAGGTTGTAGAAGATGAAACTGAGGCAACAGATGAAGACAGACTCGATACTTAAATGGACGGCAACCGTTATACTAATCATAGGAACATTTGTTAATGCAACGTTTCCTAATTTGTATCCACTTGGACCAGCACTGTTGGCCGCGGGTGGTGTAGTTTGGTTGATAGTTTCATTCATGTGGAAGGAACCTGCACTCATTGTCACAAACGGTGTTTTGACTGTGGTAGGTTTGGGTGGAATTGCTCTTTATTATCTTGCTTAAATGCAAGCAAGGATATATACTATGATGATGGTGTTGTCCGCCACAAAAGGACTTTTTGGTATTTGTCAGCCGAAAATGACATGTATAGGAGATTAAATGAGTTACGTAGATGCATTCTATGACCGCAACGAAGATATTATTCGAATTGTCGAAAGAAAGAACGGCAAAAGAGAATTTAGAGAATATCAGCCAAGGCACATATTCTATTACAAGGACGCTAGAGGTAAGCATACTTCAATCCACGGCGAAACCTTACAGCGTGTAACAGCAAAGAACATCAAGGAATTGCGCAAGGAACTTGCGATACATTCTAACAAGACACTTTACGAATCAGACATAAATCCAATTTATAGATGTTTGGAGGACAACTATCTAAATATTGATGCACCAAAACTAAACATTGCGTTTTTCGATATCGAGGTAGATTTCGATCCAGAACGTGGTTATGCATCACCAGAAGATGCATTCATGCCTATCACTTCGATTGCCGTTCATCTTCAATGGATGGAAGAACTAATCTGTTTGGCAATTCCACCAAAGACATTGAGCATGGCTGAGGCACAAAAAGCCATTGAAGGAATTCCTAACACAATACTTTACACTAACGAAGCAGATATGCTTGATGCATTTCTTGATTTGATACAGGACGCCGATGTGCTAAGTGGTTGGAACAGTGAAGGTTATGATATTCCGTATACCGTTAACCGTGTAACAAAAGTTCTCAGCAAGGAAGATACAAGGCGTTTTTGCTTGTGGGATCAATATCCTAAGAAAAGAACATATGAAAAGTTTGGCAAGGAATCACAAACATATGACCTGATCGGTCGTGTACACATTGATAGTTTGGAACTTTACAGAAAATATAACTATGAAGAACGACACACGTATCGACTAGATGCAATCGGTGAACTTGAAGTAGGTGAAAAGAAAACCGTGTATGAGGGTTCTCTCGATGCATTATACAACAATGACTTTAGAACGTTCATCGAATATAACAGGCAGGATACTGCATTATTGGATAAACTTGATAAGAAACTAAAGTTTATTGATCTTGCAAATACAATTGCACACGAAAACACAGTTCTTATTTCAACAACAATGGGTGCTGTTGCTGTTACGGAACAGGGCATTATCAACGAAGCACACAGGCGTGGCTTTATTGTTCCTAATCGTGTTAAGCGTGAGCCAGGTAGTGAGCCTGCGGCAGGTGCGTATGTTGCGTATCCTAAGAAAGGCATTCACGAATGGATTGGCTCAGTTGACTTGAACTCACTGTATCCATCTGTAATTAGAGCGTTGAACATGGGTCCTGAAACTGTCGTAGGACAACTAAGGCAGGACGGCACAAGGGCACACATTGATGCACAGATGGCCAAGGGAAAGTCATTTGCGGCTGCTTGGGAAGGTATGTTTGGATCTGTTGAATATTCAAGCGTAATGGAAAAAGAAATTGGTAGGCAAATTACAATTGACTGGGAAAACGGAGATAACGACACATTAAGTGCCGCACAGATTTATGATCTAATTTACGAAAGCAACCAACCATGGATGCTCAGTGCTAATGGCACTATCTTCACTTATGAAAAGGAAGGTATCATACCAGGACTACTCGCACGTTGGTATAAAGAACGTAAGGAAATGCAGGCCAAGCAAAAAGAAAGTCAGAACGCAGGTAATAAGATTGAAGAAGAATACTGGGCAAAGCGACAGTTAGTTAAGAAGATTTTACTTAACAGTTTGTATGGTGCTATTCTAAATCCAGGCTGTAGATTCTTTGACAACAGAATTGGTCAATCAGTCACACTAACTGGTCGAAGCATTACCAAACACATGGCTGGTAAAATCAATGAGATCATTACGGGAGAATATGATCATACAGGCAAGGCAATTGTGTATGGTGATACTGACTCATGTTATTTTAGTGCATACTCTACTCTGAAGAAAGATATCGAAAACGGATCCATTCCGTGGTCCAAGGATAGTGTTGTTGAACTGTATGATACTATCGGTGAAGCGACTAACGATTCCTTTGGTAAGTTTATGAGCAAAGCATTCCACTGTCCAAAGAGTCGTGCAGAAGTTATTGCTGCTGGTAGGGAAATTGTAGCGAGCAAAGGACTATTCATTACAAAGAAACGTTATGCAGTTCTTTACTACGATATCGAAGGATTTAGAACTGATACTGAAGGAAAGAACGGAAAGATTAAGGCAATGGGCTTGGATCTAAAGCGTTCGGATACTCCGGTTGTTATTCAAGACTTTTTAAAGGAAGTCTTGGAAATGGTTCTAGAAGGGCAGGAAAGAGATCGTGTTCTAGACTACATTACAGAATTTAGGACAGAATTTAAATCACGCCCTGGCTGGGAGAAAGGTTCTCCCAAACGTGCTAATAAGATTACTGAATACGAAGCCAAAGAAAAGAAAGCAGGCAAGGCCAATATGCCCGGACACGTAAGAGCAAGTATCAATTGGAATACACTCAAGCGTATGCATGGTGACAAATATTCAATGAACATTACAGATGGTGCTAAGGTTATCGTTTGTAAGGTAAAAGATAATCCAATGGGATACACATCAGTTGCGTATCCGGTAGACGAACTAAGATTACCGGAATGGTTCAAGGAGTTACCATTCGATGACGCAACGATGGAGAATACGGTCATCGACGAAAAACTCGGAAACTTAATTGGTGTATTGGAATGGGACATTAGTTCTACTCGCAATGATAATAACTTTAACAAATTATTTGATTTTGAGTAAATTAATGCTTGTATTTTCAACAAAACCTAAATATAATGTAAGAACAAGGAGAATTCAATGAAAGACATCTTACAAGACATCGTAAGCCATACACAGAACTTAGGCTTTCTAACTACTGTTAAGGTAACAGGAGAAGAAGATAAGACTAGTATGTTTTCTATGGCTGATGACAGATCTGTCATCATGGAAGCAGAAACACACAACCCATATCCAGATATGATTGGCGTGTTTGGCATGCCACAACTACAAAAACTAAAATATCTACTAGATGGTTCTGAGTATCAACAGGATGCAAAGATTACTATTACTAGTGCAGAACGAAACGGCGAAACTATTCCTGTTGGTATCCACTTTGAAAACAAGGATAGCGACTTCAAGAATGATTATCGTTTCATGAATATGGAAATTATTAACGAGAAGATGAAGACTGTTAAGTTCCGTGGTGTTAATTGGGACGTAGAGGTTGTTCCAACACTTGCTGGCGTACAGCGTTTCAACTTCCAAGCAGGTGCTAATAACGAACATCCAACATTCTTAGCAAAGACTGATGGAACTAATCTTAAATTTATCTTTGGTGATGCATCAACACATGGTGGTGAATTTATTTTTGCAACCGATGTGAATGGTAAATTGGACAGAGGCTGGACTTGGCCTGTTGCGAGCATCCTTGCAATTCTTAAGATTGCTGATGTGAACAATACCAAGATGAGTATTTCAAACGAAGGGGCCATTCAAATCACGCTTGACAGTGGATTGGCAAAATATCAATATATCATTCCAGCACAGGCGGCCTAAATAAAGTTATGAAAAAACCAGTCAACCTAACACCACTACAGAAGGACTACGCAGTGTATCTACCTGCGATTAGTTGTTTCTTTTCAACATACATATCAAAGCAAAGATATGAGGATTTTATCGCAAAGGATAGAATTCCGGCAGGCTTTGATAGAGGCATTGAGGGAATGAACTTCCTCAATGAGGAAGAAGGATACTTTACATACAAGTATGGTTTGTATTCTGCAGGACACGCACAACTTAATTTGGACAAGACTATCAAACAGGATAGTATGGTGCAAGAGCGTGAAAGAAGCAAGACAATGATCCTTGGCGACTCAGGTGGTTATCAGGTTGGTAAGGGTGTTCTTAAATTTGACTGGCTAAACTTTGAAGGTCCTGCTGCTAACAAGACCAGAGATGATATTCTTAACTGGCTTGAACTAACAGCAGATTGGTCAATGCTACTTGACGTTCCGACTTGGGCTTGTGATCACATTCACTCTCCAAAGACAGGACTAAAGAGTTTTGACGACTGCTTGGACAAGACACGTTTTAATAACAAGTATTGGTTAGAGCGCAGACTTGGACAAACTAAATTCCTAAACGTATTACAGGGTTCAGACTGGGATACTGCTGAGAAGTGGTACGAAGGTGTGAAAGAATTCTCCGATCCTAAAGTTTGGGGAGATAAGGCTTGCGAAGGCTGGGCAATGGGTGGTGCTAATATGTGCAAGATGCCTATTACGCTACGCAGACTTATGACAATGAAGTTTGATGGTATGCTAGAAGGCAAGGACTGGATGCACTTCTTGGGTACAGCACAACTTGATTGGTCATGTTATCTTACTTCAATTCAACGACAGGTACGTAAACACATCAATGAAAACTTTACAATCAGTTTCGACTGCGCAAGTCCTTTCATCGCTACAGCACACGGGTTGGTGTATACTAACGCCCAACACACTTCTAAACGTTGGTCAGTTATTATGGACAAGGCCCCTGATAATAAGAGTCTTGCCCAACGGCACGATATTCCTTTCCCGTTCGAAAGCGAGATTGGAAGACGCCTTAGTATCGCGGACATATGCCACTATGCTCCGGGAATGCTTAACAAGATAGGCAAGGAAGGTAAAACAAGTTGGGATAGTTTTGGTTATGCACTAATGATGGCACACAATGTTTATTGCCACATTGTTGCTGTACAACGTGCCAACAACTTGATGGATATAGAATTACAGAATCATCGCCCAGATTGGAGACGCTGGAGAAAGGTTAAAGATGCAGACAAGAGTGATGAATTCAGTGAGTGGGTGCCACGTAACATCCTATACTTTGATCGTTTTGTAGAAGAACTATTTGAGTGTAAGACCAAGGATGAAGCATTTGCAATGATCAAGGATGCTGATGCATTCCTTAAGAATCTAGAAGGTGCTAGACTGCGTGGCGGTGTTACTAATGAATTTAACAGGATGTTTGTGGAGGTAGATGACGATGGTGAAGAGAAAACGCCTTGGGCAGATGATAGAGAAGATGGAGAATTGGACAAACTCGAACAACAACTACAGGAGGCGTGATATGGGTGACTATACACAAAGGCTGAAATGGTTAAGGGAAACACACCAATACCTAAATAAGAAGATCGATACTATGGAGAAGACCGGTAAATTTACTGATGAGGAAATTTCCGAAATGAAAAAGGATCGACTCAAAATGAAGGACGAAATCGAGAAACTGGAGAAGGAACACGCATAATGCAACGCGAGTACGAAACTGGAACTGCTGATGATGTTAGATTCTTTACAGGTGTTGAAGTCGAAAAGACTCCAGCATACGGTAAAAGAACACTATTCGTTACGGGTCTAAATGATCCTAGCATTATTAGAGAACACATCAATGGAGAAACACATATTTTCTTTGGTGCTAATCACAGTTTTAATCCTGCTTTAGAACAGCACAGTGCAGACTACTATGAGGAATGGGAAAAGATGATTACTCCATTTCTTGATAATGGTTTCTTGTGCAGTTTGGATATTCCACTAAGTGCCACAGAATTATTTTTGGAAGGGCCGTTAGTAGAGTATGAAAACTTCATTCCACAAATTCGTGTTCCAATTCCGTACATTAAGCAATGGAACTATAACACAATGCTCAAAATTGATGACAAGGGGTTTGAAGCAACCAATCCAGGTGTGTGGTGCCAC
>Ga0255768_10004761_pt1 | contig 13209 bp, 11 predicted proteins | sample 071ome_33_FD_179983 | JGI IMG/M metagenome (GOLD analysis project Ga0255768, IMG submission 179983) | Coastal salt marsh microbial communities from the Groves Creek Marsh, Skidaway Island, Georgia - 071412AT metaG (version 2) | ecosystem: Environmental > Aquatic > Marine > Intertidal zone >...
AAAGACTTCTACTATTCAGACGGCACCAAGCATTCACGCGGCAAAATAAAAGGTGCTGAAGGAGAATGGAAAGACCGCTCCCGCAAGCACCGATACGTTATGATGTTTGATAAGAAACTAGATTTATTGTGGTGAAGTATTCCTAGTATTCTCAGTAGCAGCAAGTCTCTTACTGATATACTGGGAAGACTTCTCATAATGCATAATTTGTCTCATGTCACCAATATATGTTTGTAAGTATTCTGGTTTGAGGATGTAGACATTACGCTTCTCTTCATTCAATCTTACTTCATACTCATAATTTGAAATTCCTGCTACAGGATTTAAGTCAGCAGATGGGTTTGCTGGGTTTGGAATTTTGAAGTTTGAATGGACAACCTTACCTTTTGGAAGGACAAGTCTACCAGAAGCATCTTTAACTTCTGTTGTCTCATAAAAACGCACAGCATTCAGGTCATCACCATACTTATTCTCTGCATAACGATATAGGTCATAGTCTGATAATGGCCATTGGTCGTGGACATTGACAATTCCAGCAGTCAGCATCACAACCCAATCGAGATCTGAACTTCCGTAAACTTCTTCAGCAACATTGTCAGGGCGATAACCAAAAGGTATCTCATACTTATTGAAGAGAGTGAAGACATTCTGTAAATCATCACGCAGTTTAACTCTTCTGAATAAGTTTTTAACTCTCACATATTCTCTAGAAGAGTTGCGAGTAGAAAGAGGAGACTGATAGTATAAGTCTGGTAGTTCTCTAAAATAAGACATTAGTAACCTACTCCGATTTGTCCATCTGCAGTATCATAATCTTCAGTATAAAGTGGATTGAGTTCCTGGAAGTCAAGTTGCATTGTCATATGCACTGGTGTGCCATCCCAATATGTTGCATAGGTGTTGGACCCAGTGTAGTTGACAGAGACATTAGTCAATGCCATTGGCAAGAAGCGATTAAGGAATGGGTGAGATGTGTTTCCTTTTCTGTATTCGAGTTGGAATACTTTAGGTGCTCCAATGAAAATACCTTCCAGTCCAGATTGGACATTCTTTGTTGGTGTCATTGATTTTTTCAGTTCTCTAATAATTTTCTTTATTTCTTCACCTTCTCTAGAACTTCTTGCAACGAAGTTGAAGTTAAAACTGAATGACCTAATATTCACACCCTGGAAGAGCAATTCCATATTTGGATTGAAGACTGCACCAGTTGCCCTTGCGACTAATCCAGTTGTGCTCACATTACCACCAAGAGCACCAAATGCTTGACCAGCAACTGCTGCTGTTAGTGCTGATTTGGCAGCATCATCTTGAAATAAATCATTTAAAGCTTTTCCTCCAAGTTGAAAATATTTTCTTACTGCATCGCCTGGATCTTTCAGTGCATCGGCACCAAAAGAAAGACCAAACGCCGCCAATGGGTCAAGGCTATCTTCTCCCCAAGTAACAGAAGTGGTATCTTGAATATTTTGTGGAACTGGTAAGTAGATAAATCCTTTTATTTTTTCTCCCCTTTTTTCCAATCTAGTTTTTGCACTTTCAATACCAAGATTTAATTTTATATTACCTATTTCTTCATTCGTTATTTTTCCTTCATTGTTTCTGTTAAGTTTACCATCTTTTGATTTATAGTATTCGTATACTGGATCTTGTCCATTTTGAGATACATCTTCCTGAACTATACCAGTAGCGCCGATATTCAATCCAACTTTTTCATAATCTAAAATCTTGATACAAAGATAGTCAGAGCTATCATCAATTCTCTTGAGTGGATATCTTAATATTGGCGTCTTTGATTGCGTATTTTGTGCCCTAGATTGTTGAGTTGGTTTCTGATCATCACCAGTCACCGCAGTCTCAGCAACTTTGCTAACACCACTATACCCTCTTAATCTTGCTATCTCTCTTGGGTCTTGTACTGCCATTATAGCATTTTCTAGTTATTTAGACGGAAATTGGCAAAAGGTATCATTGACAAATCTTTTACTTCAGATGGATATACTTCATATAATCCACCAGCGACTTCTGCCCAAGTATAATTTCTTGGTTCTCTCCAGTGGAAGTTTTCTCCACGAAATCCCCACTGAAATACATTAGTCACTGCAACAAAAGGATTTTGGTCATACTCAATGTTTGGAGTTTTAGGATTGTAGATAAAGATGTAAATCTTCCCTACCTCTGGTAACTTAGATCCTTCAGTGAGTACTTCCATCAATTCCATCATGAGCTCATCAGGGTCTCTGGTCCCAATGACACTATCAGATATTTCACGAATACGATTACGGTTAGTATCAGTATCCGTAGGTCTTTTTTGTTTCTGCTCTTTGACCTTCTTTCTTGGCATTACTTAATACCGAGTTCTTTCTCTGTAAAAACTCTAAACTCATAACCTCTATCAAGACACCATTCTTTCGCTGCTTCCCACTTTGCCTGGTTTCTAGCATACTCATATGCCTCACGAATGTAACCTTGAGTTTGCCTCTTTGGTTTTGGTGGAGGTGTAGTCTGCCTCAAAGGTTTTACTTCAATCAAGGAAGACTTAATCCTTCCATCAGTATCTCTATACTTAATAAAGAAGTCTGGAAAATACCTATGAATTCTATTATCTATTGGTGAGCGATAGGGAATGCAGAATTCCTCTGATTGCCATTCCAAAACATTTTCATTCAGGTCACAATATCTCATAAATTTACGCTCCCAGAGAGAGCGGTAAATGATATTAGTTGGGTCACCTTTGTATTTTTTGGGGTTGGAAGGTTGATATTTACCTTTATATGCCATCTAAATACTTAATAATGTAATACTCGTATAAGGTATTTAGAGTGCCAGCACCTAGACCAAGAAAGATATCAGACTTCAAACCAACGCTAACTAACTTAGCACAAACGTCTCATTATCAGTTGACTTTTGGTGGACTGCCTACTGCACTGAGACAACACCTGAATGTGCGTGGAGTTGGATATAGATTTATTACTGAGACTTCAGGATTACTTTGTAGTGCTGCTGTAATACCTGGGAGTTCTCTTGCGACAGCAGATATTGTTGGAAACTACATGGGTGTCTCTGAAAAGATGGCACATACTAGATCATTTACTGAAATTCAACTTGAGTTTTATGTTGATAATGAATACAAAACAGTAAAATTCTTTGAGCACTGGATGGAATTTATTGCCAGTGGGTCTGGTGAGTCACAAGCACAAGATGGATACTATTTCAGAATGGTGTATCCAGAAGACTACAAGTGCAACCAGACTAAATTAGTCAAGTTTGACAGAGACTATGATAATGCTATAGAATATACATTCTATGGAATGTTTCCACAATCAATGAATTCAATTCCTGTCAACTACGGAAACTCTGAAATCCTCAAGACTACAGTAACATTTAATGTTGACAGATATGTTGCTGGAAGATTTGATAGTTATTCTCTCTATCGCGGAAGAGATAATAACAAGCAATCTGAGTCTGGAGTTTCTGATGAACAAAGACTTGGCAGAACTCGTGATGAAGTTGCTGAAAACTTAGTAAATAATCCTTTTGATAGTGGTAACTTTAATACCATTCCTGGAGCGCAATAAATAATCTTAACTGAACTTTTTGGGTCGTTATGCCTTTACCAAAAATATCTACACCAACTTATGAGTTGGTAATTCCTTCTAGTGGAAAGAAAATTAAGTATAGACCTTTCCTAGTCAAGGAAGAAAAAATCCTCATCATTGCGATGGAGACGGAAGATAATAAGCACATTGCCACTGCTGTAAAAGATGTAATCTCTTCTTGCATTCTTACAAGAGGTGTGAAGGTAGACCACTTATCAACCTTCGATATTGAGTATCTCTTCTTGAATATTCGTGGTAAGTCTGTCGGAGAAGATGTTGAAGTATTGATTACATGTCCTGATGACAATGTAACTCAAGTCCCAACTCTAATCAATCTGGATGAAATTCAGGTTCAGATTTCAGATGAGCATAGTAAGGACATTTCTCTTAGTGATGATATGACACTCAGGATGAAGTATCCTTCGATGAGTGAGTTTATCAAGTCAAACTTTAGTACAACAGAAACTATTGGAGTTGATGATACTTTTGATTTGATTTCATCTTGTATTGAGCAAGTTTATACTGAAGAAGAGTCGTGGAGTGCTTCTGACTGCACCAAGAAAGAGTTGAGAGAATTCTTGGAGCAACTTAGCTCAAAGCAATTCAAGGAGATTGAAAAATTCTTTGATACGATGCCTAAGTTATCTCATAAACTCAAAGTGAAAAATCCTAACACTGGGGTAGAAAGTGAAGTAGTCCTTGAGGGATTGACATCTTTTTTCGCGTAAGTATGGCTCATACTAACCTTGAGTCATACTTTAAGGTAAATTTTGCCTTGATGCAGCATCATAAATACTCATTGACAGAACTCGAAAATATGATACCTTGGGAAAAGGAAGTTTACCTTTCTCTTCTCCAACAATACATTGAGGAGGAAACCCTGAAGCAAAGAGCAAATGGCTGAGATGCAATCACCCATCGCGGGTGGACTAAGTGGAGCTAGAAGAACGGTATCAGCATCGTCTGTTTTAAGTCGCCCAGTTTTGGGCAGTTCACTTTCCAGAGAGATTGCATCTATAGCAGACAGAGACACTGCTGCTGTCTTAGAGCAAAATCAAGTTGCTCTACAGAATGTTAGCAATTCTATCAATAGAATTAGCAGTCAGATGATACTCATCAACAATAGTTTGATGACTATCTCTGGTCTTGTCTCTCAGAATGCTGCACTAGAAAATCTTCAGGCACAGCAGAAAGTAAATCAAGAAAGAGTATTAGCAGAGCAGAGACTTAGGGAAGGGAAAGAGAGTATAATTGAAAGAAAGATGCAGTCGGTGCTGGCTGCTCCTGTGCAGAAGATTGGAGCAAAGGCACAATTCTCACTGCTCAACTTGATGAGTTTCTTCAATCAACTCTTCTTTGGTTGGTTGCTCAATCAAGGTGTGCAAACTATTGCAGCACTGGCAACAGATAATGGTGAGAAACTGCAAGAGATTAAAGATAATGTCTTACGAAACCTTAGAGATGTTGGTCTAACACTTCTTGCATTACAGACTGGATTTGGTCTGTTTAGAGGTGGTCTCTTAAGGATTGGCACTAGGATTGCACAAGCAATTGCATTGCAGTTGTTTAGAAGACCAATCACTGCATTGTTTGATGCTGTAAAAGGAATTGCTAAAGCAGTCCTCCCAGACCCATTCTTAGATGTATTGAGAACTGTATATGCATTCTCGCTTGGTAAAGTTTTACCTAGTGGACCAAAATCTCCAGCAGAAACAATCAGTGGTGTAGTTGATGGTGGTGCTGAAGGACAACCTGTAGAGCAGAAAGCAGACCCTGTTGTTTCTCAGGTAGCACAGGGTGTTGGAGGACTTGCAGCATTTGAGGCAGGTATGAGATACACACCTGGACCAGGATGGTTGAAAGTTTTAAGTGGCTCTGTATTTGCACTATTAGGGTCACAAGTTGCTGAAGGTATTGCAAGTAGACTTTTCCCATCATCAACACCAGCAGAAACTTCCTCAGATACAACATCAGATGCTGCAACAACTACAAAGTTGACACCTGAAGAAGGTAAGACTGATGCATCTGCAACAATAAATGCAAAGGTATCTGCACCAGAGTTACAAAACAAAGCAGCATCCATTCCAGAACCACCTAAACCAAAACCAGCAGTGACTGTTCTGGATGCTCCTGCACAAGAGCAGGCATCTGCTGGCACTCAACAAAAACTTGGACTTGCAAACAGGGTGCCAAGTGTTTCTAGCTCTAACCCAGATAATCCATTCCCGTTATTCTCTATCGTGACTTATAATGTCCCAGCAGCGGTAGGATAATATGGCAAGTACTACTCTAGCATACAAGTCATCACTCAAGATATCATCTTTATCGAGAACTATTGATTCGGTCAATAAAATATTTGGAAGTGTCCAAGAAACGACAAGCACTATTGCCGACACTCTTACAAAACAAGGTGACCAAAAGAGAAAAACATTATCTGATAGCAATAAGTTTTTCTTAGCAAGAAGAGAAGCAGTCAGAAAGAGAGAGCAAGAAAGTTTGATTGAGGCATCTAGTGTTGGTGGTACAATCAAACGCACCGGTAGAGTTGTCATGGACAGCACTAAAGGTTTCCTTGGTAGAATACTTGACTTTGCTGGCACACTCTTGGTTGGATGGTTACTCACAAATCTTCCAAGAATTATTGATGGTGCAAAGAAACTCATCGAGAGGATGCAGAAGATAATAACAACATTGACTAATGTTGTTACGAATGTAACTGATTTCTTATTTACATTTGGCACTACACTGGGAGAAGTTTTTACTCAGGTCGTATCTTTTAACTTTGGAGGTATTAAAGATACTGTCGTTGATGGAATGAATAAGATGAATCAATCCATCATGAAGTTAGAAAAAGAGGTGATGTTTGGTATCAACCTTTTGACCAGACCTCTTGACTTTGGATTTGAATTAGATAAAATCCCTCAAGGTCAGCAAGGTGATGCTACTGGAGCTGCAGGCACTGGAGCACAACCTGGGTCTTTCCCTGCAGGTACATATGATGCTAGAAGATTGGCACAATTAGCAAGAGCAGCAGGAATTCCTGACGACAAAATTCCGACCATGGTTGCTATTGCTCTGGCAGAGTCTGGTGGTAGAAGCAAGGCACATAATCCAGATGCATCAACTGGTGATAATTCATATGGTCTCTGGCAAATCAATATGCTTGGAAACCTTGGACCTGCAAGAAGAAAGCAATTTGGCATATCTTCTAATGAAGAGTTATGGGACCCTGTAACTAATGCGAAGGCAGCACTGATGATCTTGAATAGTCAAGGTCTTGGTGCTTGGAGTGTTTATAAGAGTGGTGCTTATAAGGACCATCTTTCTGCAGCACAGAAAGCATTCCAGAGTGTAAAGGCACAACCTGTAAAACTTGGCACATCATTATCTAATGAGCAAAACATTTCTGGAATGGTTGCTCCTGGGGGTGGTGTTAGTGCAACAGTTACCAGTCTTTATGATCCAGATGGATTAAGAGGTAGAACGCACAAAGGTATTGATATTGCAGCACCTAGAGGCACTTACATTGCACTCAAATCTGATGGACAGATTATGGGTACTAGAAATAATGTTGGTGGATATGGTCTTGTCATTGATGTTTGGGTACCAGCGTATGGCGTTCAACTTAGATTTGGTCACTGCGATAAGATAATTCAATCATCTGGATATTTACCTGCAGGAAAATCATTCGCAACTGTCGGGTCTACTGGAAGATCCAGTGGTCCACATATTCACTTTGAATACACTAAGGAGTATAATAGCACTAAAGGTGGTAGTGATGGCGACCCATCACCATATGTACCTCTCATTCTTCTTACAACTGGAAAAAATTCTTCTGGAAACTATGTTTCTTCAGCAAAACCATCTGCTGCTCAAATAGCAGTAACTAATAACAAACAAGTTGCACAGAAGATTACTACGGAAAGAAAGGGTGAAGAAGTTGTTGTCATCAGAAGACAACAAAAAAGTGAGCCTACTTCACCTGCTTCTATTATTACTACTGGTACCAATATGATACCAGGTGGAAGGCAGTTAAATACCTTTATCAAGGATGTCTTATTCTTAAATCTAGCAAATAGTTAAATGGCAGCAATAGACGCATCTCAATACGATGTAATCACAATTGAATCAATAGACGGAAGTAAGACAGTTGATATCCGACTAGGAACTGTTGGCGTCAGTTACTATGAGGATCTTTTCTCACCAACAATCACAATGAAGATACTCGTGACCAGCACGGGTGGAGGTAACATTGGTGAAAGTCTTCAAGCACTTTATAGTGGTCTGCCTCTTCGTGGAGGAGAAAGAGTTGCTCTAAGAATTCTTGGTAACTCTGAAACAAACAAAGGACTAGATTTCTCTACGAAAGATGAGTATCTGTATGTCTCAAGTATTACAAATGTAATCACTGAAGGACAAAGAGAAGTATTCACTCTAAACCTAGTTTCTAAAGAAGCACTCGTCAATGAAACGACCAGAGTTTATGAGAAGTTTCCTTCAGGGTCACGCATTGATGCATCAGTAGAGAAGATTATCAAGGATAAGTTAAATACACCAAAACCTGTTGAGGTTGATGTTGCATCAAACAAGTATGGTTTCATTGGTAATTTGAGGAAACCATTCACAGTATTAGTCTGGTTGGCGTCTAAGGCAGTATCAGAAGATGGAAAGTCTGCTGGTTTCTTCTTCTATCAGACGCAGGATGGTTTTAAGTTTAAGTCTGTTGATAATTTAATCTCTCAGGCACCATTTCCTCAGACTTATGTGTATTCTGAAGTCAATCAGTCATCAAATGTACAAAACAATGACTTCAAGATTTTAAAGTATAATATCCAGAAAAATCAAAACTTGCTGGAGAAGTTGAGACTTGGTGCTTACTCTAGTTACTTGGCAACTTTTAATCCTCTGAATGGTAGATTTACGCCGAGTACTGTTGGACCATATGGACCAGACAAATATACTATGAAAAATCTTGGACAAGACCAAGAAGCACCTGATATCAGAGCAAAATCAAATGAAAGGATTGTTGATATCCCAAGTAGAATTATGACACAAGTGCTTGATGTTGGTACTATGGAAAAAGGAGTTGGCACAGAGGGAAATGCAAATCCTTTCGAGAACTTGAGACAATCTGTCGTAAGATATAATCTTCTCTTCAATCAGACTTTGGATATGACTATACCACTTAATACAAATCTGAAGGCTGGTGATATTATTCGTTGTGAGTTTCCTAAGATTACTGTTGAGAAGAGTAAGGAAATTGACTCTGATAAGAGTGGTCTATATATGATTAAGGAACTATGTCATCATTTTGATACTGAGATGTCTATAACTTCAATGAAGTTGGTTAGAGATACATTTGGCGTATACGGTACTAATAACAAGTAATGGAAGAATCTTTACTTAAGACTAATTTTATTGGAAGAGACGGATTTGTCTGGTGGGTTGGACAAATTGCAAAGGAAGAATCTTGGGCAGAGCAAGCATCTGGCGGAGGTTGGGGTGTAAGATATAAAGTCCGCATTATGGGTTATCACCCAACAACTGAGGCTGAGTTGAAGGATGAGGACCTGCCATGGGCACAAGTCATGCTCAACAATGGCACAGGATCTGCCAATGTATTCAAGACAGTAAAGTATAATCAAGGTGATGTTGTAATCGGCTTCTTCCTTGACGGGGACAATGCACAACTCCCAGTAATCATGGGAGCATTTGGTAATTCGGTATATTCTCTAAAAGATGAAGAGGTTGGACCATTTAAGTCCTTCAGTGGTTATACTGACACAATGAAGAAACCTTCAAAGTCAGTTTTGAAGGCATCGGAATCTGGAGACCAAAATAAAGAATCTCAAGCGTCACCAAGAAACCTACCAGCACAGAAAGCAAAGAAGGTAGACCCAGAAAATCCAGCAACATACACAAGCACTGATGGATTTGTTATTGATTTGCCTTGTGATGACGACGAGAAAGATACTAGTGGTGTCAAGAAAGTCATCAACAAAGTAAAAACTGTTATTGAAGAGTTTGTTGATTGGATACAAAGGCAGAAAGCAAAGTTTGATGAGAAGATTGAATATTATAGGGACTGGATTAAACAGGAGATTGATAAAAGGGCAGACCAGTTAGCAAATCTACTTTCTGGTTTGATTTCTGGTATGATAAATGGTGCCATGGAGAAGTTAATACCAATCTTGAGTAAAGGATTGGACATGCTTTTCAATTCTGTGTTTGCTAAGGTATTAGCAGCAACTGGAAATGCTATTGTTGCATATGCTGCTGGCACTGCTGCACAGACTGCAATGATTGGTCCTGTCAAGGCAATGCAGCAAATTGTAGAGTGTATTGTTAATCAGGTCGTTGGAAAGATACTTCAACCAATCAAAGACATTTTGAAGTCCGTTGCTGATAATGTTTTAAACTTTGCTGATTGTATTGCTGACCAGACAGTTGGAGCAATGATTAATGGCATCATATCATTTGTAACTGAAGGTATTCTTCCTGCTCTGAATGGTATCTCAAAAATCCTTCAATTCTTTGAAGATTTCAGCTTTGATAATCTAATAAGAAATGGCATTGATGCTCTGCTTGGTTTGGTAGGTCTTCGTAGTTGTGCCAAACCACCACAGAAAGATAAGTATGGTGCATGTAAGTATAAACTTGGTTGTGGTCCAGTCAAGCAGGATATGCCAGACCTTGATGGTATCCTTAATAACGCAAACGTTGCAAATGCAGCATCTATTGCCGCCAATGTATCAGGTTTCCCACTAGATGGTGTTCAAGATATCGTTGGTGCATATAATGTATTCAGCAAAACTATCAGTGACCCAGCATCAGAGTTTCTTGGTGATGTTGACTCCTGCTTCGGTGGTATTCCAACTCTTTGTGGTCCACCAAAGATTAATATCTTCGGTGGTGGAGGAGAAGGTGGAGCAGCTTCTGCAATCATGGGACTTGGAATTGGTGAAGGATCCAGTAGAACTGGTAGCGTAATCAGTGTCCAAGTAACAAACCCAGGAAATGGATATACTTTCCCACCATTCGTTGAAGTTGTTGATAATTGCAATCAAGGATATGGATGTGTTGCCAGAGCAACTATCAAAGATGGGCAGATTGATACAATCTATGTCGTGTCGGAGGGTGAAAACTATCCGATGGATGAAGAAATCCCATATGTAGTTGACAATGTTTCCATTATCAATCCTGGTAATGGATATGAAGAAGATGATATTGTTACGGACAATCTTGGAAATCAATATAAGGCAGACATTTATCTTGGGTCTATCATTAAGGTCACTCCAATAAATAGCAAAGATATAACTGATATTCCTGTAATCTCAGTTAAAACTGCAACAGGATCTGGTGCATTATTATCAGCAAATCTTGGACCAAGAAAAGACTTCCAAGGTGAAGTACAACAAGTCATTGATTGTGTAACCTAATGGCAGAAAGACCAAATCAAAATTGGAATAATAGACAAGTAGAATCACTTGGTGCCAATTTTAGGCGTGACACCAATAATCCAACTATGGGTTGTGGTGGTGCTGATGTCTATAGGTTTTATGGTGTAACCGATGATGATAAGAAATCTTCTATTGGTCTAGACCAGTCAGGTAAATTAAAAGTAAACAGCGATGTCTCTATTGAGATAGTTGCTGGAGAAGAAGGTCAAGACAAAGGTGAAGATATTTTAGTTCATAGTAGACGTGGTAATGTTAGTATCACTGCAAACAGAAATGGCACTATTAAAATATCAGGTGCCCATATTATCATGAAGTCTGATGGGGATTTGACTTTAGAAGCATCAAATGAGATGAATTTGAATGCATCAAAAATAAACTTAAATCCAAAAGTTGGTGCCGAAATTCAAGGATTGACTGGAAATCTTGTGCCACCAGAGAAACAACTTCTCATGAGAGTGTTTAGTGGTATTACCATTGGTGGTGTTGGTGTTGATTTGTTATTAGGTGCTCTTGGATACAATAGAGGGTAGTTAAATGGCAGTAACAGTAAACAGTCAAGAGAATTGGTTTAACGAGGACGCCAGGTTCTATAAGAATATAAAAGTTAATGGTAAGATAACAGCAACTGATACTGTACCTGGCATCAATGCAATATCTGAAGGTATCTTAGCAACCAGTAAGAATAGAATTTTTGTATCTATTGGTGGTGACGATACGAATGGTGGTCTTAGTGCTGATGACCCAGTTAGGACTATCAATAAAGCGGCTGAGATTGCTAGAACTAAGTTTGCTGCGACGGACAAGAAGACTATCTATGTTTCTTCTGGAGAATACACAGAGCAAATTCCAATTATCCTTCCAAGATTTTGTGCAGTCGTAGGAGATAGTTTAAGAACCGTCATCATTAGACCTGGGGTTGCGAATGTAGACTACTTCAAGGTCAATGAAGGTGCAATGTTGATGAACCTTGTCTTCAAAGACAATGAAGTAGGAGATTATACCTTCAGATATGGTGTCGTCTTTGATGACACAAACGGAAAACTAGTTCTTAATCAGTCACCATACATCCTAAACTGCTCTGTTATTTCTACTAGAGGACGTGGTAAGAATGCATACTCTCTTGTTACTGATGTATGGACAAAGGGTGCAAGTCAAGAACCAAGAGGTTGTCTTGCCTACGTTGATGGAAATGCTGTAGACTCAATCTCTAGTGGAGATACGACTGGTGGAAACCTTGAGTCAATGGTTTTCGCATTGCTGTCTATCATTACTCCTGGTATTGGTATTCATATTGACAACTCTGCCTATGCACAGATTGTTAACGTCTTTGGTATCTTCAACACTGACCATATTCTTGCTGAGAATGGTGGATATGCATCAGTCACAAACTCTGCAACCAACTTTGGTATCAATGCACTGAGAGCAGTAGGATTTTCCTCAATACCTAAAACATATTCTCAGGATGTTGGTATTGTCACATTCTCCTGTGCTAGTGCTGTTGGTGTAGGAAGTACTAATTTCATTACGATTGCTGGTGCAGCATCTTCAATCCCAGCATCACAATCTATTGTTAGTATCGTTGATGATGGTAATGGTGATGGTCTTGCTAAACCAAAAGTTAATAATCTTCTGAAGTTTGGTTATGGAGATGGTGAAACTGAATTCACCCACTCCAGCACAGAGTTCCAAATTAGAAAGGTATCTGATAAGAAAACGATTAGTTATGATGGAGATACTAGGGTAGCATATGATGTTGCTATATCACCACGACTAGATCAGCATTTCAATGCAACTTATGACCAATATTCAGATTTTACAGATTTAAGTGTAAGACAATCTAGACCATCTGTTGTCAACTCATCTTCTCACACTTGGGAGTATGCTGGTGCTGGCACAGATTATGATGCTTTACCTAAGAATGGTGGCACTACCAGAGAAGCAAACGAGCAGGTAGAAGAAAACTTTGGTCAGGTTTATACTTCAGGTACTAATGAGGTCGGTGACTTTAAGGTAGGTAAGTTTGTTGTCCTTAGAAACACAACAGGTGAAGTAGAATTTATTACACCACTACCTATTGCTCAGATTGATAGGATTACATTCACGTCTGGTAATACAAACCTTACAATCACTGGTGTAGATGATGATACTGACTT
>Ga0255768_10004762_pt1 | contig 13208 bp, 14 predicted proteins | sample 071ome_33_FD_179983 | JGI IMG/M metagenome (GOLD analysis project Ga0255768, IMG submission 179983) | Coastal salt marsh microbial communities from the Groves Creek Marsh, Skidaway Island, Georgia - 071412AT metaG (version 2) | ecosystem: Environmental > Aquatic > Marine > Intertidal zone >...
CTGCCTTGACTCTGCGACCATGGGTGTATTCAGCACCCGATTGCTTGGAGTCACCAGACACCATCTTACCACCCTGGGAGCGGGAGTCAGCATACTCTTTGTCAGACTGACCATGCTTGCCCTTGTAGACTTCCTCAATGGAGTCTTCCTTGACACAGTTGTTGACTTCTTTGCCACCCTTCATCTTGGTGCCACGCTTCACATAACCCTTCCAGCATTTTGTGAAACCGTTGTCATCAACACCATCCATCTTCTTCTCAATCATCATCTGATGGAGATCTTCGATGTCGATGCCAACCACATCCTCACGTTGGAGGTTGAGACCGATGTCCTCAGGTGCCTTGGCACTCTTAGCGCCATCCTTAGAAACGATCTGGTAGCGACCATCTGCCTTTCTCCCAGTAATCAGGAAGGTGCCACTACCAGTCTTAACTACTCTGCCGATATTTCTGTCGTCACGAGCAGCTGCCTTCTTCTGGGCAATCATATCTCGCTCAACAGGGAAACCTGCATACCCCTCAACGATGGGATCATGATTGTCGAAGACTTCAATTACCTTAGCAGCGCCTTCTCTCAGGTGCTTGCTGGGCAGTTGATCCTCCAGACCATGTTCTATAGCATCTAGGATTCTACTTTGCTCATAGAAGTTATACTTCATGAGCGAGGCGGCAACCTTAATTTCTAACGTCATCGTTACTACTGGGATAGTTTAACTATTTATTACTTGATGGATTTTTGATTCTTACGGAACTCAGAAAACTTCTTGGTCGATTGACCAGGAGTCATATCTTGCACCGCAATTCTATATTTATCAGTGCCAACTTTCCACTCATTACCACTACCATCATCGGCAGAATGATTGGACTGGTCGTTGGTTTCTGTTACATCCTTCAACCATGCACGAAACTCATCACCATACTGCTCTTCCTTAAAGATAATGTAGTTAGGACCACGATAAACAACAGGACCACGAAGACCTGTGTTGTCATGCTCTACTATAGCACCAACCTTAAAGATGTGGTCAAGCATGTAGTGATCACGGAAGGCAGCAAAGTCTAGTTTAGGAGCATACTCCCAGACAGATTCATGGACAGACTCCTTCTTCTTACCCTTCTTGTCGGGTTTTGGGGGAGGAGTCATGCCTGTTAACACGTCCTGCATCAGTGCAGCACTGTGCTTCCTGCTCATCCCTTTGGGCATTCCTGCGTGGAAGGAGTCGTGGTCCCCTGCTTGTGCGTGGGCTCGCATTTTACTGGCAGAGAGATTCTCAATAGGGTCATCGCTATCATCAGCGCGAGCACCTGCAGACTTAATGTTAATCGACTTGAAGTCATAGTGGACACCATTATATTTTTGAGTGAGTTTCTCAAACTCTTTCACTCTATCATCACCCACAACCATTGTGACATGTTGATGTCCTTCGTCATGAAGGTCACGAAGCACATCAAAGATATTACGGTGTGCCTCAGAGTTTTGAATTGCTTTGTCATGCTGGGGGAAGAGTTTCCTCATGTGCCCCACCTTCTGATCAGCAGTCAGGGGATTCTTTTTGTGGTCTTGGCTTCTGCTGGGATAGATTCTGTAGTTACCTGAGTCGCCAGCATGAGCTTTAACAGCGTCCAGTAACTTGCCATGACCAGCATGGGGAGGATTAAACCTACCAAATGTAATAGCGATATGAGGATCTACAGGTTGATTGCTTTTAGCACCACTCTTTCCCTTGGAAGAAGTGGATGGTTTTTTGGTTGCAGATTGTGCTGCTTCCCTGATGAATTCAATAAATCTCATTTGCCCCAGTCTTTCGCTACTGTGAAGTTTGCTCGTGAAAACTCTAGTCTATCAACAAGTTTGAGTGCTGCACCGTCTTGAATAGCCACAAATCCTTCTGGACTCGTAACCTTGTATCCATTCTCGTCTTCCAAGAATGTCCCGACACCCTCAATTTTATTCAACTTATTTATGATCTGAATCTTTGCCTGAATCAAATTCATAAATCCGCTGAGTGCGGAATACATTACAGTTGCATTAGTATTTAGGTATTTGATGCATTCATCCTTCTTATCAGTCCAGTCTTTCTGTGCTTTAGGAGTTTTCTTCTTAGCAATCTCAGCGTTATATCGCTGGGTTACAAAGTTTGTGAAGTCCTGACCCATCGCTCTGCTGCTACTGGGGAGTTTACCCGACTTAACAACTTGGTTGAAGTAGATCTTGAATAGTGCAGGGGTAGAGACAGTGCCCTTCTCGTTAGAAACCTTATCCAGGAATGCTTTACCCCTGTTGAGGTTGCTCTCTGCTGTGTTGATTGTGTTGTTGATCTTATTCAACTCAGTAGATGTCAGGTTTGCTTTGCCGTTGACATTCTGGAAGGTGGAAGAGAAGACTGCGATCTTCTTATTGCCCTGCAGTTTGCTCACGTCAACACCAAACCCAGCAGACATACTCTCAATGCTGCTACCTCGGTAGTAGGTGTGGAAAACAATTCCCAGGTCAGCACTACCAACACGCTCACCCATCTTAGTTGCTGCCTCTACACAGTATGTGATGGTGTTAGGTTTGAATTTGTAGCATCGCTTGCCACCCATCGTGGTCAGGGGAGGTGTCTCTGTGAATAGCAAGTCACCCTGCAACACACCATCAATAGGAAGAGTGCTAAGCATCTTCAAACACATCTTCAGTTTGTCTCGGATGGGATGGTTACCATAGAAGGTGTCGATGTCAGCATTGCTATAGCAAACCTTAGGGTCATTCTTAGCAAACACTGACTTAGTGCCTACAAAGAATAGATCCAACTCAGGGTCGGTGCCGCAGATAATAGCAGGAGCACCATCCCATTTCGTCGTCACCTTAACGTTACTACCACCCTTACCCGTGGTCAGCATGTCACGAAGTGACTTCAGAAATCGAATTGCATTCGTAGCACCAGCAGATCCATTGTTGATGATGTCATCTTCAAGGTGCTCAAGGTGTGTATTCTTTGCCATTACGGTTGGATTCCTACTCGATCGTTTACTGGTGATGATTTGTAAGACTTTGCTCTCAGTTTGAATCTGTCTGTGCTTCTAAGTTGATTGTATGCCTTATTCTCCATCCTGAATTCTGGCATACCATTTCCACCCAGTTTGAATTTGTAGTAGGTAACCTTATTCATAAGGTAATCTACTACGATCTCCCTGTATTGAAGGATCCCATCGTCGGAAAACTTCTGGATGGCGAGTTGCATAATCAGCGAGACCTGATTGTATTTTGCGTTTCTCTTTCCTGACCCACCCAGGCGAGCATCAGTAAACTGACTCTGCTGGTTGAATTGTGGGTAGTAGGTCGCTGCCATGTCTGACCACACAGAAGAGTATTGCTCCATGTGTGCCTCTGTCATAGTGGTGGGTGATGGGTCTGCTGGTATCGCTTGAAGTATATTATCAGGAAACCTGCTGGTGAGGTTGGACTGCTGTGCCAGTAGTCGAATTGCCTTGTAGGTGGACTCTGCCACACTATCAGGTTTATTGCCCAGTGTCCTCAAAACCTTGGCTTCAATTTTCTTTTCGTATTCCACCATGAAGGGATCCCTCACATTGGCGTCCATAAAGTTAACGAGGTCTTGAGGTTTGATCACGTTGGTTGTATTGGACAGCACCTTAACCGAGAAAGGATACTCTCTATTAGCACCATCTTTCAGCTTGAAGTCAATCAGTGGCTCATTACCTGCCTGGGGAATGAAGACACTAGCATTACCCTTGTTTAGATCAGTGAATCCAAGTCGTTGCAACTGACTCGCACCACGCTCAAGCACACAAATAGGTGCCATCATCTCACTAAAATCTTTCTGAATATCCTTAATCACTGCGTCATAAGCAGAGTCGGTGAGGTTTCTGTATGCAGTTACCAAGTCCGCCCTATCACCAGCAGAATGTGAATCGCAATACTCAACCAACTCAACTAAGAAAGTCTTGACCACCGTTGGCAACTCAACCCTAACTTCGATTGCTGTCTTAAGAGCTTCCAGATATGCAGGGTATGGTATCCATCTATCCAATGGAAACCCAAGAAATTTCTGAGGTTTCATATCGAATGTCTGTCCACCAGCACGAGTCTGTGGTTTCTTCAGTGCTGTGACACGCACCCATCCTTCATGAGGATCTCCACAAGATGTTTCACACCAAACAACCTCCAGGAATGTCACTGGAGTGGGTGCATCTACTGGTTTGATATGGACAACTGAATTTTTAGGAATAGTTTTTATCTTTCTACTCCCTCTATTGTCAGCCCACAGAGGGGTGTTTATCTTGACCTCAGTCTCCACACCAGCTCGAAAAACAGAAACGTATCTGTCCCATACTTCTTCTAGTTTTCTTCCTGCCATAAAAAAAGAGGGTGCTACCCTCTTATTTATTATTCAGGGGTGAATCGACTCTTGCGGTAATGCTCCCAGAGATTACCACTTTCCATAAGTTCCATGGAAACTTCAGGATACCACTCATCCAGTTCCCGACGAGTGGTGGGCATTTGATTCAGCACTTGTTCCAAACGTCCCTTTCCAAAGACTCGAATGATCTCTGCAAACAACTCCGATTGAGTCTCTTTCTGTTGATCGATATCTGTTATGAGGTGGCGAACAAGCGTGTTGCGGGCATAAGATTCTGACATATTGTCAACCATCATGCGGGCATACTCTTCCACAAACCAAGACCACTGGTCTTGACTAAAATCACCCCATTCAGAAGGATTATCTGGATGTGATTGAAACTTGGTATCCATATAAAACATATTTGACATAATCAGGGTGCTTGCGAAGGGACAAATGGGTCGCGTGATCGATTCTTGATCACGATGAAGGCATCCTTGTTATACTTGCGGGTGCCCTTAGTAGGTGCCCACTTGCTACCATCACCTTCAATACCATAGACAGAAGTGCCACCGATCTCAACATGGATGTCATCATTACGAACATCCCATCCTAAAGCAGCAACTGCTTCAATGAGGGTATCTTCAGTATAGCGCATCAGAGATCACCTTGCTTACGGTTTTCGGAGTAGTATTCACTAAACTTCTCACCAGGATAACGAGCGGCAAGTTTGAGGACATTGATATAGATCACCTCATCAAGTCGGACACCCAGGGAGATAGCAGCATTCATAGCATACCACATCACATCACCCAACTCACGAATCAAATGCTCCTCGGTTGCTGCTTCCCAGGGCTTACCCTGAAACTTCAATTTCTTGACGATCTCCATAAACTCACCTGCCTCAGCAACAAGACCAGATGCTGCAGTGTCGAGACGCTCAATGTCACAACCTGCCTGCTTCAACTCTTTATAGCGAAGCAGCAGTGCTTCAAAGTCCTTACTAGGACCACTGGTAGTCTTGTCAACGAATGCCTGATACTTATCAAAGTCAATCTTTAGCGGACCCGCCTTGACCTGCTCTTCAGCCTCCTTCTCTGCGTTTGCCTTTTTATCCTTGATCTTTTGCTTGGTGCGATAAGCAGAGTTGAAACGATTGTCATTAAGAATATCGTCGGCATTCTGTGGAGCATCGGCAGCCATCTTCTTTGCAGCCTCTGCCATGTCCTCTTTAGTATCTTGAGCACGATTGTGCAACTCCTCTGCTGCCTTTTGTGCGTCTTCACCACCGCCAAATTCACCAGCAGCGAATCCCTTGTTTACATTTTCCATAATTAAACTTTCAGTTGAGAGAATTTATTTCTAGTTGACTCGGCTTTAGAGAAAGCAAAGCGGTTGACTTCAGTCTCCTCCTCTTGATTGGAATCAATGATGTCCAACTGAGCAGACTGCTCACAATCATACAGTCTCATCTTTGCTCTGTCAATGCCAAGGATGAATCGTTTGTTGACTGTGGGATCGTTGTATCTATTCTTGAGTTGTTTGACCATGATTTGATTCATGGACTCTAGGTCTTCTGTTGAAATAAGTGCAAACATAAGGTCAGCAGTTGCAGGAAGACCGAAAGACTCGCTAGTATCAGTAAGCTCCACGTCACTGTTGCCGTAACCGCTGCGAGTGGTTTGCGTAGCGGACACGATCGGGACGTTGAATTCACCTGCAAGTCCTCTGAGCTCTTCAGCGATTGCTTTGACATAGGTATAGGAGTTAACGATGTTACCTTTGTAACGATTAGATGCACAGATGTTGAGATAGTCAACGAAGATGATATCGGGATGGAATCCTTTCTTCAAAGACAACTCATTCAACAGACTTCTGAAGTGTCCGACGTGAGCAGAGGCAGTCGGATACTCTTTAATCACCAGTTGACCATGAGTCTTCTGAGCAAGGGTATTCACCTTGGTCAAATATTTCTGCTTGCTCAGGTCAGTTAGTTGCTGGATATTTACATCGAGAAGATTCGCGTCAATACGCTCTGCAATCTTTTCTTCTGCCATCTCAAGAGTGATATACAATACGTTGCGTCCCCCGAGCATTGTGGCAGAAGCCATGTGACACATAAACAAAGATTTACCGACACCTGTACCAGCAAGAGCGATATTAAGAGTTTTATTAGAAAGACCACCCTTCGTAATCTTATTGAAAAACTCCAGGTCAAAAGGAATCTTCTCTTCCTTACGGTGGTAAAACTCATAACGTGCCTCAGCTTCGTCGATGTAATCGTGACCAACCGAGTCATCAAAGCAGACTGCAAGTGCATCCTGCATAATGGAAGGAATGGCACCTTGATCACGAGTCTTGTCTTGACCATCAGCAATCCTGACAGACTCCATGAGAGCGAGGTAGATCGCTCTCTCCTGGCACCACTTCTCGGTTGTATCAATCAACCATTCATCATTGTATTCAGTTTTATCTAGGGACTGCAGAATCTGCAGCACCTGCTTGACCAACTCTTCACTAATGTCTTTCTTTGCCTCAACCTCTAATGCGATAGCGTTGGGCTCAGGAAGATTATCATACTCATCGATGAATGACTTCACCTCACGGAAGATAACCTGATGAGACATCTGGTCGAAGTATTCGTCTTTAATGAAGGGGATGACCTTCCTGCAGTAACTATCATCAAAGATAAGTTTACTGACTACAATCTCTTCGATACCAGGCATAGGGTTATTGATAGTGGAGGTAGGTGCCAATAATATACTTGTCATTGCTGACAGGTGGGAGTCCTGCGTGAGGATACTGCCATGTGGGTGGGAATAAAAGCACGCTTCCTCTCTTTGGTTTCACCTTGTAGTCTATCAGAGGAAAGGAAGTTTCGCCACCCTCTTCTACATCATTTAGATAGAAGAAGAGGACAAGAAAACGTCGTGCAGAATCATGATCACCGACATCGATGTGGACATCAAATCGATCTTCACTCTCTACAGAGTATTTCTTCATACGAATCTGCTCTAAAGCATTCTTCGCTGGCCAAAAAGGACTGGTCCCTACATCAGCACTATACTTTTCAGTTGCATTCTGGATAGCAGCGATCAACTGATTGTGAATGATGCCCCAATTAGCAGGACCACCACCCTCAGCGAGAGCAGTGACATTCAGTTGAGTAAACTGAGGACTCTTATCCCTGTCCCATCTGTCATGATACGCCTCGGATTCTTCATACTCCTTGATGATATTCTTACAAAGGTTATCATCAAGGATACCGTCGTATACTTTGATAAAGTCTTTAAGATTCTCCATAACCAAATTCCTTTTGGGCACATTCGTCGAGGGCTTGCATCACTTCGGGGGTGAAGTATTTTTCGGGATCCTTGTAAACAGCAGAAGGATAAACAGAAGATTCACCAAACTTGACGCGATTACCGACCCGCTGGAAGACTCCGTATTTCTCACCCAATTCCAGTAGTCCGTAATAGCGGTCCAGTCCACGGTCGTCGTAATAAAGACGAGTTTCAACTTCGGAATTCTCCTTTGTCAAACGAGACTTTGCTGCTTTCGCTTTGATGATATTGCCGATGACTTCTTTACCATCTTTCTCCTTCTTCTTTGACAGGTAGATAATAGTTGATGCTGCATACTTGAGACCACTACCACCACCCATCTCCTTTGTGGGGACATAAGCACCGACCACATCATAGGTGTGATTGGTGACAATCAAAGGGATGTTTGCTTTACCAAGTTTCAAGGTGAGGACTCGGAAAGCACCTTTGGTTACTTGAGCACGAGTCATATCTCGTGTCTCCTTACCTTCTTCAGTGTCTTGGATCTCCTTAGAAGTTGACAGCATTCCGAGAGAGTCAAGGACAAACATCAAAGGTTTACGATCCTTCGCGTCCTGACTAAGATATTTATCAGCGACCTTGATCGCCTGTGTGCGAAACTCTTGGATCGTTGACACAGGCATAATGACCATACGCTTGGCGTCGATACCACGACCTGTGATCATCTCTCTAGAAATGGCAGACTCGCTTTCAAAATAAATGACTCCAGCATCAGGATCAGTGTCAAGGAAATGACGAACGATACTAAGAGCATAAAAAGTTTTGCCAGTGCTGCTCTCTCCTGCAAGAGCGGTGATCTTGTTTGAAGGCAGACCTCCAAAAATACTACCACTAAGGACGGCATTAAAGATATAGCTGCCAGTATCAATATAAGATTCAATGTCGCCAGCAGCAACCCCGTCAGCAGCAATGCCTGCGTAGTCATTTCCTATCTCTTTTACAATGTCAGCAAAGAAACTGCTTGTCATACTCCTCCTATCTAAACATGAATTCTAGTGTAGCACGTTTCCTGGCAGACCACCCGATCTGATCTAAGACCACACTCAGGGGATCCAGGAATGCTTTCTGAAACTGTGTATCATAATCAATATCTTGCTCAAGTCCAAATTCAGTAGGCAGTCCTCGGAAGAATGAAATGACATTTTGGAATGTGCCATTCTTACCAGCGGTGCCAAGTTTATTAGGAGTCCTTAGAAAGATATACTTGATCTTCTCACCCTCTTGGATGAGAGGATACTTGTGTGTGAGTTTCTTCTTCTTAATCTGCTGATTGTATAGCAGAGCACCCCTAACATGGATGGGACAATGTGGTCCATATAGCATATCAGGGTGGTGGTAGTTGCCAATGTTGTTGCAACTACGAGGGAAGGAGACCTCATCTAGTGGCAGTTGCTTAAACTTCCTCTCGAAGTCAGCAACATACCGCTGTAGGTCCTTCTCGGTGCCATTCATGATGAGTTTCAGAGCATCACGAAGAGCAGTCCGACAGGATGAAGGTGTGGAGGATTTGATTGCCTCAATACCCATGATCTTAAGTTTGGGCTCATGGTATTGGACACCCTCACTATTCCAAACGTTGAGGATGTAACGCTTCTTCTTGGTCCAGATGCCACGATTAGCGATGTTTTCTCGCTTCATAAACATCTTGTTTTCATATGCATTCACATATGATGCGAGGTCCTCGTAGCATCGCTCGATGAATGGCTCGATCTGCTTCTGACAAGCAACATCGAGGAAGCGGACAATCCTCTCTGTAGGAACATCTGGTGCATCAAATACAGAGCGGACAAGTAGATCAAGACAGATATAGATGCTGTCAGTATCACTGGCAATAACATAGTCTTTTCCTTCAGTTTTGAGTAGTTTGTTTAGGTATTCGTTTACCTTGTTTTCGATCCAACGAATCGAGACTTGACCCGAGAGAGTAATCGCCTCAGCATTTGCCAAGTTGTAGTATCGGAAGTATTGGTTTCCGATGGCACCATAGGCAGAGTTGAGTTGGATCTTCCTTGCCATCTGGATGTTGTTGAATTTGCTAATGCTTTTTTGTAGTGCCAAGGTCTCTGCAGGTGTTTTGGCATCCTCAAGACTTTGCTTAGCGGCAAGCATTCGCTTCTTGTAAATGGTCCTTTCATCGTAGATTGTCTGCATCATTTTGGGGAGAAACCCCTGAAAGTCTTTGCGATACTGAGCACCATTGGCGCATACAGCATACTCGCTATCTGCATGGAAGTTACCTGAAAGGATCTTCTCAACAGACACACCCTTGGAATACCTCTCATCAACCAGAGTCTCTGGTGAGATATTGTATTGCATGATTAGGTGAGGATATAGGGAGTTGAGGTCAAACGAGACCACCCAGTCATATGATCCAGGAATAGGCTCCTTCACATATGCCCCAGCATACTTATCATCCTTCTTCGATGTCTGTTTTGGGGGCACTACAATGTCGTTTTTGCTGAGGTTGTTGTAGATGAGGGTGTCCCACATCTTCACCTGGGAGAATACGTCATCCACATTCACCTTGGCGTCGTATGCCATGGTGACTGCCAACTCAATGAGTTTCATCTTGTCTTCCAACTGGTCAACAAGATTCACGTCATGGATGTTGTATTCAACAAACCGCTGCCAATCAGAGGTGTAGAAGTCCTTGAAGTTTTCATACTCACTGTGATCCAACTTCTTCTCGCCCAACTCCACATGGGAGATATGGTCAAGACTGTAGGACTCCTGGGCGCTGTAGGTAAACTTCTTATAGAGATCAAGGTAGTCCAGGATACAGACTCCCAAGATTTCATACACAAGATTCTTGCGACCCTGCACCTCAACCTCTCGATCTCGGACAGAATTCCAGGGCGACAAAGACTTCTTCCACTTCTCACCTAGGACCCTCTCGATACGCCGACAGATGTATGGCATATCATAGAAGTTATTATTCCATCCAGTAATGATGTCTGGGGTATTACCCACCCACCAGTTGTGGAAGTCCGTCAGCATCTCATGCTCAGTCCAGAAGACTCGATACTCGATATCAGAAGGGGGAGTAAACTCCCGTGTGCCCCAAGTAATAGTCTTTTTGGTGATCACATCCTTGATGGTGATGCAAAGCATCTCCTCTTGGCAAGATGCAACATCGGGGAATCCATTCTCACAAGCAACCTCAATATCGATCGTGTAGATCTTCATGAGATTCATGTCGTAATCGATCTCACCAGGATACTTCTGTCCAATATGTTGGAAGACAAAGCGATCATACCCGTGGACTTCCATGCCATCAACATTCTCATACTGTTGCATGAATTCACGGGCTTCTCGGATGCCGTCAAACTGCTTAATGTGAGCATACCTCCCATCAAGAGTCTTGTATTTGGACTTCTTAGTCTGGTTGAGTGGCACCAGGAAGAGACATGGTTTAGTCTTCTCTCGGTATTGCACGGGCTTCCCATTCTGATAACCACGCACTAGGGCATTGTCACCAAGAATATGGACGCTCGTATAAAAATCACTCATTCGACACTGACGGTTTCTTGATAGACTCTAGCACAGTCAGATACTCCTTGGCAACAGCAGGTGAAGGATCGATGATAGTCATAACATCACTAGATGTCAGGAAAACATCTCTCTGCAATGTGTGTTTTGGATAAGCCTCGATACCGTTTTCGGTGACGGTGCAACAGTCTTGCAGGAGGAGCGAAGGCTCCTCGTCCAATTCGACCACATCAGCCAACAAGTAGGTCTGAGGGTGGTGTTTCAGAATAATCAATTTCGGTAGCATCGGTACGTGCCTCGGCGGTTGTCGTTTGTGTTGCTTGCTGATATCGTTTCAGGACTTCAATATGTGGATCAGCGATACTCACCACAGCAGGGAGAGAAATAAAGTTTGATCCGATTGTGAGTGGGAAGTATGGAAAGAATCTCATGCGAATATTATTCAACTGAGGTTGCTCGGTTGGCATCGGAGCATCCATATCTTCAACTAAGAAGTCTTGCTCATCAGTTTCTAGTGTGATCGAGTATGCCTCAATAAACTCGTATGCAATGACACGAGAATCCTCACCATCACCAGTCCTGACCTCTTTGATATCAGCGATTACGTCCTCGCCGTTTGCCATTCTTGCGATTTTTACGGTCATAATCTTTGTCCATTAGTTGATCATAAGTATACTTCACCATATCGGTGAATGCCTTTCTTGCTGAAAGGTTTTTCTCTTCAGCAAGAATGTGGACATACTGCATAAACATATCCATCTCTTCAGGTGGAATGTCTAGAGTAACTGTCTCGCTTTTCTCTGTGTATGGGGGACACAGATTTACATACATGTTCATAATTTTCTCCAAACAAAAAGAGACCCAGGGGGTCTCTTCAGTTGCATACTATATATTAGTTTCGGTTGACTATCCTATCACAGGTATTCATGTTTTTTCTACAGAATCCCCTCACATAACTGTCAACGTCCACCTCCATGGTGTAATGAGCGTGGAGGTGGAGACCTTGAATTAGGCACAGGAAACCCACCACCAACAAGTTAAACTGTGTCAGTGGGTGACTCAGTATCTTCAGTATCGATTTCATAAACTTTGAGTTTCTGGTGATCAGGAATGATCTTTCGTAACTCTATCACAAGCATACCATTTTTGAAAGTCACTGTGCCCAATTCAACATCATCACTCAGGTTGAAACCTCTAGCGAAGGTCCGAGTTGCAACCCCACGGTGCAGATACTCTTCTTCTCCCTTTGCCTTCGCTGCCTTGGATCTGACCAGGAGGACGTTGCTCTCTGTGCTTACCTCAATTTCATCCTTACCCCAGCCAGCAAGTGCCATTTCGATCCTCCACTTGACCTCAGATTCTTTCACGAGGTTGTAAGGGGGATACGCTTCGTTGACTGATCCCATTCCATAGGAATGCAGTCGGTAAAAAATATCATCCAGTCCGACGCTATATCTTTCAACAGCATCCACAATAGCACCCATATCCTTGGTGCTAAACTTACGCAGTCCAGTCATTTTTATGCTCCTAATTAAAGCGAGTTTAGATTGTGTGGTCCCCGAAGGCAACCACCATTATTTAGAGATAAAAGGTCAAACTTTAATAGTGGAAAACCGTATTAAAAGTTTCGGTTACCCCCAAATGGGAGCAATGCATAAATAGCTGAAGACCTAACTAGAGGATGAAATGAAAAGACTTCTACCTCTCATAATGATTTTGATGGCAACACCAGCATATGCGGGTGGTCTTGTTACTAAACATGCTTCTAGCGTCCAACTGACTGTTGATGCTGCTAGATCTACTGCCGTAAGAATCGGTGGGAGTTATTCTGCTTCTGGTTCTAACATCTCGGTCACCACAATGGGTGGTGCTACTTCTGGTGCTGGCACATATACAGTCAACACTGCTGGTAATGACTGGTCGTTGACTGAAACATACAACGCAGCAGATAGTGTTCCTGCATCTGCTGTTAGCACAGGTGATGTTCCTAACTTCGGTAACCTTACCTCTTATGCTGCTGGTTCTGCTAGCACTCT
>Ga0255768_10004807_pt1 | contig 13140 bp, 17 predicted proteins | sample 071ome_33_FD_179983 | JGI IMG/M metagenome (GOLD analysis project Ga0255768, IMG submission 179983) | Coastal salt marsh microbial communities from the Groves Creek Marsh, Skidaway Island, Georgia - 071412AT metaG (version 2) | ecosystem: Environmental > Aquatic > Marine > Intertidal zone >...
TGCTTGTGCCATAAATCATTACCATTTGCTGGAATGTCTATTGCTACGCTTGGAATAATTGCATCTGGAGGTCCAAAGTCTGGTTCAAAGTTCCAAGCATCTGGATCTCGCAAACTTGCAGGTTGCACTACAATATCAGCATCGCCGTACTGTGCGCCTGAGTTTACCCACGCAACAACTGTGTCTATTTCATCTTGTGATAGTCGCCAATCACCTTGTAAGTCTTGGATGCCTATGCCGTGATCGTAAGCATAAGGCGGCATTTCTCTGTTTGCAACTCTCATTTGTATAAGAGGTGCCCAAGGACGAACTTGCTCATATGTTTCAAAGCTCATAGGTCCTATGCCACCTTCGCGGTGACAGGTTACACAATTTTCGTTTATGATTTGTGCTACATCATCTGTATAAGTTTGTGCAGCCGCTACAAATGGGAATAAGGCTGCGATTAGTGCAACTGTGTGTTTCATATAAATTCTCCTGAGGAATAATTATATTTAAACACAATTATTGCACAATGCAACCTAAATCCTTAGATTGTTACAATTGATTACAATTACTCTGCTTTCCAGATAGTCCAAGCACCATACGCAATGGCACCGTAAGCTACTAGAGCAGCAATTGGCTTGAAGATAAGGAACGCAATGCCTGCGCCTACTAGTATAACACCGTCTAGTGTTGTACGTTCTTTAAGTCTTGCATTAATCCATTTCTGAACCATTTCTGTTCTCCTTGTGTACAATATTTAGTAAATAAAAGTTCCTATAGGAGGAAATTATGATTAAATTTTTAAAATCGTTATTTGGTTTAGGTGAGGTAGATAAAGCTGTAGAGGCGATAAATCCTGTAGTCGAAGCAGTTAATGCTGTAACTCAAGAACCTAAACCAAAAGCAGTTAAAGTAGAAAAAGTTGTCGAAGTCGACGCAAAGACTGTAAAAGTCACTAAGGCGAGTTTGTCAAAACTAACTAAGCAAGGCTTAGAAGATTTGGCAAAAGCAAATTACGGTGTTGATATTGACAAGCGTAAAAAGAAAGACGAGCTAGTTAAAGAAGTTTTAGCCCTTTCTAAGAAGGCTTAATAAGGCCTTTCAATTGCTCTATAGCAGCTTCACAGCGAGTTAGCTTTCGTTCTAGGACGTTGATAGCTGCTCGCTGTTTTCTTGACTGTTCTTCCAACGAGCGTACATATTCAACAGTAGGAATTTCTTGCTGAGAACCGTCTTCAGACATCATAACAAACTTATCAACACCTTGTGCTTTAAGTCCGCCAGTTACTCTGTTAGGGTTTTTATTAGATGATGATTGGGTCTGGGCTGGTTGCTTCCTGCCGTACATCCGATTCAAATAACTCATTGTTGTCCTCCATATAATATTTATACAGCTCTATACTTGCTAAGTTTTTACACTTAGATTCGCACATAATATCAGCATATGGTAAGAAACTTAAAGCCCAATCGTTAACAGCAGTATTGTGATACCAATCACTATGCGCTCTTAGTTTGGCTTTTTTGTATCCTTCTTGTAAGAGTCTCTCAAAATTGGGCCGAACATCTTTCGATACGTGTCCAATGAAGTCATCTCGGCTAATACTATAATGAATAACAGGCCTAACGCCGCGCCAGCTATCGATAATCCGTAGAAAGCGATCATCTGTAGGTTCAATATATTCTCCTCCACTATTACACCAATGATGGTGTATATCTAGCACCAAAGCGAGATCGTCTGCAAGCTCAAGCGATGCGTCAATTCCCCATTTATTTTCGTCGTTTTCGATTGTAATACAGTTTCGTGCTTCAGGCGAGAGGCGTTTAAGCGTGTCTTTGATACCGGCTGGACCTTGTCTACCTGAGATGTGGACGTTGCACTTGAAGTCTTGGAACTGTTTACCGTAGCCCATCCACCTCGCGACGTTGATATGATACTCAAACTCATCTATTGATCTTTCGACGATTTCTGGACTATCTGAAGCAAGGACTGTAAATTGGCCTGGGTGCATTGAGAGCCTAACATCCAACTGTCTGGCTCGCTCTCCAACTTTTGCGAATTCTTTTTCACAATATGCAACCACATCTGGACGGCGCCAAAAGTAGCACCAAGTAGGCTCGGTATAAACAGGAAGTACATCACTACCCAGTCTGACCATTCTAAGCTGAGGGGGAAGATTTCCAACATACTCTATAAGTCTCCCATAGGACGCAATGTTATGGACCATAATGTCCCACAAGCGTTCTTCAGCAACATCTACAGTTTGACGGTTAAGCCACTGCACTGTTGTTGCTCTAGTATTTAGCGGACGCTGAATCTCTTCTAACAGCTTCTTTTTTTGCGATTGATCTGGGTGCATATACTTGCAAGCAAAGCCTATGCGTTGTTGTGTAGATTTCATAAAGTCACCACAGGTTGTAAATTTTAAGTCCATAGTATTATTGTAACACCTTATCGTCATTTGTCAAGTTTATATTCAAAGTTTTGGCAATCTTCGTGTTTTTCTAAAAGTATTGCCCCATTTCTTATATGAAATCTTTCAGCCATTCTAGTTAAAGGACTTAGTGTTACAAATCGCTTAACTTGCGGACGTTCTTGTTTTATTTGGTCTACTGCGGCAAATAATACTTCTCTTCCTGCACCTTTTTCGTAACTCCATACTGTATAAAATATAGCGATAGACCCGTGTCCACCGTCTTGTATTGCTGCTTGAGAAAAGTATTCTAATTCATATTCATTACGAGGTACTTCGTTAGTATACGCTACACATATAACAGCTTGTAAATTATCTCTGTATAATCCGTAAACATCTTTACCCATACCAATTCTAGATTCGACAGGTATATGTGGCCTAACTGGGTCATCTTTAATAATATTTTGTACTTGTTCTTTTTCTAATTTTATAATCATACTAGTTCCAATTTTCTGAACACCAAGGGTCTATGCAGTCATGGGGATTAGGATCTCCATGAAATACTGCTATAGAAGTTTGCGGTAAAATTACAGGATCTCCAGGTTCTGCAAAGTTCCTCTTACCAAATTTATTTTTTATCATTTTAGGCTTTTGCCGCATTTCCCATTTGTAACTTTGTATCCAATCATCGGGCCAAAACTCGTAATTAGTTTTGATAGTTTCTCTTATCCAATCTTGATCTCCATGAAACCTACGTGTTACTATTGCAGGGTCTTTTATAAATTTTGTATAAACGTCTGAATGTTGTCCAGAAGTTAATCTAAATACACTACTGTTAAACTTTTGATAATTTTTAATTACGTGTCTATTAAAGTCTCTTATAATTAAAAACTGCCCAGGTTTGTGTGTAAACAGTTTATCAATATTTCTAAAAATTATTATATCTAAATCTAAAAATAAAATTGTTCCGTTAAGTCCTAAGTTTGGACTAAAAAAATAAGGCTTGTACCACCATCCCGTCACCTTAGGACTTAAAGGTAATTCTTTCACTATTATTTCAGCGTTAATGTTTTCTGCATTTTCTGTAAAACATACAAACTCAAACGGAATTGTTAAATTACGCTTTACCATAGAGTAAAGTTTATTAACATATTCCGGTGAGTATTTGTTGCCAAACTTTAAACAGACAACGTAGTTCAAATTACGCCTCGTATATTGCTGAATTAGCACCGTGTTCTGCACACTCTACACGCACACAGTAACAACGATTGTCTGTTGCTTCACGTATTAGTTTGTCTGCAAAGTTAAATGCATGTTCTGCAAACTTTTCTGCACCTACACCGTCAAATACACGGATTTCTGCAAGTCCTTTGTCTTGTAAATCAAACAAGTCCATTAGATGAGGATCTTTATTGTCCGCACAGACTTTGTGATCAAACATGTCTTCTAGCCAAGCCTTTAGTGGTTTAAGTCCTCCAAAGTCTACTGCCCAGTTTTTATTGTCTAGATGATCACATCCAAATGTAAATGTAAATGCTAGACTGTAACCATGTAGTAGATGACAGTGTGAATGATCTGCGTTTGGTTGTCGAAACACTGCTGATAAGCCAATGTTGTGTCCGTAGTGCTTAGTGCTGTAATGTCTTGCCATTGTTTTCTCCTATAAAAATAATGGCGGCAGAATTAGAAGGGATGACGCCAAGTCCTTATGTGTTATTGTTTATATTATAGTATATGTTACTTATGTTGTCAACCTGTACTTGAGGATATTTCCAGGCTTTTGGCATTTGCCATCCTTCTTCGTTGTATACTATAAAATTTACTAACGGGAAACATTCCATAACTTTCCCTATTTGGTATATCCAATATCTTGGATCAACTGCTGTTTTCTCTGCAACTTTATAATTAGGAGTATCTTTGTAGATATTATTAATCTTTCCATCCTTGCTGTATAGATCAAAACCTAACATGTGTACTTGTCTTGTTTTAGAATAAGTTGCTCCTATTAGTACAGCATAAGGCCCACTCCCCCAATGCTTAGGCAGATCCCATCTATCACTTCCTACATAAGGTAGGCCAGGAACCTCTCTAAGTTTTTTTATATTAAATCTTGAATGATATTCTTTTGTTGTGTAAACTAAACTATTTTCGTTTGCTTTTGCGTTAACTGCTTCTTGTATCATTTTTTTGTCTACACAGACTAGATAATCCGTTTTATAATGTCGATAGATAGCATTACAGCCGACTTTTGGACCATCTAGTTTATCTATGTCAACGTCTTTGCGACTTTCACCGTTGCCAATTACTAACATGCGTATATTTAATAAATACAGTATCAGTTAGGAATAGTTCATGGCACTTACAGAAGCAGCATATTACGACTTTTTTAGAAAAATTGTTCTACAACCAGATGGTGTAACTCTGGAAGCAGATCATACTAGAGATGAATTAACAATTACTAGAGGTGCTGGTGTTGCATTTAATCCAGTAGAAGGTACTGACAGTTTTGAAATCGATGTAGACTATTCTTTATATGTTCCAATTGGATCAACTAGTGTTACACTAAGAGATGTAAACGCAAACGAGTCTAATATTTCAATTACTGCTGGTAGTAATATCGTTGTAAGTCGTGTGTCCGACAACGAATTAGAAATTATTGCAACTGTGGGCGGCGCAAGCAAAAGCATTTCAAATATTTCAGCAACTAATCCTGTTGTTGTTACAACAACTAGCTCACACAGTTATACTGAAGGCAGCGAAGTTACAATTACAGATGTAATTGGAATGACAGAAGTAAACGGTAACGAATATTATATGGATATTCTTACTGGAGATACTTTTGCATTATATAGTGATCCGTTGTTAACTACACCTATAGACGGTACACTATTTACACCGTACAGCACAGGCGGTGTTGCTACAGCTGATTATACTGCTGTTAAAACAATGTCAGGTCTTACTGATACTACAATTACAACTCCACAAAACAATGATCTAATAGCATACAGTGGCGGTATGTGGGTCAACACTAATTCAATAACTGCTACACTTACAGGTGATGTAACTGGTAATGTTACAGGTGATGTAACTGGTGATGTAACTGGTAATGTTACTGGTGATGTAACTGGTAACCTTGATGGTATAGTCGGAGGCACAACACCCGCAGCTGGTACATTTACAGAATTAAGAACAAGTGAAAACAGTATTGCTCTTGGTAACTTAGCAGGTTCCACGTCTCAAGGTGCTACTGGTGTAACTGTAGGGTACGCCGCGGGTGAAACTTCACAAGGCACAGCAAGTGTTGCAATTGGAAACAGTGCAGGGAGAGATACCCAATCAACACAGTCTGTTGCTATTGGTCAAGACGCTGCTAGGAATACACAAGGACAGAGGGCTGTAGCAATTGGATATGGTGCTGGAAGAGACTCGCAAACTCAATACGGTATTGCTATCGGTTACGCCGCTGGACAAGTTAATCAAGACAACGCAGCAGTTGCTTTAGGTGCTGGTGCTGGATTTACTGGTCAAGGTAATAGTGCCGTTGCTATAGGCGGAGATGCAGGCCCAAACAATCAAGCAGCAAACAGTATAGTTATAAATGCAACGGGATCTGCATTAGAAAATACTACAGCAAGTTCCTTTGTTGTTAAACCAGTAAGACAAACAGACGGTCCGTACTATTTAAAATATGATGATACTAGTGGTGAAGTAACATATGCTTCAGCAAGTGATTTTGTTGTAGGTGACTTACAAGGTTCAGTATTTGCAGATGACTCTACAACACTTGTAGACGCAGTAAATGGTGTTATTCCTACTAGTGTACTAAGTGGCACTGTAACTAATGATATAAGTACCAGCAGTTTGAGAACAAGCGAGCTTGCAATACGTTTAGGAAATACAGCAGCTTCAATAAGTCCAGGCACTTACGGCATTGCTATAGGAGACGGTGCTGGAGAAAACACACAAGGTAATTATAGCATTGCTATTGGCAAAGATTCAGGACAACTTGGACAACTTGGAGCCGTAGCTATTGGATACCAAGCAGCACAAGCATATCAAAAGAATTTAAGTGTTGCTGTTGGTAACGCTACAGGTAATTCTTACCAAGGCTTCTACGCCACGGCAGTAGGGTCTTTTGCAGCAAATAATTCTCAAAGTGATAAAGCAGTAGCATTAGGCCATTATGCAGGAGAAGACACTCAAGGAGAGTCTGCAATAGCAGTTGGTGCATTTGCTGGTACATTAAACCAAGCAGCAAACAGTATAATCATAAACGCAACTGGATCTGCATTACAAAATACTACAGCAAGTTCCTTTGTTGTTAAACCTATAAGGGCAGCAGCAGGTACTAGTTTATTAAACTATGACGGAACAAGCGGTGAAATAACATATGTTGGTAATTCAACAGATAATGTATCAGAAGGTTCTACTAACCTTTATTACACAGATGCAAGAGCACAAACAGCAACAACAGGCAGAGCTATTGCAATGTCAATGATTTTCGGAGGATAAAATGGCAGCACCAAATATAGTAGGTGTAACAACGATTACAGCAAAGACAGACGGATTAGCAGTAACTACGTCTAATACAGCAATAGTTACAAACTCTGCCGCTAGTGGTCAAGTTTACAAAATTAATACGCTTATAGCAGGCAATACGTCAGGTAGTGCGCAAACTATAAGTGTAGATGTATTTAAAAACCAAACAACAGCTTATAGAATTGCAACTACAGTTAACGTACCAGCAAACTCAACTATTGTTGTTCTTGCTAAAGACAGTGCAATATACTTAGAAGAAAACGATAGCCTAAGAGTTCAAAGCGGCGCAAATGATTTAGAAGCAATTTGTAGTTACGAGATAATAGAATAAAATGTTTAGATGGCGAAATGGTGGGGTAAGAGGAGCAAGATTAACCAGTAATTCAAATAGAATTACTTCAGCATTTCAGCCACGCGGTCGTGCTAACGGAGGTATCATTGGTGAGCGTCGAATTGAAAGTAATTTAGATAACAATGTAGCTAAGACGAGTGGTATATGGAGCATTGACGGGCTTGTGCTTGTCGATCATGACGTTACTACTACAACAGTAGTTGATAACTCGTATTGGGAATATCCTCCATCCTATGAAGCATACGCAGAAACTAGTTCAACATATTTAGGTGGCGGATACACATGGAATGTCGGCGCCGTTGCAAATAATTGTGGATTACCTACATGGCCACAAGGTCCATACGGAGGTCACAGCTCGTCTGGGTATAACGGTGGTTTGAGGAGACAATGGACTGATACTACATACGATGCTGCGACTTGTGATGGATGGACCTTTGACGTTTATGGTTCTAGCGGATATTATTATACTGTATATCCAGATCCAATTTATCACGAAGACATCACCTATGTCGACACAACGACTACATACAGAGTATGGGACTATTTTTAAGAGGATAAACTAATGATTACAGCATTTCAAGTAGACGAATTTGGCGCTACTGCTAAAACTTCCGAAGGACGTATACTAAGATCTAACGAGCGTCCTCCGATGAGCTTTGACTACGAAGTTTTAACGTTCACCACACATGAAAAACATAGATTTTGGCAACTTCAAAGACACGAGTTGACCGAAGCAGAACAAGAAGAAGTAAAAAGATATCTTGAGACTATAGAAGTTGATAGTGCATTGACCGAACAACTGGCGCAGAATCAGCAAGCTAAAAAAATACTATCATCAACTGATTGGTATGTTATTAGATTCTTAGAAACAGGTGTACCTGTTCCTCCTGAAATAACAGATATGAGAGCTAAAGCTAGAGAATTAATTGATCAATGACAAACATTGTAATTGTTGGCGGCGGTACTAGTGGTTGGAGTGCTGCTGCATTTTTATCTAAAAACAAAGATTTCAATTTAACAGTAATTGAACCCAGTAACATTCCTACAATCGGTGTTGGTGAAAGTACAATTCCTTATATTAATACATTTCATAGTTCTACAGAGCTAGAAATATTTGATAATAACAATTGGGTAAATGAAGTCGATGGAACTTTAAAATTTAGCATAGAGTTTGCTGACTACAACAAGATCGGCAGTAATTGGATACATCCATTTTTAAGCGGAAATTCTTTCGATCATGCACTTGTAGATCAAACATGCAAGTCCCAATTACCTATCAATGAGTATTACGACCAACCTGATTTTGTTGTAGACAACTTTGTATTACCTAACCTAGGTTATAATAATTTTGTTAACAACGACGGACACCATAAAATTGTTAATGCAGGTTACCATATAGATGCTGTTAAGTATGCTAATTTATTGAAGGAAGAGTCTTTAAAAAGAACCAATGTTAAATTAATCGATGATTCAGTAATTGATATTTGTTTGGATAAAAATAACAACATTAAAGAATTAATACTTAATAACAGCATAATTAAAGCAGATATTTTTATCGATTGTACAGGATTTAATGCACTACTAGCAAATGCTGTTGGTTCAGAATGGGATGATTCTTATACCAAAAGATTATTTGTTGATTGTGCGTTAGCAGTACAACTTCCTTACATAGACAAGTCTAAACAAATGCGTAACACTACATACTGTCATGCATTAAAAAATGGCTGGGTATGGAATGTTCCTTTACAAACTAGAATAGGAACAGGTTATGTATACAGCTCAAGACATACTACGCAAGAACTTGCAACACTTGAGTTTAAACGTCATTTAAATTCTATGTACGGTTATGATATAGATAGTATTAATGTTAGAAGTGTACCTTTTAAAGTAGGCATCAGACCAGAATCTTGGAAAAACAATGTAGTAGCAATTGGTCTTAGTAGTTTCTTTTTAGAACCTATAGAAAGTACAGCAATTGCAACTATGCATTATCAAATTGCTACATTATATGACATGCTTAATAGCAAACACATACTAGCCGAAGATAAAGTAAAAAGATTTAATTATGCAAATAAACTTTCTGTTGACGCTATTGCAAGTTATATTGAAATGCATTATATTTTTACACAACGAAGTGATTCATCCTTTTGGACGGACGTTAGAAATCTAGAGTTAACTGACATACAGCGTTCTGTTTTAAATTTATATAGCGATCCTGATAAAGAATTAGTAAAAGAAACAGTAAAAGCACACACAAACGGACATAGTTTGTTTGATCAAAGTTCTTTTATGTTTTTATTTTTAGGATATGATATTGCACCTAATCAAATGACTGATCGAGTTCGCGAATATCTTTCTTAACATCTTTTATACTGTCTTGTACAGTATCAAACTTATCTATAGTATCTGATAGTACATCAGTTACTTTAGCAATAGTCCAGATTGCCCACCACCACCAAATAACAGCAACAGTAAACATTATGATTGCTCCAACCGTTAGAATAGTTTCGTAAATATTATGAAAACCAATAAATTCAACAAAAAATAGCCCTGCTAGGGCTATTATTGGACCTACTGTTGCCAGCCACGCCCACCATTTTATTTCTTTTAATTTCTTCTTGTGGAAATCTTTTAACATTGCCTATCCCTCCAAATGCCTTTAATGCCTTCATAAATATTTATGAAGTATAACGCTAGAATTAACTTGAAGTTTTATTTGCCAATTTGGCCGAAAGGCTTCCATTCTCCAGGAGTACCTGCTCTTACACAAATCCATCCAACATATCCAGTTGGCTGCGGATTGTCATTCCAAACAATGTCTCCTAGTTTGTAAGCACCTGATGTAGGCGTTGAATTTCCTACTTCTTGTTTTTTACCTTGGAACTTAACAGGACCTGCTGTAACAATATCACAGTCAGGATTTTTAACACCAACACCTAATTTAGTGTGTATACTGACATTACCTGTTGCTCCAACTGTAATTCTTGCTGTATCATCTGTGATAATTTCTAAATCTGTAGTAGTCCAGTTACCTATTCTAGTGTTACCGTCAACATCTAGTATAAGTTCACCATCAAGACTAGCAATACTTAATGCACCGTTTGGACTATCTGTACCTAATCCTAAACGCTGACTTGCACTTTCATAATGCATGTATTCGTCAACAACCATATTGCCGATAGTATTTAGATTTTGTAATGTACCTACACTAACTAAACTAGAATATTTTACAGAACTACCTAGTTCTCCTTTTCTTAGTACAGGTATTCCATCAATAGAAAAGTGGGCTTCTGAGCTCAAATCAATAATATCACTAGACCAAATACGATCTGGATTTGCACGATAAACTAAACTTCTTGCTCCGCCTTCAGCTCTCCACAATATACCTTTGCCGTATATACCATTTTCGTCTGGCGAAAATTCAATTGGTGTTGAGCGTTCTATTCTAACATCTGCTGTTAGTTCGTCTACATGCAATTTACGTGCAGTAATATTACCTTTAACATCTAAGTTTCCAGTAACATTAGTGTCACCGAGTAAATTTTTTACATTTAAGTTGTCAGTGTGTATGCCTTTGTCATTTACTACTACAACTGTTTTAGTTGCATCATCCTTAATGCCAACACTTTGGAACTGGCTAATTTTTCCGCCCATTATGTGATTGCCTGTTAGACTTCTTTCAGCTAACGTAGGTTGTGCTGGCTCACGGGTTGCTATGCTTTCTACTGATTGGTAAAGAGCATCCATTCCTTGGCGTAATTTTAATAGATCAATGTCAACTGTATCGCTCATGAAGGTTTCCTATTTATTACTAGTATTTATCAGGAAACCTTTAGAAGCACTGTATCAAGATTACAACGGCCGTTTAATTTAGTATCTGTAGTGTTAATTTCATCTAAGAATTTACGTAGAGCAACTTTACCTGCGCCTTTAAACTCTTTTAATTGATCATCAGGCTTACGTAGAGTCTTTTGTACACTTTGTTCTTCGTCAAATCCAATAATAGTTGTGCCTTTAACACTAAGCCCGCTTCCTTCTCGACCCATTCCTGTCGGATCTATTTTAGCAGCAATATACTTGCCAAGTTTACGTGTTTTAATGTTAAACACCCAAAGTTCACTTGCACCAACAACTTCAACAGGATTCACACTTGCTAGATTATACTTAGGATCTGCTTTACAGAATTTAAGTTTAGCAACAACTTTGTCAGCACTACGTGGCTTAGCCTTACGTGGCTTACGATTTGCTTTTGCTTTATCAATAATAAAGTCTAGTGCTGCCCGAAGTTCTTCAATAGCAGTGCGCAACTTTTTAATGTCTGCTTTTTTAAGATGACTGTATCCTTCTTTGAGTTGTTGCCACATGTCTGCTTCGTGTTCGTCCATTTTTCCGAGCTGACCAGCAGTCGGCATACGTTCGAGTTCGTCGTAGTCGGCAAGTATGTCTTCATAAAAACCTTTCATCTTGCGAGCATGTGCTTGCGATGGTTGTAGTTTATTAAAATGTTTTTTAAAATCAAATCCTTTAGGATCAAATGTACTAGGATCTATTACCCAGCCTTCCAACCATTCATCGATATCTTCAACCATATCAATTGATTGATCACGGATACGTTCTTGAATTGATGGAACATATACCTTTGCTTTTTCTTTTTCTTCTTCTTTCTTTTCTTCTACTATCTTGCTGCCTACTTCTATCATTTTAGTAATTTGTTTTTTCACAAAATCAGTAGTAGGTTTTAGATCTCCCATTGTACCAGCAAGACTTTCCCAATATTCTGCTTCTTTAGGATTATAGTCAGGCATTCCAAGGTTTAGAAGTTTACAACTAATAGCAAGAGTATGATTGGCACCTGGTGCTTTCTTAGCGGCAGTAATATCGGCTTTGGTGTATCCATTATTTTTCATCCAAGTAAAAATATCTGCTTGTATATCAGATGCTTTAAACTCTTGATAGATCTCATGTCGAGCAGATTGCACAAAGCGATGGTATGTTTGTCCATCCCATTCTTCCCAACCGTCAAAGCTGAATAATGCTTGTCCTGTTTTTCTACGAACGGGTGCTCTTTTCTTTTTCTTTGTTACTTTGGGAAGTGCCATTGAATCTCTCCTAACAGTTATTTTGCTAGTATATATGTTTGTTTATGAAAAGTCAAGTACTTTTGACTCATCTTCAGTCCAAAATACTTTTTTGATACCGTAATTCTCGATTATGTTTGCACAACCTGCACAGGGTTTAGCAAGCCCATATACCCACCTCTTAGACGCTGTACAAGGTCGTTTAACACGTACAATGTGCAACTCGCACCGTTTGAGCTGCTCTGCTGTAATCAAGCGTAGTGCGCTTTGTATAGCGTCTACTTCAGCATGTCTAAAACGCTGATCTTCTCGATATCCGTCCCCTAACATTAGAGGATGAGTTTTAGGTTGATTAACGCCAGTTGCGATCAAATGTTTTCTATATACAATACCGGCAGCCATAGGAACACGTTGTCCGTATCCACCTGATTCAATTGCAAGACGTGTTAACATCTGTGTAATGCGTGTCACAGTTTTTCGCCGATCTCAAATCCACGGAAAGTTTTAAATCTAGGAAACCGTAACGAATAAGTGCCATCTTGATTCTTTGTTACAGCGTCTGCTCTTACCTCTACAAGATTTCCGATAATACTGTCGCGATGATTCCAAAAGTCATCACGATTAGCATCGCTGAACCCACTACCAACATTAACGCGAATATCTTTTCCGTCATCGGTCCCGGAGCAGACAAACGCTCCAAGGCGACCCTCATTCCTACCAGTACCTTCTTCAATTTCTTTTACCTCCAGTGTTACTTCAATAAATGGTTTGGCTT